>WNGE01008588.1_pt1 | contig 29319 bp, 31 predicted proteins | sample 5400651 | NCBI WGS metagenome assembly WNGE01 (sample SAMN13153370, study PRJNA577476) | soil metagenome | isolation source: 60 cm soil or saprolite under grassland replicate 2 | place: USA:California | collected 2016-06-15
CAATGAAATCCTCGACCGGCAAAGATGAGAGCCTGTCCACTGCAGGAATCATCACAAACCTGCGGGTGCTGAAATCTAAAAGAGGCGAGTTCTACGCACAGGGATCGCTCGAAGACCTGGCCGGCTCGATTGAAATGCTAGTTTTTCCTGAGGCTTATCGCAAACTCCAGGAAAAAGTGAAGATGGAAGTTCCTGTGCTTGTGCGCGGAGGCGTGCGAATCGAGGAGGGCGCGAATCCGAAGCTGACAGTCAATGACATCATTTCGCTCGAAGAAGTGAAAGTCCCGCTGCCAAAATCTTTGCGCATTCGTATCCCGCTGGAGAAGGCCTCAGAAAATACGGTAGATGAGCTGCATCTCCTTTTCTCTCAATGCAAAGGCGAGGCCAAGGTGTTATTTGACGTGGAACGCGAGGGAGATTTCATGGTGGTAATGGAGGCGGAAGGCTATAATGTGCTGCCAGACCGCAGCTTCATTGGCCGCGTGGAAGAACTCTGCGGGCGCGGCGCGGTCAGAGTAATTGACTGATCGGGTGATCTGATCATCGGGTCATCGGGCGATCGGGAAAGTAAGCAAGTTTGATTTCGGATTGTAGATTTCAGATCACAAACCGCCGAACAAGATCGAGATCAGGCTTAGCTGTTGTCGAGTAATTATCAGATGATTTTCCATCGAGTGATGCGCGCAGTTCAGATCGCCCGATGGCCCGATCATCAGATCATCCGATTCCAGGAGCGTTGAATCGCTACGGCGAAACTACACGTAATGAAGACGGCCGACATCAGCGCGGTGCTCACCGGCGCGCAGCTATTGCTTTCGATGGTCGAAACTCGACGCGCCACACGAAATGGTAACAGCATGGATTTGAGCGCTCCCCAGGAACTGGAAAAGGTTGAACAGCAGATCGGCAAGCTCGAGGCGCTGGAGGGTCAAAACGATTCAGTCCGGCAGGAAATTGAGGACTTGCGTGCCCGGGTTGATGCGTTGCGCCGTGATATGGCACATCGAGCGGCTTGGATCAAAACCGAACTTGCCCGCCATCCTCAACGGCCTTACTTCCTCGACTACGTAGAAAAAATCTTTACTGACTTCAGCGAGATTCACGGCGACCGCCGTTATGCCGACGACCCAGCGATGATTTGCGGCATGGCGCGCTTTCATGGGGAAGAAGTTTTGCTGATTGGCACGCAGAAGGGACGCGACACCAAGCAAAAGGTTTATCGAAACTTCGGACTACCAAATCCGGAGGGCTATCGCAAGGCGCTGCGGGCGATGCAGTTTGCGGAAAAGTTTTCGCGACCGGTATTTACATTCATTGATGTGACCGGCGCAAACCCCGGGCTGGGGGCGGAGGAGCGCGGCCAGGCGGAAGCGATCGCTTTGAACTTGCGCGAGATGGCGCGGCTGCAGGTGCCGATTATTACGATCATCACTGGTGAGGGCGGCAGCGGCGGCGCGCTGGCGATTGCTGTTTCTGATCGCGTGTTGATGATGGAGAATGCAATCTATTCTGTGATTTCTCCGGAAGGGTGCGCGTCGATCATGTGGCGGGATTCGTCGAAGAAAGAACTTGCGGCTGAGGCGCTGCGCATTACCGCCCCGGACCTGGAAGAACTTGGCTGCATTGACGCCATCGTTCCCGAGCCGGATGGCGGGGCGCATGCCGACCAGGATGCCGCGGCTAAGCTAGTTGACGATGCGCTGCAGAAGAATTTGTCCGAGCTAAAGGGACTGCCAGTTAAAGAGCTGGTCGCGTTGCGGTACGACAAGTTCAGGAAGATGGCAAGGTTCTTCACGGAGCAGTAATGAGAACTTTACCTCTTCGCAGCCGAGTGTTCGATCTTGCTCTCGTCCCATCTCGGACACTTCGGTTGTCGCTTGGTACTCACCCATCCCGCGCCTTCTATGGAACCCATTATTGAGCGCTGAATTGCCCACAGATTAAACGGGCCGGCATCTGCATAATTGACCACTTCGTATTTCTTGCCATCCCTGATTACGCGAGTTGACTCGAACGTACCTTCGGTGACTGAACGGTCATAGTCGTGACGCAGTTCGTAAAAGCCGTCATCGTTCAGTAGCCAGGCCAGCTTTGCGAACTGCCGCGGCCAACTCCGGCCTTGTTTGATCTCACAAAATGTAGTCCGGTCTTCAGGATTCGTATTACGGCAACGTTCAGCAAAGTACGTCATGCTAGTGTCCGACCGAAGAACGATTCGCGAACTCGCACATAGAATGCTGGATGCTGCTGACTCAAAATCAATCTCCGATACGTCAGTCAAAAGAGGGTCTTCAGCAGCGATCCAAAGGGAGCCGGACAGCCAGCGCCGAATAAGCGGCTCCGGCATTCCTCTTGTTAGGTGATTCCCGAATAGCGTTAGATATTCCAGATGAGTGAGTTCTGCGAGTTCAACGGGAACAGCGCCCTTCAGGTCATTCTCTGACAGTTGGATCCCGGTGACAGCTAGCGGGTCTCCCGCTTGATGTTGCCCGCAGGAAACACCTTCCCACTCGCACTCCGTCCCCGGCGCACCAAGCCATCCTTCGTGGTCCTTCCAGTGTTCGCCATCCGTAGCCGCATAGAGCGCCAGCAGAGCTTTCCTTTCCGTCGCTGGGATTGTGTCCTGGTTCGAAGCAGGCGACGGATTGGCTTGCCCTAAGCATGTCGCCAATAGCAGTGAGACTGCAAATGCAGTACGGCGGCCGGTGTGCATCATCACGCTTTTCTATGCCTGCCACAGTAGTTGGTCAAGAAAAAACGCCAAAACGCTATCATTCCGAACCGCCCTTAGGCTAGGTCGAGCTGAAGCTCGCTTCATCACATTCGCACCAGTAACGCAGCCATAAATCGCCGCTCTTTCACGGTGATTCCCAATTGCAGATCTGCGATGCTCACTACCTCTCCTGCGGCAGATTCCTCATCGCTAATGCGGTTCGGAATGACAGCCTTTTGGGCGCTAATTCGAGGACGAAGTCCCGGGGCATAGTTCCTAATCGGTAACCTCGAACCTTTGCCCGCGTTACCAACATCCAATCGGTGCCGTATAATTTGAGTAGCTCCCCGCCTCGAATGCAGATTCCTCGCGGGCTAAAGCCCACTCGGAATGACAAGGGAATGAGAAACAGCGCGGTCGGGCTGATGGTCTGTGAACAAACGATTTTGCAGGCGTATAGCAGACTTGTTAAGGGAGCGAAAAGCAGGTTGCTCACCGCTAAAGCGGTTCGGAATGACAGCCTTCAGGGATAAGGGGCAATCTATGCACAAACGTTTTTCCAGCAGACGGAAGGAAGGATTCGCTAGTTAATGGCAACAACTGATGTTGAGCTGCACGATGCCGCCGGACGGGCCGCGCGGGTGCCGGTTGTGAACAACATGAGCATCCAGGTCGCGACGGTGAACGGCAGCGGCTCGCAAAGTTCTAATACCGTACTTCTTCGCAGCATTTTTCAGATGGGCGTTCCGGTTTCGGGCAAGAACCTTTTCCCTTCGAATATTGCCGGGCTGCCGACGTGGTACACCATCCGCGCCAACAAAGACGGCTACGTCGCCCGTAAAAAAGAAATCGACTTTCTGATCGCGATGAACGTGGAGACCGCGCGCGACGATGTCATGTCGCTCGATCCGGGTGCGGCGGTCCTCTATGACGAGCCTCTGAACTTGAGTTCGCTTCGCGACGATTTGATTTTTTATTCGGTGCCTTACGACAAATTGGTCGCGACGGTTTGCCCTGAAGCCAAGCTGCGCAAGCTGGTCAAGAACATGATCTATGTGGGAGTAGTCGCCAAGCTGCTCGACATAGAGATGGGCGAAATAGAAAAAGCTCTTCGCAAACAATTCGCGAAGAAAGTAAAAGCCGCCAATATGAATTTTGCCGCGGCGCAGGCGGGGTTTGATTATGCCGCAGCCAGCCTGACGAAAGCCGACCCGTATCGCATCGAGCGAATGAACAAGAACCAGGGCAAGATCATCATGGAAGGTAACTCCGCTTCGGCACTGGGCTGCGTTTTTGCGGGATGTACGGTGTTGAGCTGGTATCCGATTACGCCGTCGTCATCGCTCGCCGAGAGCATGATTGAGTACCTGAAGCGCTTTCGCATCGGCCCGGACGGAAAGGCCACATTCGCTGTGGTACAGGCAGAAGACGAACTGGCCGCCATAGGCATGGTCATCGGCGCCGGTTGGGCTGGCGCTAGGGCTATGACGACAACCTCCGGCCCTGGCATTTCGCTGATGTCGGAATTTGCAGGTCTCTCTTACTACGCGGAAATTCCGGCCGTGGTATGGGACATTCAACGCGTCGGGCCTTCCACGGGTCTGCCCACGCGCACGTCGCAAGCTGACATTCTCTCGACCGCGTTTCTTTCGCATGGCGACACGAAGCACATCATGCTCTTCCCTTCCTCGCCGCACGAGTGTTTCGAAATGGCAATGGACGCGTTCAATCTGGCGGAAAGAATCCAAACCATAGTTTTCGTAATGTCCGATCTCGATCTGGGCATGAACAACTGGATGTCAGATCCCTTCCCGTATCCAGAGAAGCCGATTGAGCGCGGAAAGATTTTGACCAAAGAGGATCTCGACAAGCTCGGTAGCTTTAGCCGCTACAAAGACGTTGACGGTGACGCCATTGGTTATCGCACGTTGCCGGGAACGCAGCATCGGGCGGCGGCGTATTTCACACGCGGCAGCGGCCACAATACCGAAGCCCAGTACAGCGAGCGTCCGGAAGACTATGAAGGCAACATGGAGCGCCTGCGGCGCAAGTTCGAGCACGCGCGTTCGTTAGTGCCTGCGCCGGTCATAGACACTGTGCCGAATGCGGAAATTGGCATCATCGGTTTCGGCAGCTCGCACTGGGCGCTGGCTGAATCGCGCGATCAGCTTCGGGATGAACATAAATTGGCTACGGACTACTTGCGCATTCGGGCGTTTCCGTTTGCGAATGAAATTTCGGATTTCGTGCGGAGCCACAAACGCGTTTATATCGTCGAGCAGAATCGCGACGCGCAGATGCTGGCGCTGTTGAAACTCGACCTCGACAGCGAGCTGGTTCCGAAGCTGCGCAGTGTAGCCCGGCTCGATGGATTGCCGATGGACGCTCGTTCGGTGACCGACGAAATTGCCGCAATGGAGGCAAAGTAATGGCGACCACACCGGCCGCTCCAAAGACTAACCGCTTGGGCCTGGCGGTACTGGACTATCGAGGCTCGAAGACAACGCTGTGCGCCGGATGCGGTCACAACGCGATCTCAGAGCGCATTATTGACGCGTTTTACGAAATGGGTGTCCAGCCGGAGCGGGTCGCAAAGCTCAGCGGCATTGGATGTTCGTCGAAAAGTCCTGCGTACTTCATGTCACGCGCGCACAGCTTCAACTCGGTGCACGGGCGCATGCCATCGGTTGCTACAGGAGCAGTGCTCGCCAATCGTTCTTTGATGGCTCTCGGCGTTAGCGGCGACGGCGATACGGCTTCAATTGGTATCGGCCAATTCATTCATTTGATGAGGCGTAATCTGCCGATCATCTACATCATCGAAGACAATGGTGTTTACGGCCTGACTAAAGGCCAGTTCTCCGCGACGGCAGATCTCGGTTCCACGCTGAAGTCCGGGATCGCGAACGAATTGCCACCGATTGATACCTGCGAGCTGGCAATCTCGTTGGGAGCAACATTCGTGGGCCGATCGTTCTCCGGCGACAAACGGCAGCTGCACAGCATGCTGAAGGCGGCGATGGCCCACCAGGGCACTGTGTTGCTGGATGTGATTTCGCCTTGCGTGACCTTCAACGACCACGAGGGCTCGACTAAATCTTACAAATACGCAAAGGACCACGACGAACCGCTGCAGGAAATAAATTTTATTCCTGTGTTCGAGGACATCGCGGTGGAGTACGATCCTGGCACGACGGTCGAAGTCACTATGCACGATGGTTCGCGTCTGCGGCTTCGGAAGTTGGAAGAGGACTACGATCCTACGAACAAGATTCAAGCCATCACCCGGCTTAACGAAGCCAAAGAAAAAGACGAGATGCTGACCGGCGTTCTCTACGTCAATACTCAGGCGCCGACGTTTCTCGACATGCTGAACACTAGCGACGAACCGCTAGCGACGTTGCCGGCTTCGGTGGTTCGTCCCGGCAAAGAAGTGCTTGAGCAAGTGATGGAAGAGCTGCGATAGATCCCAATGTACCGGACTGGCAGCCTTTGTAGGTCGGTTCTTCTTGCGCCCCTCTGGGGCTAGATCACCCTCCATCTTCCCCCAGGGCTTGCGCCCTGGGCTGCATTCTTACGCCGCATCGCGGCTAGCAGTACAACTTTGATACTCTTCTCTGTTCTCCTACGTGCGCAAAATCCTCCTCATCATTGTTCTGCTGCCCATCCTGGCAGGACTCGGCTGGTGGTACTTCCACCTGCGCGAGCTTTCGAGTCTTGATCCCGCCTATCGCGAGTACGCCTACGTCACCAACGGCAAAAGCAACACGGTCTCGGTGATTGATCTGCGTACATTCGAACTTGCGAAGACGATCAAGGTTGGCTCAAGTCCAACCGGGATTGCAGCTAACCAGCGGAAGAATGAAATTTATGTCGTCAATAATGGGTCGGCGAATGTGAGCGTCATTGATGCCGAGAAGAATGAAGTTGTCGCGACCATTGGTGTCCATGGTGCGCCGTATTTCATTGAAGTTTCCCCGGACGGCAAGCGTGGATACGTGGCAAACTCAGGCTCGGCGAACGTTTCCGTGCTGGATCTGGACCAGCGCAAAGTGATCGCAACCATCCGCGTGGGAAGCGCTCCAGGCTTGGCGAGGGTCTCGACTGACGGGAAGACGGTTGTGGTAAGCAATCGCGGCAGCGACTCGGTCTCACTCATTGACACGCAAACTTTTTCGGTGCGGGACACGATATCGGTTTGTCATCAACCGGAAGACATCGCGATCCTGCCGGACAGCAGCAAGGCATTCATTGCGTGCTCCGGATCTGCTCAGGTGGCGTCGCTCAATCTCAAGAATGACAAACTGCTGGCGCTGCTTGATGTAGGCAAAACTCCAACGAACCTGGCACTGAAACCCGATGGTGGCGAGTTGATCGTGTGCAACTTTGATTCGGACACAATTTCTATTATCGAAACGGCCACTGACGAAGTAAGCGGGAGTTACTTGATTGGGACTCATCCTTCGCGAGGGGTAGTTTCGAATGACAACTCCAGGCTCTACGTAAGCAACTTCGGATCTAACACGATTGCTGTTTATGACATTGATATCGGGAAGGTGGTCGCATCGCTTTCGGTTGGGGCTCAGCCAGACGGTCTGGCGCTTTCCCCGAGTCAGAATTATTTGCTGGTGCTAGATTCGCAGTCTGGAGATGTGACTGTGATCCAAAAGCGGAAACCGCGGAAGTTGGAGCCGGGAGAGTACGGGCTCCTCACCATGATTCCGGCCGGAATGCAGCCGAACAATATCGTGGTGAAATCGTTCCTCTTAACCAAAACACCGCGCTGAAACAAGCGGTATCACGCCACTTGCGGCACACTGTCGGTGTAGGTGAAGAAATTGTCCACCTGGGTGACTTTCAAGGTATTGCGGACGCGCTCACTCACGCCTGCCAGCGTGACCGAATGGCCAGCCTTCTGATGGCGTACGTAGGCCCCGACCAGGGCGCCCACTCCGGCGGAATCAACGTAAGGCACTTTCGTGAAGTCGAGGACAAGGCTCGCAGTGCTGTCGCTACGAACCAAATTCTGAAACTCGTAAAGCGTGGAAATGGTCAGCGGTCCGGAGAGCCTGAGAACGCGAGCGTTGTTTTGCAGCCCGAGGTCTTCGATGGTTAATGGTTCATCGCGCATAAGGGGTAGATTTTAACGGCCGAGATTTCTTTGTCAACGGCAACACACGTATTTTAACAATCGCCTCCTAAGGGAGGTATCCTCGTTAGATGATAATGGCTCCAATCCTGCCACCTAAGTCTGCGTAGCCAAAATGGGCGCTCCTCGTATACGCCATATTTCAGGCATCGTTCCTTGCTGTGGGCTATTGGCGTAAGAAGTCTTAGTATCTATTACCCCGTGATCGCTCCTGTTTTCTGCGTGTTATCCTGAATTCATTCTCCTACTCAAGGACAATCCATGAAGTTTGGCGTCATCATTTTTCCGGGCTCCAACTGCGATCACGACGCTTACTGGACAGTCGAGCAGGTGCTCAAACAGCCGGTCACGTTCCTGTGGCATGAGTCGCACGATCTCGAGGATTGCGACGCCATCATCGTGCCCGGAGGCTTTGCTTACGGCGACTATCTGCGCACGGGCGCGATCGCCAAGTTCTCGCCGGTCATGGAATCGGTGCGTAAGTTTGCCGAGGGCGGAGGGCTGGTGCTGGGCATCTGCAACGGATTCCAAATTCTCTGCGAAGCGGGCCTGCTGCCGGGAGCGCTCATGCGCAACGCCGGGCTGAAGTATGTTTGCAAGCCGGTTCATATCCGCGTGGAGAACGCCGACACTCCATACACCAACACTAGCCGCAAAGGCGACGTTCTGTGCATCCCCATCGGCCACATGGAAGGCAATTATTTTTGTGATGAGGCGATATTGGCGGAGTTGCGCAGGGATAACAAGATCGTGTTTCGTTACTGCAACGAAGCCGGAGAAATTACAGCTGGGTCGAATCCTAACGGATCGTTGGACAACATTGCCGGGATCTGCAGCCCCGGGCGAAACGTTCTCGGGATGATGCCGCATCCGGAGCGCGCCAGTGAGTCCGCACTTGGCTGCACCGACGGCATGAAGATTTTCGAGTCGCTGGTCGGGGCTGGGCTCTTAACCGCAAAATAAAGACCTTTTCACCACGGAGACACGGAGACACAGAGAAAACGAGAGCACAAAAGAGCTCTTAACCGCAGAGATCGCTGAGAGCAGCCGCAGAGTTCGCGGAGGGAATCTTAGTTCAATACTCTAACCGCGAAGAACGCAGAGGCGCACAGCGAAATTCCCGAGATCTTGAATCTGTTTTCTCCGTGTCTCCGTGGTGAAAATAATTTTTGAGAGGGAGACATGAAAGGCAATCCCAAGGTTATTGCCGCGTTGCAAGAGGCGCTTCGAGAAGAGCTTACCGCCATCAATCAATACTTTCTTCATGCTGAAATGTGCGAGAACTGGCATTACTCGAAGCTGGGCGACTTCATCAAGAAGCAGTCTATTGACGAGATGAAGCACGCCGAAGAGCTGATCGAGCGCATTCTGTTCCTGGACGCCACGCCGAATCTGACCGAGCCCATGAAGTTGAGTGTCGGCAAGACCGTTAGGGCACAACTGGAAAGTGACCTTGCACTGGAAGTGAGCGCGGTCAAGCTCTACAATGACGCCGTCAAAACCGCGCAGGATCACGGCGACAACGCATCACGTGAATTGTTCGAGCGGCTGCTCAAAGACGAAGAAGAGCACGTGGACTGGCTCGAAGCCCAACTGCACCAGATCGGGGAGATCGGATACGAGCGCTATTTGACACAGCAGATCAGGAAAGAAGAGTAAAACAGAAGCATTTAACCGCAGAGAGGCCAGAGATTTCGCTGAGGACGCAGAGAAACGCAGCGCTTCAATTCTGGTTTTCTCTGCGACCTTTGCGGATTTTCTCTGCGAACTTTGCGGTTAAAAGCTTTCTTGGCCGGCCCGACATTCCTCCACAATCAAAAATCCCATCCCTTGGACTTCGCTCAGGGCAGGCTCTGTCGCAAATGGGGCACCCCGGAATCACCCACAACGCATCTATGCGAGAAGCGGTCGCCACATCCAAGCTGCTATAGTACTTGTTCCCTATCCAAGGAGATTTAGACCAAAGCTGATGGAAATCCGTCCGGTTTTCACCATTCTCAAGCGGGCTGCGGTCCTCCTGTTTCTCTCTTGCTGCCCCATTGTGAACGCCCAGAAGAGGTTCCCTATCGGCGCGGAAGTCTGGGGAGGCTATTCTTACCTGCGCTTTGAAGCCACTAAGCTTGGGTTCAACGATCAGCTGAATTTGAATGGCTGGAATGGCGGGGCCTCTTTGCCGGATCTCTATGAAGGTCTCGGCGTTGCGGTCGACATCAGCGGCCATTACACCGGCGAGATGGAGGAATACAACTTCCTCATCGGGCCGCAGTATTCCTATAAATTTAAGGGTGTGCGGTTCTACGGCCACGGATTATTTGGCAAGGCGCGTGACCGGTTGCGCCAGCCGGGAACGACCAACCTTGAGCCTTCGGACCTGCACAAGGCCGTGGCCTTTGGCGGTGGCGCAGATCTTCCGCTCGGTGACCGGTTTTCCATCCGCGCCATTCAGGCGGACTATTTGATCACTAACGCATTCGGCACCACTCAGCACAATCTGCGGTTTTCAACCGGACTAATTGTGAGATTTGGGAAACGATGATGTGCCGCACTCAGACCGAACGTTCAGGATGGCGGAAGACTGCCGTTGTCATTGCCTGCCTCCTTGTTTCCACGCTGATTGCCTGCGGCGGCGGCAGCAGTTCTTCTACAGTTCCCCATTTGGCGTATGTAGCCGGCGGACAAACCAACGTGGTGGGACTGCGAATCAAGAGTACCGGCGAGTTCCAAACCATCCTCGGATCGCCTTTTGTTTCTGGGAACGGGCCGTCGAGTGTGATCGTGCATCCGTCAAACAAATTTCTCTTTGTTGCCAACCAGAGCGAAGGCACCATATCGCTGTTCACCATTAACCCGAATTCCGGGGCCTTGACCGAAGTGCTTCCGCGAACGCCTGCGGGAACTTCACCGGTAGCGATGGTGATGGACAGTGGTGGCACTCTTTTGTTCGTGGCGAATCAGGGTGCGAATCCGAGCATTCTGGTGTTTTCTATCGGATCGAATGGTGCCCTGTCAGGCCTCGGGCAACTTCCTGTACGTGCCTGTGCCGAACTTTTCCGCAATCTATGCTTTCGCGGTGAGTTCAGGAACGCTGACACCGGTCGCCGCGCCCTTTTTCGTCAGCGACGGGGTTGCGACGGTGGCGGTGGATCCGGCAGGAAAGTTTTTGTTCGTGCCGAATCCGTCAACAAATACAGTTACGGTGCTGAAGATCCAGGCGAGTCCACCCGGAAACCTTGCCACGGGTGCAGGTGCATTTGCAGCTTCGTCGTTGCCGGTAGCGGCAACCACCGACCTGTCTGGAGCGTATCTCTACGTTACAAACTTCGGTTCGACGGCGATCTCGCAGTACAGCGTTGACGCCACCACCGGCGCGCTTACAGCTCTTACCACCAGCACGCCCACCGCGGGCACGAACCCCACCTTCATCGTCCCTGACCCCGATGGAAGATTCCTGTTCGTCGGCAACCAGGGCTCGAGCTCGTTGACTGAGTTCATTATTAAGCCGGACGGCTCTCTCGCGCCGACGAACAACTCGGTTACGCTGGGTGTTCAGCCCAGATCGTTATCGGTGGAGAAGTAAGCGAGGTTTCGCGCTCTGGGTTTCGGGCTCTAGCTCTAGACTGAAAAGCTCCCACTCCTAACCCAACACCGCTATCGGCTTGGCGCCAGTACGGAAGTGGCATTGCCGGACAAGTTTGCGGATGCCGGAGCAGATAACTGCGGAGTTGGCGCTGCGGAGTGGGTTGGATCCGACAACGTCGAAGCCGATGTTGCGGCCGGCGAACTGGCGGGCGGCATGCCTCGCGCCGACACCACAGCCCAGTGCCAATCAGCGTTTCCGCTGAAAATGTTAGAGTCTGCTCCGAGAATTGCAGTGAAGGTTGCGGTCGAATCCGGGGAAGCACTCCCACGCAGGTGATAAATCGCGGTTGAATCCGGCAGTTTGCCAGTCCAACTTGGGTCGCTCACATTTTTCGCCTCTCCGGCGTTTACATTGAGGTCAACCTGAAGCGGTCTCTGTAGCACAGTGATTCCAACGACCACTTCGCGCAATTCCCAAGGCGTGCCATTGTGCACTGAGATTTCAACAACATCGTCGTGAATGACGGCGTGTCCTTCGAGCTTCGGCAACTCGTCCTGCGGCAGGTCAGTGCTGACAAAAGACGATGAGATCAGTGCGGTTGCCTTAGCATCGAACGACAGGCTGCATGTTCCGTCCGGTGAGGTCATGCGGAAAGCGTTCCCCGAAGGATCAATCGAGAACACCGGCTTTCCGGTAATGCGGGCGGCTTCAGCCTCGTCCAAGGCTGAAGCGAAATTGTCATTGTCTATAACTTTTTGACCGGGGCCGGCCGCACTTTCCGGCGCCTTGGCCTTTCTCGCTTCACGTGCAACTTCACCGAGCGACGGTTCGTCCTCCTGCGCGCGCAACGGCCTGGGCGCGTACACTGCGACCATGAAGGCAGCGATGAGGAGAATGCGAAGCACGTTAGGTCCGACAGACGTAGCTTGATACGTCTGAACTTGAATTCTATTAAGAATTTCGGCAGGGTAACGGTTACGGCGGGGACACCAAAGTCATGCGACTTTGGAAAGGCTAACTCGGGCGCCTCAGCGCAAAGGAGAGAAAACGCGTTGCGCCCGGTTCAGCTAAAGCAGGCCAGAGGTACGTAAGCGAGCAACCGGATCAACCGCGGGCATTGGTTCCCGCTTGAAAACCCAGCGGGCCACCGCGAACCCCAACGCCGCGTAACAGACATAAACAAATTTCATAACACCCCCCAGATGGCACCACACCCATTTCCTAGCCACAGGGGGAGCCGAACAACTGACGCCAACTTAGCCCGGTTCCCCCGGAAGGTCAATGAACCAAAAGTGCCATGCCGTTGCACCAAAGTAATGGCGTAGCCGCATGCTTGGTTCGCCTGGAAAACCATGCCCAGACCAGCTGGTTTGCTGGCCTCTAGCCTGTGATATCGGCAGAAGACTTTCGAACAACAGGGGACCTCAGGGCAAACCCGCAAGAAATCTGACTCACCAGGTGTGCAGTGTCTCGATCTTTGCCCAGCGAACTTCGCGGTTTCTCTGCGGTCTCGGCGCTCAAAGGCTTCTTCTCGGCTGCCCACTTAACGAGTACTCTCCGAGTCGCACCGTAATCCGGGGACCGCTGGTCGCCCTGCTTGACTTCACCTGAACCTCTCCAACAGAATCTTTGGGTGACAATTCCTGCTCAGCTTCGTCCTATCCTATTGCTGTTCCTACTCCTGTATGAGGTTCTCGTGAATGTCCTTTAACAAGGTGTTAGTGCTGATCTGTGCCGTATGTGTGAACGTCGCCGCACTCGGCCAAGCGCCATTGCAACCTACGGTTTGGGCCTCACAGCCCGACGTGGCGGGGTTTGAAAAAATCGTCACTGACCGCCTCGCTACCGCCCAGGCGGCGATTGACCGGATCGTCTCAGTCAAGGGCACTCGGACCATAGAGAACACGCTCAGTCCTTACGACGAGGCAGTGCGAAGTATCAACTCCGCCCAGTACTTTGCCTCGCTGGTGGAGTCGGTGCATCCTGACGCAGCCTTCCGCGATCACGCGACTGCAATGGTACGGAAAACCAGTGCCGCTCAGACTGCACTTTCCCTGAACCGCGACGTCTATCAGGCATTAGCTAAGCTCGACGTCTCCAAAGCAGACCCGGCGACCCACTACTACTTGAAGCGCCAGCTACTGGAGTTTCAGCTGGCGGGCGTTGACAAAGATGACGCCACTCGCGCCCAACTGAAGAAGCTGAACGATGAGCTCACCGATGAGCAGTCCATGTTTGAGCGGAACATTTCCGACGATCAGAAAAAGGTCGAGGTCACCGATCCCAAACAGCTCGACGGTCTGCCGCAGGACTACATTGACCGTCACAAGCCCGGAGCTGACGGCAAGATCTATGTCACCACGAATTATCCCGATGTGCTTCCGGCGATGAAGTTCAGCAAGAGCAACGAGTTTCGTCGCCAACTTTTCCTGGCGTTTCAAACCCGCGCGTATCCCAAGAATAAGGGATTGCTCGAAAAGATGATGGCCACGCGATATCAGATCGCGAGCCTGCTCGGGTACTCGTCTTGGGCGGATTACAACGCCGCCGACAAGATGATCAAGAGCGGCGCCAACATTGCCGACTTTATCCACAAAGTGGATGCCGCCGCGCGCCCCATCGCCGAGCGTGAACTCACCATGCTGCTGGCTGAAAAGCAGAAGACCGATCCCGGCGCAAAAGACATTGGAGACTACGAGAATAGTTATCTAAGCGAACTCGTGCGCCGCTCACAATTTAATTTCGACTCGCAGCTGGTGCGCCCGTATCTTCCATTTAACGAAGTGCGTCAAGGAATCCTTGATACCGCAGCCACGCTCTTTCACGTGACCTTCAGCCGCGAGGAAAACGTTCCCGCGTGGGACCCGGCAGTTGAAACCTGGGATGTGATTGACAGCGGAAAAACCATCGGCCGATTTTATTTGGACATGCATCCGCGGTCGGGAAAATTCACCCACGCTGAGATGTCACCAGTGCTCGACGGGATCCGCGGCAAACAACTACCTGAAGCCATTCTGATCTGCAACTTTCCCACTCCTACAGCCGACGATCCAGGCCTGATGGAGTACGGTGATGTGGTCACGTTCTTCCACGAATTCGGCCACCTGATGCATTGGATCCTGGGCGGCCAGCAGCAGTGGGCTGGAATCAGCGGCATCACCATGGAAGGCGATTTTGTGGAAGCGCCTTCACAAATGCTGGAAGAATGGATGCACAGCCCGCAAGTGTTGGCTTCGTTCGCGAAACATTACAAGACTGGCGAGCCGATTCCAGCTGAACTCGTCGCCAGAATGAACCGTGCCAGCGCTTTCGCACGCGGACTCTCGACCAGTCAACAGGATGAATACACCGCGATTTCTTACGACATCTATACGAGCAAGCCGGATGGTATAGACGTGGACGCGGTCGTAACAGCGGACGCACAACGCTACACGCCATTCATTCCGCTACCCGGAACCCACATGTACGCCGCGTTCGGGCACCTGGCCGGGTATTCGTCGGCGTACTACACCTATCTATGGGACAAGGTGATTGCGGAGGACTTCTTCGGTCAATTCGATCACTCTAATTTGCTGACAGGGCCAACCCCGATGCGCTATCGTCATACCGTGCTCGAGCCCGGCGGCTCGGTTTCGGCCAATGACCTGGTGCGGAATTTTCTAGGACGCGAGCAAAATATGAGTGCGTTTCAGAAATGGATGGGGGAAGAGTTCGAGAACCAGACGTCTAAAGTTGTATCCAAGTAGCCAGGCTGTTCATGAGCGTACAGAACTTGCGGGGCTGGAGCGAGTCAACATTCGTGCAGCCCCTGAGATCGTTCTGATTCAGCCTCCTATAGGTAAAGACTTCAAGACCTGCATGAGATTCGTTGGGTGAATCCGGCGGAATAGGATCGGCAACAAACCAGCCCCGTTGGGGCGGCGAGAATTTAGCCCAGGACGTAAGTCCTGGGTGAGGCGGAAATCGATGGAGTCCCGTAGGGACGGCACAAGTTCTTACGCGTGCTCGTCAACGCGCTTTCTTAAAAACATCAGGTGTTAAGCCATCGGTTAACTGCAAGTCTTAAGGGCCTGCACCAAAAGATTCAAATTGGCAACCACCGCCATCTCGCTTCCCCGTCTCGCCCGGCGCAATCCGCTGGCGGCGATTGGTACGCTGTTTGTGTCTTTCTTTGTCATCTGCGCGGTCTTTGCGCCTTGGATTGCACCGGCCGACCCGGCGCACATCAATCTGGCAGCGCGCCTGGCACCGCCCTCGCTGCTGCAAATTTGTGGATCGGATGAGCTTGGGCGTGACATCCTTTCGCGGCTCATCTACGGCTCGCGCATTTCCATGCTGGACTATGGCGGCCCGCTGGACCGCTTCGTCAATGTTATTGTGATGAACGCGTTCCTGTCGCTCCCGGGAATTCTGATCGCGATTGCCTTCGTGGCCTTTCGCGGGCCAGGCATTTTCAATCTGGTGTTTGCCCTATCACTCACCGGATGGGTCGGCTACGCACGCCTGGTGCGCGCGCAGGTGCTAGCGGCACGAGAAAAGGAATATGTTGAAGCCGCCCGTGCACTCGGTGCAACCGACGCGCGAATCTTGATCCGGCACATTCTGCCCAACATTATTCAGCCGGTGATTGTGCAGGCCGCGATCGGAATGGCGGGAGCGATTCTCGCCGAAGCCACGATGAGCTTTCTCGGCCTCGGCGTTCCCCCGCCCACGGCCTCATGGGGCGCCATGCTCAACGACGGCCGAGGGCATCTGTTTGACGCCCCGCATCTCGTCCTGTTCCCGGCCATCGCGGTGATGCTCGCAGTCCTCTCGTTCAACTTTATAGGGGACGCGCTGCGCGACTTGCTCGATCCGAGATCGAGGATTGAAGCAGGACTGTAACGGGGGACAATCCATTAGGAGTAGCGCCCGGCGAGGGCTCTCACAAATGTGCGTCATTCTGGGATGTGCGGGAGTTCATTCGCCGACCGTGCTGAGGTAGGCTATCGCTTGGGCAGTTTTGAGCTCGTTGCTGGTCGAAACGGAGAGAACAATGGACGTGCATCCTCCCCATGGCGCCATTCATACTTGGCGGGACTTCTGAACTACGAGGTTGTAGAACGATATTCCGACACCTACACTCAACAGTCGCTCGTAAATAGTCAAGCAGCGACTTACCTCCGAGACGTTTATCGGAGCAGCGCTTCGTTCCAAGGGGGACGCAGTCTTCACGACTTAGAATCCGCAGAAGTCGACGCAACAATTGCAAATCTGCAGCAGACAATGGCCGACTTGAAATTCTTGCGTGACCTCAGCGATGGTCTTTCTCGCGACTTCGAGCGCGATGATTCTGAGACTCATTAATCGCAGCGGCGAAACTGCGTATCCAAGTTGTGGAAACAGAGCTCGAGACTAACGGTCTAGTCCGCCAGCAGATCTTCGAAGTCCACTTCCAGGTCTTCTTTAACTTCCTGCTCAAGAGATTCCTGTAGTGGCTCGCGATATTCGCAAATCCTCGGCCCATTGACATCAATGGCAATGTAGGTTGGGTTCTCCTGGGTCCAGCTGCCACTGTTGTAGTACTCCACGCCATCGCGGGTCATGCTGAGAGGCTCGTGTGTATGGCCGCAAAACACGCGCTGCACATCTAGTGACCGGCCATGCGCAAACGCACCATCTGCGACTTTTGCGGAAAGCCGTAGCCATGCGGTGTCGAAGCGCTCGAGGAATCCGATCATTCGCTGCCTACCGAAGGCGAATTTCTGCATTGCGAGGTGAAGCGCAGAGAGAGATCTGCTGACAGCGAGATTCCGAGTGAGAAATCGGTCAAATTGATGTCCATGCACAGCCAGGTGACGGACACCGCTGTACTCCCACACGTATTCCTGATAAACGCGGATGCCGACCAGGTGCGACATCACCTGCGAAAGCCCATGATCGTGGTTCCCTTCCACCCACACCACTTCGATTTCGCGTTTGGGGTTCGACAGTTTGCGGATGTATCCGAGAAAGCGCCAGTGCTCTTTTTTCAGACGCCGGAAGTTGAGATCGGAGAAAATATCGCCCAGCAGGATGAGCCGATTAAATGACGCCGCCTTGAGCATTCGCATGGCCTCAGAGGCACGGCTTACTTCCGAGCCCAGGTGGAGATCGGAAAGGATAATTGTGTCAGCGAAAATCATGTCACGTAACTCGTCGCGTTCGGAGCCGCTGCCGCCGTGTCAGGCTCGTCGGCACCGTTAACTCCGACACGAGTAGCTGTCCCATCAAGACTCGATCGGTGCCTCTGCAAAATCACGTTAAGGAATTGCGGAATTTCAAATAGCGCGCGATTGGTGTAGGCCTCAGCATTCTTGCGAAATTCGGCGAAGGTCGTCGGATCGAGCAACTGCTCAACTCCCTCAGTTATGTGCCGGAAGCTTTTCAGTACGATCCCCACACGCTTTTCGGTCACCCACTGCGCGTTATAGCGCTCTTGAGGCAAGGTGCGGCCGTTGCACTCGACAATCACCGGCAAATGGAATTGCAAAGCCTCGCTGATGCTGCCCGGCCCAGGCTTACCGATAAAAAAGTCCGACAGCGCCATGTAATAGTCAACGTTCTGCGTGTATCCCTCCACAAACATCGGGAACCGCGTTTTCACCGACTTGATGGCATTCTGCAGCTTCTGGTTTTTTCCGCAGATGAGAATTAACTGCACTTTAACCGACGTGGCGTTGATCCGCTTTACGATATTGAGCATCGTCCCCGATCCGTGCCCGCCAAAAAGCACGATTCCAACCGGAACATCAGGCTTTAATCCCAGCCGCCTTCGTTCTTCGCTCACATTCACCGATGTTTTCTGATAAAACTTTGCCTTCATGATCATTCCCGAAGCCAGAAATACGTGTTCGCGGTCATGGCCGAGGTCAAGCGCCTGCTGCTCGGCGCGCTCTGTCCCGCAGATCAGATATTGCGATTCGCGCTCCATCCAGAAGTGTGGAGGGTAGTCCGCAAAATCTGTAAGTACGGTGACAAACGCAGTCCGAGGCGTGGTCTTCCGAATGCTTTCCACCAGCGCCCGATTGAAATGCGGAATGACTGACAAAACCAGGTCAGTTGGATTTTGTTTCCAATACTCCTGCAACATCTTCACGGTCGGACGATGATACATGCGGATCACGCCCTGCATGAGGGGAAGCAGCTGCGGCGTGAGTCGCGTCCAACCCTTTCGCAGAATCAGGTTGTAGGCGTCCTGAATCCGAATGCCCGTGGCCTTACGGACGATGTCGAGTTTATCGAGCTGCTCTTGAAGATTGAGCAACTCGACACGCCATGGCACCTCTTGGTTTTCGAGAACACTCTTCAAAGCTTCCGCAGCGCTACGGTGCCCGCCACCCGCGTCGAAAAAGACAATCGTTAATTTTCGGTCCATGTCATCAATTGTAGATTTCCACAGGGCCAACCGCCTACCGCTAGAGTCTGACAACCCGCCTCATCACAATGATAGTGAAGCCACTGTGAACGCTTTGTGAATCGGATGTTGGCTTTCTTGGAACACTTTCATTGTCCTTTCACCTGCCACTGGAGCTTTTTCTTGTTTTCCCATTTCGCTCATCGACCACGCAGTGGTTTTGAATGTAAACACCTGCTATCGCCAATGATCCAAAGCAGATTAGCCTCCCGAACGTTTTCGTCCTTCCGCCCGGTAAAATTTGAGTGGTTCTGGAAGAGCGCACTGGGGGCAGTGACCTAAAGAGGAAAGAGATGGATTGGGCGATTTATCAGCCTGCAATTCGCTTTGATATCCGTGCGGAACGCGCAGAATACGAACGGCTATTCAACCACCAAGCTAGAGTGTTGCAGGATCGTCTTGACCGGCGTGGGCATACCGACAGGACCAAGCAAATCCCCGTGCCTGAGTGGGAAAAGGTCTACCAAGCGCAAGCGCGAGAACGCAAACTACAGTATCAGGCGAGAGTGCTCGGCTGGGGCAAGGAGAAGAGGTATTACTTTGCCCACAAGCGAGACTAGCAACTTTCCGGATCAATGAGTGATAACGCTGTTTTCGTCAATTGACACCTTCAGCGGCTATCATGCTGCTTTGTGTCAGAAAGCATGACAAGTGCTCAACCACCACTCCGGCTGCACGCTTAACATTGCGGACCTTATCCGGCACGAAATGACATGCCGCGAACGAACTCTTGCCTGACCGTCCTGAACCCTAAGGAGAATGGATTATGCCCTTGTTCTGCAAAGCGGTCGTATATTTGCTCGTGGCTTCCCCTGCTGTCGCTCAGTCGCAAGCATTTGCAAAGATCACCATAAGGCCGGCAAACTCAGCCGACGCCCGCAACATGCGCATGAAAGTGTTGCCTAACGGCGACTTGGTTGCGAGTGCGGTCCCTGTGATTATGCTCTTGAGTTACGCTTACGACGTGCCGGTCAACCCTTCGCCGCGTCTTTCCCCTCTTCCTGACTGGGCCATTCGTGATAGGTACGATATTGAAGGGAAAGCGACCGCCAATACCATCACCCCAAGTCTTCAGAACAGTGATTCGCGAAGCCGAATTCAGCAAAAGATCCGTGGATTGCTCAACGATCGTTTCAGACTCGCGATGCGGGTCGAGAATAAAACGATGTCAGTTTATGCTCTCACCGTTGCCAGCAGTGGTGCGAAGCTTCAGAAGTCAGCCATCACCGATAAAGACTGCACCTTCGATACCGATCCAAAAGGTTGCCATAACTTTGTTCCCGGCTTCGGCCATCCCTTGAACGCGAAAGCCATAGATATGGACGACCTTGCCCATTACATTGCGAACTGGACGGACCTGCCTGTCGTGAACCGCACGTCGCTGAGCGGGCTCTTCACCGTAAACACGGAAGGTTGGTCCCCCATGCATCTGCCCCCTCCGCCACCGAACGCTACCCCGGATGTGAACCACTTCGCCGGCTTCTCAACAATTTTCGCGGTCCTCGGCAAACTCGGTCTCGAACTGAATCGGCAAGAGGACATCTTGCCGGTATACACCGTGGAGCGAATTGAGCACCCGACCGCCAACTGACGACCACTGTCGTAACATCGCCATAACACTCACTAGCTCACCGGACAAAGGTGGGGCCATGTTCAAACCAAAAGGCACGGGCGGGAACGCCCCGGCCCGTGCCTCCACACTTCAGCTTGTAATCTTCAGATCCTCGCGCAAACTGCTTTCGTCTGCGTGTAGTTGTTCAACACGTCGTGTCCCATCTCGCGGCCCCAGCCGGATTGCTTGTAACCACCGAACGGCAGGGCGGCGTCGAAGATGTTGTAGCAGTTGATCCATACCGTACCCGCCTGAAGCTGCTCGGCCATGCGGTGGGCTTTGCTGATATCGCGAGTCCACACGCCGGCTGCCAGCCCATACACGTTGTCGTTGGCGCGCGGAACAAGCTCCTCTGGGTCCGTGAATGGCATAGCCGCGACCACCGGCCCGAAGATTTCTTCCTGCACCACTTTCATTTCATCGCTCGTGTTGACCAAGACGGTGGGCTCGACAAAGTATCCTTTGTCGCCGGTCTTATGCCCACCAGCGATGGCCTTCGCGCCTTGCGAGAAACCGGATTCCAGATAACTGCAAACGCGATCCATCTGTTCGACCGAGACCAGCGGCCCCATTTGCGTGTTTGCATCAAGCCCCGGCCCGACTCTGATCTTCTTCGCTTTTTCGGCCACGCCTTCTACCACCTGATCGAATACTGCCTTTTCCACGTACAATCGCGAACCGGCACAGCAGCACTGTCCATGATTAAAAAATATGGAACTGGCAGCACCCGAAATTGCGACGTCCATGTCGGCGTCTTTAAACACCACGTTAGGCGACTTGCCGCCTAATTCGAGCGAGACTCGTTTCAAGTTGCCAGTCGCGGCGTGCACGATCAGCTTCCCTACTTCGGTTGAGCCAGTGAAGGCAATTTTGTCCACGCTGTCGTGTGCAGCCAAAGCAGCGCCTGCAGTTTCTCCATATCCGGGAACGATGTTGATCACACCTTCAGGGAAACCGGCTTCGATGATCATCTCGCCGAGTTTCAAAGCCGACAATGGGGTCTGCTCTGCAGGTTTCAGCACCACTGTGCATCCGCTGGCGAGTGCCGGGCCTAGCTTCCAGGCAGCCATCAGCAGCGGAAAATTCCAGGGAATAATCTGTCCTACTACGCCGACCGGCTCGCGCAGCGTGTAGCTGAAATACTTTGCGCCCGGTGTGTAAGGAACCGAAAGCGGAATCGTGTTGCCTTCGATCTTGGTGGTCCATCCCGCCATGTAGCGAAATAGATCAACCGCGAGTGGGACATCAGCAGCACGCGCGACGGTCAGAGGCTTGCCATTGTCGAGCGATTCCAGATAAGCAAATTCCTCGGCGTGCGCTTCGATCAGATCAGCCAGCTTCCATATCAGGCGCCCGCGTTCGGAAGCCGACATCTTGCGCCAAGGACCGTTATCGAAAGCCTTGCGCGCGGCCTTGACGGCAAGATCGATATCGGCGCGGTCGCCTTCTGCAATCGTGGCGAGCACCTCGCCGGTAGAAGGATCGTAGCTGGGGAAAGTCTTTCCGGAAACGGCGTCCACCCAATTTCCGTTGATGAGCATTTTGCGCGGCTTCTCCAGAAAACTGGCCACGCGCGGATCAACCTGTGCAACCGAAATTGTGCCCATGTAAAACCTCCTGAGGATTCGGGCTGAGTTGGTTAAAAGACCACGATCTGCGGAATTCAGTGAATTGACGGGCACTATGCTAGTCCTGTTGGGATGTGGAAAGCAAACCACTACGCGTCGGCCTGAACTAAATGCCACTATTGCTCTGGTTACCTCTATGCTGCTATCTTGCCGTGACGCAGGAAGTTGCGGCCAATCCATCCCTGCACCTGGCTCGTACTTCCATTAGAGAGAGCGACGGCGTTTGTCCACTGCGGCGAAAAATCTGGGGCTGAATGACGGAGCTCTCGTGTCGGCGGTCCGGTCCGGCAATCAGGACGCAATGGCGCAGCTCTACGACCGCTATTCTTCCGTGGTTTATGCCGTTGCCTTGCGCGTGCTAACGGGGCCGCGGCGGAAGATGTTCTGCAGGAAATCTTCATGCAGCTGTGGCGTAATCCGGGGTCGTTCGACGCGAGCCGTGGAAATCTGGCGCCGTGGCTGGCGGTGATTGCGCGGAACCGGGCTGTGGATCTATTGCGCAAACGCAAGCCGCAAACTGAGATCACTGAAGCCGTGGTTTCGGTCGAGCCGGACATGGCATCAGAAGCGGACCGCGGACGCAACGTCGAGAAGATCCGCGCCGTACTCAAAGAAATGCCCGCATCACAACGAAGCGCGTTGGAGATGGCGTATTTTGAGGGGTACAGTCATTCGGAAATTGCTGAAAAGACGAAAGAACCGCTGGGGACAATCAAGACCCGCATCCGCACCGGACTGATGCTCTTGCGGAAGGCGGTTGAAGCAACATGAGCGTTCACGAACAATTCGCGGAAGACCTGGCGCTGTACGCGTTGGGTGCGCTCGAAGGTGGTGAAAGAGCGTCGCTGGAGAAGCATTTGGAGGAGTGCGCATCATGCCGGCGCGAACTCGAACAACTTCGTGGCGATGCGGCTTTGCTGGCGCTCACGACTTCGGGTCCGAGGCCGCCTGCCCGCGCCAAATCGCGATTGATTGACGCGGTCGCGAGGGAGCCTCGCGTGCAACGGGCAAAACTTCGTGCGCCATTGTGGGCCCTGCTGGGATGGCTCGCGACAGCGGCAATGATTTTAGTTGCCGTCACGCTCTGGATGCAGAACACGCATTTGATCTCGACCGTAACGAGCTTATCGGGGATGCTGGAAAAGGAGAAATCAGAATCTGAGCAGGCGCGGCGCATCGCGGAAATTCTGCATGCGCCCGATGCGGCGTCCTACGTGATAATGCCGGTGTCTATAAGGACCATGCCGCCGAGTGGTAAGGCGATTTATTCGCGCGAGCGCAGCGGCCTCATTTTCATGGCCAGCAATTTGAAGCCACTGCCCGCACAGAAGGCTTACGAACTATGGCTCATCCCGATGCAAGGCGCTCCGATTCCAGCGGGCATGTTCAAGCCGGATACCCACGGCAGCGCCATGGTTATGAATCCGCGTCTGCCGGTTGGAGTTGAAGCGAAAGCATTCGCCATTACGATCGAACCCGAGCAGGGATCAAACACCCCCACGATGCCGATCGTGATGATGGGCGCGGGCGGATAGCGCACCAGCCTATTGCTATCCGCGTCCACGGTCGAACCCTAGACTCAGAGGCGAATACCTCCACCTACTAAAATCTCCTCTCCCGTAATCCAACGGGAATCGTCTGAAGCGAGGAACAAAGCCGCACTGGCAATATCGTCTGCAGTGCCCACTCTTCCCAGAGGAGTTCTAGAAACGGCGTAATTCCGAAAATCCGGGCCATCCTCAGGCATTGCTCGCACTCCTTCTGTATCTGTAAAGCCCGGTGCCAGGGTGTTGATGCGGATCTTCTTCGATCCCAACTCTTGGGCCAAGGAGCGAGTCAGTACGTCCACGGCGCCTTTTGTCGCGCTGTAAACGCTTGATCCGGCAGGAGGAGTCTTCGATGCGATAGAACTCACGTTGATGATCGAGCCACCGTCACCATTGATGTTGCCGACTGCCGCTTTCGTAGTCAGCAGTAATCCCAATACATTCAGGTCGAAGTGCTTGCGGAAGTGCTGTTCATCGATCTGCTCCAATGGACGAAACTCGTACACGCCCGCGTTATTCACAAGGATGTCAACTTTGCCGAATGCCTTCTTGGTCTCCGCAAAGAGCACCTCCACGTCCTTGCCATTTGCCACGTTAGCTTTGACTGCTACTGCTTTCGAGCCCGCGGACTGAATATCTTTCACTACTTCGTCGGCTCCGCGCTTGTCGGTCGCATAGTTCACTACGACATTCGCACCCTCAGCGCCAAATCTCCGTGCTATGGCAGCCCCAATGCCCTTTGACGCGCCCGTAACCACCGCAACCTTCCCCGCCAGCTTTGACATGTGACCTCTCCTCAATTCGCCAAGATCTCGTCATCCTCCGTTTATGATACTTAGATGACTATCTAACTGATGCGAAGATCTCAGAACGGATTCAAAGGAGTTCAGGAAAACCGACTACAGTTTGGACAGCTGGCTCAGGTATGCCTTCCACACTTTGCGGCGAAGCTTGATGTGCATGAACTTCGCCTGTTTGCGAACATCGATCAACCCGGCGGTGGAAAGCTCTTTAATGTGATGGGAGATGGTCGCGGCGGAGATAGGGAAACGGCAGCGCAGATCTGTGCAGGCCGCTTCATCGCGACCGGCGATGTGACGCAGGATTTCATAGCGTCGCGGATCGGCCAAGGCCTTTGAAATGCGATGAAATCGTTCGGACTCCAATATCACTCCTTCACGATTACACCACCAAACCTGTTGGTGCGAAAGCGATCTCCGCTTCCGACATTTCCGCGCGTGTGTGTATTCTTGAGACTAATGGGCCGCGTCATACGAAAGGCTTCGCTTCTGGCAACGTTGGCGACTATGTGCGCCCTCGCGCTGCCGCAGGCCAGTATCCCCGAACATCCGGAACACAAGATGGCTCGGCGACTGTCAGCAAACGGGGTTTCGAATTTCGCTGAGGTTACGCCGAATCTTTATCGAGGCGCACAGCCGGAGCGTGGAGGGCTTGAGTCGTTAGCGAAGATGGGCATCAATACGGTGATTGATGTCCGCCTGACCGGCGCTGACAAGGAGGGTGCCGCAGCTAAGAAGTTGGGGATGGACTTCGTCGCGCTTCCCTGGCATTGTCTGTTTCCTAAAGACGACGCGTTCGCACGCTTTCTAAAGTATATCCGCGAGCATCCAGACAAGAAGGTGTTTGTGCATTGCCGCTATGGCGATGACCGTACTGGAATGATGATCGCTGCATATCGGATGGCTGTCGAAGGATGGACGGCAGATGAAGCACGCAAGGAGATGAACGCCTTCGGATTTCATAAAGTGATATGCGCTTCGCTGGTGGGATACGAGAAGAGCTTTCCCGAACGTTTGAAGAAGGACCCGGCTGTTCACGATCAAGAGACAAAGCCGTCCAGCCACTGACAACTCGCTGGGTCGTTCAAGGGCTAAACCGTCTTTGGCGGTCATAGCGGGATGCTGAAAGCCGTGCCCTTTCAAAACCGACGAATTAGATGCCTTCGGTTACGAAGCCTGCATTTCACGTAGACGACGATCAAGAAAACGTCGCTCGCTGTCATTCGAGACCAGCGCCAGCGCCCGCCGATAGCTGCCGGCGGCTTGTTCGCGAGAACCGAGACGGCGCAGAAAATCGGCGCGCGCGGCATGCAACAAGTGGTAGTTCTGCAACTCGCCCGCCGCCAGCGAATCGATGATCGCCAGCCCGGCTTCAGGGCCATTCACCATCGCCACAGCCACTGCGCGATTAAGAGACACAATCGGTGAAGGCTCCAGTCGTTCGAGTTGATCATAAAGTCGCAGGATATGTGGCCAGTCGGTGTCTTCGGGACGTGGTGCCTGGCAATGCACTGCGGCGATGGCTGCCTGCAGGCCGAAAGAACTGAGTCCGCCCCGAAACGCAGAGCCAACAAAGCGGTGGCTTCACCTGGCGGCCGAGGCGACATCAGGGTTCGAAGTAAACGGGCCAAGCGGATTGCCTCAGTGCAAAGGTCCGACCTAAGCAAACGACCTCGTGTAGCGGCATAGCCTTCGTTAAAGACAAGGTAGATGACCGTCAATACGGCCTCTAGGCGGTCCTTCATCTCGCTGGCTGCGGGCACAACATAGGGAATGCCGGCGTCCCGTATTTTGCGTTTGGCCCGAACTAGCCTTTGCGCCATTGTCGCTGTAGGCACGAGAAATGCCCGCGCGATTTCATCGGTCTCCAGGCCACATAGTGTGCGTAACGTGAGCGCAACTTGCGCTTCAGGGGCTAGTGCGGGGTGGCAGCAGGTGAAAATCAGCCGAAGCCGGTCGTCGGGAATTGCGGCGTCATCGTAATTGGGGTCTTCGATCTCCCGCAGAAAACCAGACTTAACGTAAAGATCGAGTTTTTCAGAGTAGTTAGACCGGCGCCGAATACGATCTATAGCTTTGTGCCGCGCAGTTTGAATGACCCATGCGGAAGGGACCTCTGGAATGCCGGAAGTCGGCCACTGATCGATAGCGGCAGCGAAGGCGTCCTGGGCAGACTCCTCAGCTAAGTCAAAGTCGCCCACGAGCTTGATAAGTGTGGCGACAATCTTGCCCCAATCGGCGCGATAAACTGCTTCAACGGCAGCGGCTACATCTGAAGTCACAAGCGATTTTAAATATTTTCACTGTCGCGTGTCGATTTCAGGAATTGCTATTCGACTCATATATGGAGGCCAAGCAGATGCAATACATGTTGCTCATGTATCTTGACGAGAATTCGTTGAGCGAGGCTCAGCGCACAAAATGTTATGCGGATTCGGCGGGATACGCCAGGCAGCTTCACGCCAGCGGAAAGTACGTTGCCGCGGCGCCGCTGCAACCCACGTTGACCGCGACTAGCGTCCGTTATCGCGAGGGCAAGACGGTTGTAACCGACGGCCCTTTTGCCGAGACGCGTGAACAACTGGGCGGCTTCTTCATCATCAATGCGGCAAACCTGGATGAAGCAATCGAGATAGCGGGCCAGATACCGGCCGGACGTTGGGGGACAGTGGAAATACGGCCCTTGCTAGAAATCACTGGCCTGCCGGAACAGGCTGCATGAGGTTGTCGATTTTTAGAATTCTCATTCGACATATGAGTAGAAGCAAATCGGGAGAGAAATCTGGCTCCCAAAAATGAAATCAATCAATAAGGAGACTGCAATGCGATTCCTAAGTATCTATAAGACGGTCGAACGAACCACTCCACCGTCGCAGGATGAAATGGCAACAATGGGCAAGCTGGTCGAAGAAGGGATGAAGGCTGGCTGGCTGGTGGCGACCGAGGGCTGCCTGCCTTCGGCCTTGGGCGCTCGTGTACGGCGGACCAGTGGCAAAATCAGCGTAACTGATGGCCCGTTCATTGAGACAAGGGAGCTCGTCGGCGGCTTCGCAATTCTGAAGGCAAACTCGAAAGAGGAGGCCATCGAGCTGGCAAGAAATTTCCTGAAGAGTGCTGGGGATGGCGAGTGCGAACTGCGCCAGCTTTACGAGGCGGGCGATACCAACTGTGGAAACCAGGTTGAGCATGAGGCGGCTCTGACTGCCTGAAACCTGGATTTTTGAGGGCTGAGTCGGCCCAAATCGTCGCCGGGCCGACTCGGATTCTGGGTAAAGCAAAGATCAAAACAATAATCAGGAGAAAAGACAATGAGAGTCATGGTGATAGTGAAAGCGAACAAGGATTCAGAGGCAGGCGTTCTGCCGAGCACCGAAATTTTGACCAAGATGGGGAAATATAACGAGCAGTTAGTCCAAGCCGGCGTAATGCTCGCTGGAGAAGGTCTCCAATCTAGCGCCAAAGGCAAGCGCGTCAAGTTCTCTGGAAATAACCGAGTGGTCACCGATGGCCCATTCGCCGAGACCAAGGAGCTGATCGCAGGCTTCTGGCTGTGGCGAGTGAATTCCATGCAAGATGCGGTGGAGTGGCTGAAGCAGGCTCCGTTCGACGGAGGGGAGGAAGTCGAAATTCGCCAGATCTTTGAGGCTTCCGATTTCGGTGACAATTTCACTCCTGAGCTGAGAGAACAGGAGCGGCACTTAAGCGAGCAGATAGCCGCAAAAAAATAACTTCGGAGGTGTCGAAACGGCGGTTGCACGTTCGACTTAACAGTAGAGAGTCAAGAAAATGGAAGGAGAAAAGACAATGTCAGCAACTCAAACTATCGAAGTATCGGCTTCTCTGTCCGAATCGAAAGCTCGGCTTTGGACTGGGCGCATCATTTCGAGCCTGGTTGTTCTGTCTCTGCTCTTTGACGGCATCACCAAGGTCGTGAAGGAGCGACATGTACTCCAGGCAGCAGCGGAACTCGGGTATTCGGCGGACGCAATAGCCGCAATCGGCACGCTTCTTTTGGCGTGTACTCTCGTGTATGTCATTCCACGCACCGCCGTTCTGGGCGCAGTCTTGCTGACCGGCTATCTGGGAGGCGCTGTAGAGACGAACGTGCACGCGGGGCATCCGCTCTTCGAGTGTATTTTCCCTGTCATCTTTGGCATCCTGGTATGGGCGGGTTTGTTTCTACGCGAAGCGCGCCTTGGTGTACTTTTCCTCGTGCGAAAATAGCGCGCGCAGACATTAATTAACCTCGAATTTTTGGTAAAAAAGAAAGAGAGGACTCATATGCACAAAATTACGACATTCTTGTGGTTCGATAATAAGGCAGAAGAAGCAGCAAACTTTTATGTGTCGCTTTTCAAGAATTCGAAAGTCAAAGAGATTCGGCGCTACGGTGACGCGGGCCCCGGCCCCAAAGGATCGGTAATGACGATAACGTTCCAAATTGAAGGTCAGGACTTCATCGCATTGAATGGCGGTCCGCACTTCAGTTTCACGCCGGCAATATCGCTGTTTGTGAATTGTCAGACACAGGAAGAAGTGGACCAATTGTGGGAGAATCTTTCCGCAGGCGGCCGAAAAGATCGCTGCGGTTGGCTGCAAGACAAGTATGGATTGTCATGGCAAATCATTCCTGAGGCGTTAAGCAAGTTGATGTCCGATCCTGATCCAGCGAAAGCCGGGAGCGTGATGAAAGCCATGATGCAGATGGACAAGATTGACGTGAAGCGCCTGCAGGAGGCGCACGAGCGGGCTGCATAGGCGAAATCTTGCCGCGTCCTCGTCAAAGCTATACGCTGCAATGTCGAGCTCGCACGAGCGACGGGCTATCGCCAATTAGTGAATGAATTCATCAAGG
>WNGE01002785.1_pt1 | contig 29317 bp, 21 predicted proteins | sample 5400651 | NCBI WGS metagenome assembly WNGE01 (sample SAMN13153370, study PRJNA577476) | soil metagenome | isolation source: 60 cm soil or saprolite under grassland replicate 2 | place: USA:California | collected 2016-06-15
GGAACCGTGGCCGCGCCGGATGCGCGCCGTGCTCTCCGGTGAGACCGTGCTGGACAGCCGGCGCGGCATCGTGCTGTGGGAGACCGGCGCGTTCCCGGCCTACTACTACCCGCTGGAAGACATCCGGCAGGACCTGCTCGAGCCCTGCCCCGGCACCCCGCCGCAGTGGAGCGTGCGGGCCGGGGACCGGCTGGTGAAAGACTGCATCATTAGCTCACCACTGCGCGCCGATGGCAAAGAACTGCTGCCTGGATTCGTCACCTTCCATCAGGCACACGGCCCGCAGACCGACCCCAAGGCGATGGATTACTGGTTTGAGGAAGACGAGCCGCTCGGCGTGTCCCCGCGTGATCCCTACCACCGGGTCGATGTCCGCTCCTCCTCCCGCCACATCGTGGTCCGCCACCAGGGAAAGGTCGTCGCGGAGTCCAGTCGGCCCAAGCTGATGTTCGAGACCGGCAACCCGTTCCGCTACTACCTGCCCCTCGCTGACGTGCGCACCGAACTGCTGCGCAAGAGCGAGTTCGTGAGCGCCTGCCCGTACAAGGGCGACGGGCAGCACTGGCACCTGTCGGCCGGCGGTGACACAGTCGAGGACGCGGCCTGGAGCCTGCCGCACCCCTTCCCCGAAGGGCTAGCGGCCGCCGATCACGTCTGCTTCTACCCCGGCAAGATCGACGTCGAAGTAGACGGCACCCGCATTCCCGAATAGCAGTTACGCCAGCGGCAGCAGGCCCGTGCATGAACGCTGATGCAACCATGAAAGGCCCGGCCGTTGCCGGCCACCGTCCCGCCCGGGACCTAGCCGTGGTCCCGATGGTGATCGATGACACCTGGCTGCGCAGGCAGCTTGACCCGGGGACGGCCGTGGCGGCCATGCCCAGGCCCTCGCCGACGCCGAGCGGGAATTCTGATCGCACCACAGCGGGTTGCCGCCGATCTCGGGCCGGGCCGGCTGGTCATCACTGCCGGGGCGCGCGCCCCTAACTGGTTCGGCTACCGCTCCTACGACACCCTCGGCACCGACCCCGGGGCGCAGGTGGTAGTCATCCACGACTGGCGCACCGGCCTGGTCCAGGCGGTAGCCATCGGCAACGAGCTCGGCCCGCGCCGCACAGGGGCCATCGGCGGGTCGCCGTCGACGTGCTGGCACGGCCCGGCGCGGCACAGATCGCCGTGATCGGCACCGGGGACGCAGGCCTGGGCCCCAGCTATGGCCATCTGCGCCGTCCGTGCGCTCGGTGAAGCGCGCATCTGGAGCCGCCCCGGCGACCGCAGGGAGCGCTTCGCCCAGCGGGCCCGGGACGAACTCGGCGTGGATGCCCGGCCAGCGCTCAGCGCAGAGCACGCCGTCCGCGACGCCGGCATCGTGGTACTCGCCACCAGCAGCCCCGTCCCGGTCATCGACGCCGCCTGGATAGCCGAGGGATGTCACGTGACCTCACTGGGACCCAAGCAGCGCGGTCGCGCCGAGCTTGACCCCGCACTCGCGGAACGGGCCGATGTCCTGGTGACCGACTCGCTCGCCTAGGTGCGCGCCTACTAGCCTCGGGCCCAGCCCGGCAAGGTGACCCTTTCTGCTCGGTCGGCCTGGCCGGCACCGAGGTCTACCTTCTGGCCGAGCTGATCCGCCGGCACCAACCCTCAAGGCCAAGTAACCACCTGGTTGCGGGGCATCACGTCGGCTGGCCGCACAGCCCGCGCAGCCAGCCATCGTGTCGGGCATCGTGGCCGTGGGGCCTGTCAGCGGGCGATGGGGCCCGCTGGCGCTGGCGGGCACCCGGCCAACCGCGCTGGCAGGCCGCGACCGGTTCGCCCGTGCCTATCATGTGGCCGGCGACGCGTGCTTCCGCACCGGCCGAACGGGGGCTTCGGTGGCCTGCTCAATCATCGCCATCACCTTGCTCCTGCCGCACACCGTCCTGCCGCGGATATCTGTCAACGAAGATAAAGGGTGCAGCAGCGGTCGCACGGCATCCCAGTCACCGCAACCATGGCGGCATGAGCCCGACAGCCAATCTCCACACCAACATCATGCCCGGTGCGGACAAGAACGGCCGAGCGCCCGGGCGCGGCGTGAGCGGATCGTGGCGCAAGTTCGTGCGCTACTGGCGCCGTGTGGGCTGCTCACCGGGCCCGGTCAGTTCGGCGATCGCCCGGTCGTGCAAGGCTGGTGCCCGGAAATGCGATTCCGGCACCGGCACCCCAGCGGCCCCGGCCGTCGGCCCGCATGGTCATCGCCTGCGTGTCGGCCTGGGGGTTGTTCCGGCTGCCGGGACACTTGGACGATACCCGGTTCACACCCGCCAGGGGCGGCGTGTCAGGCTGGCCAGAGCAATCGTGGACAGCGGAGCCCCATGCCAGCGCCGGGGTGCCGCGTCTAGGACGAAGAAGGTCATGATGGCGCAGGGGCACAGTGAAGTGGTTCAACGGCGATAAGGGCTACGGCTTTATCGCGGTCGAGGGCGGTCCGGACTTGTTCGTGCACGTCAGCGCGATCACGGGTGCCGGCCACCGCAGCCTTGAGGAAGGGCAGAAGGTGGAGTTCGGCATCACGCAAGGCCAGAAGGGACCCCAGGCGCAGAACGTCAGGGTCGTCGGCTGACGCATCGGCGGGGACCAGCTCGCCGGATACCTGGCGCGGGCGTGGCCAGCGCCCCCGAAGCCGCGTCCAGCCCCGGGTGCGGCCCGCCCGGCGCAGCAGCTCACCAGTCCCGTAGCCGACGTCCGAGTCGTTTCCGGTCGCAGCGCGGGCGGCATGCAGTGCCGGACCGGGCGTGGCGGGGTGACCAGCGCGGGTGCGGTATACGGTTGAGGCCGGCCGCCCGGCAGCTGGTTCCCCCGCGGCGCGCCGCCGGTAGCTGATGGCGGGTGCCCGAGGCGGCTCAGTGCCAGGAAATGCCAGCGTAGTGCCGTAGCTCAGGGGCGGTACCGGGCTTGGCATGCTGGCGTTGACACCAGTTCGGCCGTGAGTGAGCATGGATTACTGCGATGGCGCTGGCATGAGGAGTACGCCATGCAAACCAGTCCGTCGACGTCTCAGTCGCGGCAAGTCCAGGTTGGTTCGGTTGTGGCGCTGTGGCGCTACCCGGTGAAGTCCATGATGGGAGAGGAGCTGAACTCCTCCGAGGTCACGGGCCGGGGCCTGCTTGGGGACCGGCAGTTCGCGGTCGTGGACCGGTCTACGGGGAAGGTCGGGGGGGCGAAGAACCCGAGGAAGTGGGGCAACTTCTTCGATTTCCGGGCCGCCTACGCCGAGCCTCCGAAGACGGGAGCGAAGATTTCCCCAGTTCGGATCACGCTTCCCGATGGGACCGTCGTGTCCAGCGAGCAACCTGACCTGGAGCAGGTTCTCTCGCGCGCGTTTGGGCGGGAGGTGGCCTTGGAAGCGGGTCTCGGTAACAGGCTCTCCGGCGCCACGGCCGAGGAGTACTGGCCGGACATGGCCGGGCTCGACTACCGGGATACCGTGACCGACTTTGAGATGCCGGCCGGGACGTTCTTCGACATCGCCGTGGTGCACCTGCTGACCACCGCCACCATCAATCATCTGCGGGCGCTGTACTCGCAGGGCCGCTTCGAGGTCCGGCGTTTCCGCCCCAACATCGTCGTGTCCGCCGGCGGCGAAGAGGCGGGCTTCGCGGAAAACGACTGGATCGGCCGCACCGTCGCGATCGGCGGCACCGTCCGCCTGGCCATCACCGGACCTTGCCCCCGCTGCGTGATGATCACGCTGCCGCAGGGGGACCTGCCTAAGGACCCAGGAATCTTGCGGACGGCCGCCCAGCACAACGCGGTGAACGTCGGCGTGTACGCCTCCGTGGTCAGCGGCGGGACCATCCGCCGCGGCGACCCGGTCACGCTTACCTGAGCGCGCCGCACTGCAATGCCGCAGGTCGCGCCAGGGCGAGGGAGTGAGCCGCCGGGCGCATCGGAGCTGACATCGCCGCGCCGCCCCGGGTGTTCGATGTAACGCTCCCGGGCAAAGAATTCACCGCGCCGGCCTAGATGACCAGCCTCGCGAACCCGGCCTGGACTGATGGCCAGGTCGCTCACGGGTTTCACCGGCGCGACAGAACAGCTGGATCTGTACGGTGACAGCCGCTAGTCGGTCGCCGTCCCTGAGAGCGCAGGCGGGTCGGTGAGCGTTCTCCTTGATCATCCCCGTCACTCACCGTGATGATGTCGATCGACGTAGCCTGAGGGTCAACCTCGGATCGGTCCAGGGAGAGCGATCTTCTGGAGGGGACCGTCGGTCGCAGGCCGAGCTGCTCGTCGACAGCAGGGCGGCCCCGGGTGACTTCATCACGCCTGGCCCGATGTGCCGTCAGCGGCATGACCGGGCGCCAGATCGGCAAAGCGGGGGAGTGGCAGGGGCTGGCGCGGGCTGCCCTGGTGCCCGTGACCGCCGCTCCGCCAGGCGGTTCACAGCCGACGCGGCTAGCCGCGACTTCTCGCTTCCGCGACGCCGCCTGGACAGCGCTGACCTTCGCAACGCCCGGCTCGGGGGGGGGGAGCGCTCGGGAGCCTGCCTGCCAGCGTCCGCCTTGGGGTTCGCCGGGAACACAAGAGTTCTCTGGTTATCTGCTGCGGGAGCGCTGTAGCTACCCGGCGCGGGTGCGGCCCGGCCGTGTTTTCGCAGGCTGGACGTGGTTTCCCAGGGCTGCCCGGGTTGAGCAGTGATGACCATCTGCCTGAACTGCGGCTATCGCCCAGCAGCCAAAGGCCCGAGGTATTTTCCCAGGTCAGATGGGCTAACGAGTGCGCCCGGAGGGATTCGAACCCCCGGCCGGCTGCTTAGCGGGCAGCCGCTGCAGCGCGGTGATGAACGCCAGCGCGACACTCTCGCGTCGTTCGGTGGTCGCCGCCGGGTCGGCGTCGGCGTCGGTGAGCTGGTCCAGCAGACGGTCTGGGTAGGGCTGCTGGTGACCGATCTCTCCCGTCGGCACCGGGCGGCGGCCTGTGGCGTGGATGACCTTCAGGCTGCTGGTGGTCGTGATCCGGTACAGCCAGTGGCTCAGGGATGCCTGGCCCTGATAGCCGTCCAGCGCCCGCCAGGCGCTTAGCAGCGCGTTCTGCAAGGCCTCGTCCGCGTCGTCCAGGGAGCCCAGCATCCGGTACGCATGCACATGAAGGGCCGCCAGGTGCGGGCTGACCAGGAGACGGAACGCCTCGCCGTCGCCACCGCGGGCGGCTGCGAGCAGGTCCGCGGCTAGCAGTGTGTTCTCCGCCTGGGCTGGGCTCACCCGCCCAGGTTAGCGCCGGGTCGTGACAGGCCGATGAGTTCCGGGCACTGCCGGGATCAGACGGGGTAGCCGGGGGACATTCCGCCCTCGGCAGACCAGACGGAAGGACATGACGTGCCAGGACAGTTCACATGGTTCGACCTGAGCGCTCCCGACACCGGCCAGGCGCGCGAGTTCTACAGCGCCATGTTCGGCTGGGCGGCGGCCCCGGCCGAAAACGCCGGGAACTACCGGGCCTGGATAACCGACGGGCAGCAGCCATGGGCAGGCATCGTGCAGGCTGGCACGACGGCCGACGCGGGCTGGCTGCCGTATGTGGTGGTGGCGGATCTGGACGAGACGGTCAGGCGGGCGCTGTCGCTTGGCGCCACCGTGGTGGCAGGCCCGGCGGACGGGCCGGCCGGCACGTCGGTGACGATAACCGACCCGGGCGGGGCGCAGCTCGCGCTGTTCACGCCGCACGCCGACCGGGGCTGACGCCGCAGTGCACGGTGGCCGGGGGAGCGTCGCGGCATGCCCTCGGCCCCGTCCGGTCGCCTGTCAGTCCCTGATGAAGGCAAGCAGGAAGGAAGTCCGGTGCCTTACGAGGAGGACCTGGCCGGCCGGTGACGCCTCGGAGATCACGCCGGCGGCGGCATGACGCTGACCGTCGCGGGGCAGCCAGGCGGGCGTCACCCGGAGCATGCGGCTTCCGCGGCCCGGTATCTATCCCGTGGCCAGGCGTGACGTGCTGGACTGCCTGGTACAGTCCGCGGCTAGCATGGGCTCATGCCGGGTGAGCCGAGTACCAGGCGCGGGCGCGCCAGCCGGGAGCGGATCGTGGAGCGGGCCGCGGACCTGTTCGCCGAGCGCGGGATCGCGGCCACCAGCGTGGATGAGGTGCTGGCGGCCGCCGGGGCGGGCAAGGGCCAGTTTTACCACTACTTCCGGAGCCGGGACGAGCTGGCGGCGGCGGCGGTCGGGCACCGCTGCGCGCAGGTGGTGGCCGGGCTGACCCAGGCCCTCGGCGGCGTGTCGTCGCTGGCCGGGCTTGAGCAGGCGCTGGCGGGCTTCGTTGCCGGGTTCGAGCAGATGGGCATGCCGGGGTGCCCGATCGGGACGCTGGCGACCGAGGTGGCCGGCCGCAACGAGGCGGCCCGGCTGCAGGCCGCCGCCGGGTTCGACGCCTGGGAACAGCTGCTGGCCGGCGCGCTGGAGCGGATGCGCCAGCGCGGGGAGCTGCGCGCGGACGCCGCGCCCGCGGTGCTGGCCACCGGGCTGCTGGCCAGCATCGAGGGCGGGATGGTGCTCAGCCAGGCCCGCAAGGACATGGCGTCGCTACGCATCGGGGTCGAGGCGGGGCTCGCGCAGGTGCGGGCGCAGCTAGCCTGAGTCTGTACTAAATCGTCCATTTTCTGTTAGCCTCAGAACTGTACTAATTCGTCCAGTTCTGGAGGCTGATTCCGTGACCGCCCCGCCCGCCTTGTTCCTGGGCACCCGCCGCGGCAGGCTGCTGCTGCTGTGCGCGGTGCAGTTCCTTGACGTGGCCGATTCCTTGGTCATGAATGTCGCCTTGCCGTCGGTCCGCCGTGACCTGGGCTTCTCGGTGCAGGCCCTGAAGTGGGTGCTGTCGGGCTGGCGATCTTCTCCGCCATCGCCACCACGCGCACCGGCGCGCTTCTCGCCGCGCACTCCCCCCGCGACGCCGCACTCACCGCAGGCTTCCAGCGCGCATTGCTGGCCTGCGCGGCCTTCCTGCTCGCCACCGCCGTGATCGCGCCGCGCTCCGGCAACACCCGCGGCGAGCCGACCGCTGAGCATCCCGCTGCGCACGACCGTGTTGCCGCACCGGAACTGGCCGACTGAAAACCAACGAACAGGAGCACCCGACCATGAATATCACCGTCTTCGGAGCCTCCGGCGGCATCGGCAGCCACGTCGTCGAGCTCGCTGCCCAGCGCGGCCACCAGGTGCGGGCAATCTACCGCAGCACGCCGCACGACCCGCCGCCGAGCCAGGCCGAGGTCCTTATCACCCCGGACATTTTCGACCCGGGCTTTGCCGCGAGGGCCATCCATGGCGCCGACGTGGTGGTTATCGTCGTCGGCCCGAACTTCGCCACCCGCCACAACCCCCGGAGCACCATGACCTCACCGGCCGACCTGCATCAGCGGCTGGCTCGCACTATCGTCGCGGCGATGAAGGCCTCCGCCGCACCCGCCCGGCTGATCGCGGTCAGCACCGCCAGCATGGGACCCGCCGACAAGATCATGGGCCCGGTGCCGCGGCTGCTGTTCGGTTTCTTCCGCACCGTGCCGGTCCCCAACCTCGGCCGCGTCGGCAAGGACCTGCAGGCCATGGAGGACGTACTGGCTGCCAGCGACCTCGACTGGTACGCGCTGCGGCCCGTCAAGCTCACCGACGGCCCCCAGACCGGCAACGTCCGGGCGAGCGACCGCTTTGCCATGAAAACCATCTCCCGCGCCGACGTGGCCTGGCAGGTTCTCGCCCTCGCCGAGGACCGCGCCCCCCGGATGCCGCGGACCCCTGTCATCACCAGCGGCCCCGGCCGGAAGTCTCGCCCTGTCGCAATCGGAGACCAGCGCGACCGGCGGGCCCCCACTGACAGGTAGGCATCAGGAACGGAGACAGAACCGAATGCACCGCCGCCGCAGGGAACAGCATCAGGTGAGTGACATTGCTTGGTGCCTCGGTAGGCTGGTCGCATCGCTCGAAGGGCCGCGAGCGCACGGGAGCAGACTCCGGTTTCGGGATCCGGCATCATGCTCCGTTGTGAGCCGGAGCGGGACAACGGGGCCGGCGGGAGGGATGGTCATGGCTACAGCCGGGCAAGTCACGAGCTACGACTATCAGCTCCATGGCGGCGCGAACGGGTACCAGGGGAACCGGGCCATCATCAGGCTCTATGGCGCTGCCGGCACGCTGGCTTACGTGCATGTGGTGCCTGCGGGGAACCCGATTCCCGGCGACACGGACTCGCCGCCCTGGATGCGTATGTACGTGCCCGAGTCTCAGTTCCTCGCCGTGATCGACATGCTGCGCGATGAGGGCCCGATTTCGGTGTACTACGCCTCGGGCAGCGGCTTCTTGCACACCGGCAGCGAACCCATCGGCGAGGGGGAATGACCCCAGGTGCACGAAACGCACTGACATGCCGCGATCGAGATCAGGGCCGGGAGCTGGCCGCTGGGGCTGGCCTCCGGTTATCGCCGCCCTCGTGTCACGATGGGGTGATGGGTTCGCAGCGTTTCCGCGCCGTCGTCGTCGCCGGGGCCCGGGACGGTGCGGCCATCATGATGCCGTTCGACCCGGATGAGGCGTGGGGCGCGAAGGCTGATCATCCTGTCAGCGGTACGGTCGGCGGCTGCCGGATCCGCACCAGGCTGGTGCCGGGCGAAGGCGGATGGATGCTGACCCTGGCCCCGAAGCGGCTGATCAGCATGGGGATCGTGATTGGCGATGAGGTCACTCTCGAGCTGGCCCCGGAAGGGCCGCAGCGCGGGGATCTCGCCGACGACATCGCCGCGGCGCTCGCGGCTAACCCGGCGGCTGGCGCGTTCTTCGATACGCTGGCGCAGTTCTACCGGAAGGCTTACCTGCGCTGGATTGACTCCACCACCCGCAGGCCGGATCTGCGCGCGGCCCGCATTGCTGAGGTCGTCGGCCTGCTCGCGGCGGGGGTCAAAGAACGGCCACGTCCTTGAGGCAGGCTGCCTGGTGCATCACAGGTGACCACTCCGATGGGCAGCCTGCACCGATGGGCCGCCTCCCTCGCGCCTTAACAGAAACGCGCATACCTGCCGCATATCGCGCACCACTCGGGCATGATGCGCCCGCGCTGCGGCTGGATGCTGCCTCGACACGAACCTCGACCAGCGACCCATGGGCCTCCAGCAGGCCAGTCCGAGCGGCGCTGGAGGCTGGCCTCGAGGTGGCGCCAATCGGGCGGTGTGACGCTGAGTGACGGGCATTGTCTCGGGAGAACACATACCTACCCGCCGATCTGTATCCCGGCCCGCTGTTCGGCGGTGCCTGGTGATGACGCGCAGCGTGGAGTGATATGTATCCGGTTGCGCGCTGTCAGCACGGCAGTGCCGCCGGCGAGGCTGCTGCGCGGGTGCGTGCGGTGGCGGGTTACCGGGTTGTGCTGGTCAGGACCGGCGGGGGCTGGTCGGCTGCTGCCGCGGACCGGGCGGGGGCGGCACGCAGGTTCCCGGCGAGCACGCGCCGCAGCGTGCCGGGGCGCAGCAGCCGGGCGGGCGGGTCGAGCAGCCCGGTGACGCGCAGGAACTGCCCGGTGAGCACCGGGTCGTGTTCGGCTGCGGCCTGCAGCGCACCGATGTAGGCGTTGATCATGCGGGCCGGCCAGGGGCGGGGTGCGGCCACTGACGGGATGGTCAGGTCGGCGCCGGTGGTCAGCTGCCAGGCGAGGTTCACCGGCTTGGCGGCTGCCCGGAAGAACCGCCGTGCCAGGTCGGTCTCGCCGCCGGCCAGGCTGTCCCGCAGCGCGGCCGCTTCCAGCGCGGCCACCGACATGCCCTGCCCGTAGACCGGGTTGAACGAGCAGATCGCATCGCCGGTGACCACTAGCCCGGAGGGGAACCGGCGCAGCCTGTCGTACCGCCGCCGCAGGTTGGCCGGGAACCGGTGCGTGCGGATGTCATCGTGCGGGCTGGCGGCGGCGATCGCGGCGGACACGTGCGGCGGGGCGACGGCGCGGGCGAAGGCCAGGAATCCGTCCGGGTCGGTGGGGGGGTGATGACCGGCGTACCCGGCCAGGGTCAGGATCCAGCGGTCGTCTTCCTGAGCGAACAGGGCCAGGGCGGTCGGCCGGGCGGGCTCGGTACCGATCAGGACCAGCTTCTGCCCGCCCAGCGCGCCGGGGCGCAGCCGCAGGTGACGGCTGGCGTACTTGACGTCGACCCGGACCTGCTCCTCGGCCGGCGGGTCGTAGCCCATCTCCGTCAGCCACGCCGGGGTCCGCCCGCCGCGGCCGGTCGCATCAGCGACCAGGTCAGCGGCTATTTCTTCTTCCCCGCTGCCGGCAGGCCGCACCCGGACGCCGGTGACCCGGTCCCGGGCCGGCGTGGTGACCAGCCCGGCCACCGCGCACCGGTCCCTGACCCAGACGTTGTCCAGGGCCCGGACCCTGGCGCGGACCTGGCCTTCCAGATATGGCCGGCTGGCCAGGTAACCTGGGTCGCCGCCTTCACCGTCCAGGCACAGCAGATGACCCCCGACCGAGAACCACACCTCGCGGGGACTGGCGAGCACCGGCACCCCGGCCGCCGCCAGGTCGGCCAGCAGTCCCGGGAACAGCTCATCGAGGATCTGCGCGCCGCGCGCCAGCAGCGCGTGCCCATGCCGGCCCTGCGGAACCCCCTGCCGGTCTGCCGCGCGCTCCGGCAGCAGGTCGCGGTCGACAACTGTCACCCGCTGGTAGGCATCGGCCAGCACCCGGGCCGCCAGCAGCCCGCCCATGCTGGCCCCAAGGACCACAGCGTGATCACCGATCTTCCGCATCACGGCCAACCCCCTCCGATCAAGCCGACGCCGGCTGGCACCGCAGGTCCGCCAGCCCAGGTCGCTGACCGCAGCAGCGCCAGGCCGCGAACGCCAGTGACTGCCCCTGGTCCCAGGAGAGACCGTCATCGCCGGATGTCTTGACGGAGGGGCCACGCACCGCTACTGATACACGCCCGGGCCCCGACGCATGTCCGGCCAGCTCAAAGCCTACGCGCAGGGGTAAGGCGGATGACGCGGGCTGTGTTACAACCCACCTCCGCCGCTGGGCGCTGCCAGGCCACTTCGGTGCGGATCCGCTGAGGCGCGTAGATCAGGACAATCTGCGCGTTGCCGCCCCCTGGCGGCACGGCTGACATGTACGCGGAATCGGCCGTCGGCCACCGGACCTAGCAGGATGACGCGCTGTGATCGCCCATGGTTGGCACCCACTGCGCAAGCAGCCGCTTCGTTCTGGCCGCTTGCCGGATACGGACTCGCTGGACGGGCGGTCGTGCGTAACTGGGTATTCTGCGCGTCACCGTACGTGCTCGCGTAGCGTGTTGTCCGGTCAGCGCCAGCAGCCAGGCGTCCGCGGCCCCCGGTGCGCTCGTTCGCGAGCGCCCCGGCCCGCCAGCCAGCACTGGCCGGCCTGGAGTGTTCGGCCCGCCAGTCGGTGCCGGTTCCTCGTCGGAGCCCGTCAAGCCCGCGGCGACGCGCCCGGCCTCGCCCTTGGCGTCGGGCTCCATGTCATCCTCGGCCACGTCGGCGCCGTCACCGTCTCCTTCGCCCCGGGGAACATAGCCGCAGTCGCCCTGATTAGCCAGCAAACCCGGGCTACAGGCCGGCGATTCAACTACCGTGTGGGGGCATGAAGGACCGCGAGATCGTCGCGGCCATTGCGGCAGGCGACCCGGCCGGGCTAGCCGGGGCTTACGACAAGTACGCGGAGCCCCTGCATGGTTACTGCGGCTGGATGCTGAGCGGGCCGGACCGCGCCGCCGATGCCGTGCAGGGCACGTTCGTCATCGCCGCCGCCAGCCTCGGCGGCCTTCGCGATCCTGGCAGGCTGCGGCCCTGGCTTTACGCGGTGGCCCGCAACCAGTGCCACCGTCGGCTGCGCGCGGGGCAAGCGGGCCCCGGTGAGGCGGCCGGCCTGGCCGCCCCGCCCGCCGGCGGCGGCGGTGACACTGAGCGGGCCGAACGGCGCGGGCTGGTCCGCGCCGCCATGGACGCGCTGAACCCGGGTGAGCGTGAGATCATCGAGCTCGGCTTCAGGCACGACCTGTCGGGCGCGGATCTAGCGGCCGTGCTCGGGGTGTCGCGGAACCAGGCGCACGCCCTCGCGTCGCGCGCCCAGGGCCGGCTGGAGCGGGAGCTCGGCGTGCTGCTCGTCGCCCGCACCGGGCGGTGGGCCTGCCCGGCGCTCGAGCTGATGCTCTACGACTGGGACGGACAGCTGACCGCGCCGATGCGCAAGCAGGTTGCCAGGCACGCCGGCCAATGCGACGCCTGCGCGTACCGCAGGCGCAGCGCGCTGCGCCCGGCGGCGCTGGACGGCATGGCACCGCAGGCCGCGCTTCCGCGCGGCCTGCGCGAGAAGGTACTGAGGCTGTGCGCCGACCACGGCCCGCTGGCGCAGGCCTACCGCGAGGAGGCGCGGCAGGGTGCGGGCCCGTTTGCCGCCAATGGCTTCCCGCAGCAGGTCAGACCGCCCAGGGGGCGGATGCTCGCGCTTCCCGGCGGTGCGGCGCCGTCGGCCATCCTGATCGCGATCGCAGCGACGGCGGTGATCACATTCCTCGCGCTCGGCGGTTCCCACACCCAGCGGCCGGCCGGCGACACCAGCTCCCGCAGCGCGCCGGCGACCGCGAGCGCGGCCGTGACCGCAAGGGCGGGAGCGGCCAGAGTGTCTCCTAGCGTGCCGCCTGCCGCTAATCAGCCAGGAACCAGCGCCCCGCTGCCCGTGCTGGTGCCGTCACCGTCACACGCGGCTACATCCTCCTCGTCGCCGCCACCGAGGCCGTCCGCGACCATGTCCCCTTCATGCCCGCACCCGCTTCCGCACCACCGCTGCCATCGATTAGGCCGGGCCTGAGTTGTCCTTCCAGGATCGATTTGGAGATCGGCCTGCGCAGAGGCGATAGTTGCCCGGGATGGCTGCTGGCCACGTGATCATGGCCGGGAGGGCTGATCCGAGCAGATCGAAGGCGCGGGTCTGGACCAGGCCCGGGGGTTGAGCTCTCGGTCTTCTGCCCGGCGAAATGGAGGATCTGCCGGTCCACTACGGCCAGGTGCCCGAGCAGATCGCCGTATCAGGTCGGGCTGGCGGCTACCCAGCGGCAGCGACGCGATGAATCCCAGCACAGCCGCATCACCCGACGCCCGACCCGGCCAGCGACTCTGAGCCGCCAACCGGCCCCGTCACGGAACGTGACTGGGCGCCGGGCGCGCGGACGCGCTAGATCCGCCGTTCTGTGCGGCTGCTTGGCTTTTGGCGCTTGTCTCCCGTGGAGCGCAGATCTGGGTGTTCGGCGCGGTCGGTCGCTGCACGAGATTCCCAGGTTCAGCAGTGGTGATGCCTTGCGTGTCCGGGTGGGCAGCGCGGCGGGGAACTGGTCGCAGACGGGGTGGGCTTCGCAGCCGGAGACGACGCGGCCGGAGACGATGCGGCCTGGTCAGGGGTCGCCGGGGATGCTGAAGGCACCGCGGTCGCGCGCGGCCGCGGCGGGGCCGCCGGCATCGCGACCGGCGTTCCCGCCGTTCCTGCCGGATCGCTCGGCGCCGCGTCGGGCGCCGTGCCCTGGCCGCCCGCCGTGCCGTGGCCGGACACCAGCAGCGCGACCGCGACGGCGGCCACGATGAGGAGGAGGGCCGCGGCACAAGCGGCCAGGGCTGTCCCGAAGCTGGTCTCCTCCAGGCGGGGGTTGATGGCTTCCCGCAGCCTGGCCAGGCCAGCCGGGCGTGCATGAACAGCCCTGTGATCCCCGCCTGTCACGAAACCGGACGATACACAGTGACATGTCATCATGGCGGGTCAACAGCGAAAATGACCTGGTACGACATGCGGCAGCGCGGTATACGGGTGCACCCGGGCAGCCTTTCCCCCGGTAGCGTGCGGAGGTGACGATTTCGTGGTGTTCGCCGGGCTCCCGGTTCGGAGAACTCCGGGCTGGCACGCCGGGTGGCTGACGCGATAGGCGCGACGTACCTTCCGCCGGAAAGCTCACGCCACCCCTGACAATCACGGCCAACGCGAGTCCCTCGACCACCGAGCCCGCGCCAGCGGAGCGCACCTGGCACCGCAGCGACCACGCTCGGTTCAGCGCGGCCATCCGGCGCAGCCGTCATCCGATGGGCGGACCGTACAGCCCGAAGGCCGCCGAGCACCAGGCCAAGGTGGATGAGCTGGCCGAGGCCATCGCCGCCATCTTCAAGGCCGACGCTGCCGGGCACCGCCACCGTCAGCTCCCGTGCGATGACATTAGTCCCAGGCACGATGGCCATTTGACCCTGACCGTTTCATCGAAAAGACAGCTCGGCTGAAAGTAAGGGAAAGCGGACTGGTCCCGCTTGCGGACGCTAGCTGGTTTCCCGCGGCTGGGCAGATCAGCCGGAAGCCCGGGGCAATGGCGTTGGTCGGCCTGGGAGCGCGTCCTGGACCGGATGGCCGGCTGGCTTGATGACAGCGAGCCCAGGGGCGGAGGGCGCATTGCTGCGGCTGGAGTTGCTCGTTGACCCTGGCCCAGGCGGCACCAGTCGAGGCGGAGTTCCGCGGCGGCCGGGAGCGGGGAGGAGACATGCTCACGAAACTCAGCAAGGACGGCCGTGCGTACAGGCTGGGAGGGCGGGAGTCATGACCAGGTTCGTATCGCCAGGCGGCATCGAGGTCACCACGCCGACCGTGGACGGCGTGCAGCGGTTCAGGGTCAAGGACCTGGGCGGCATCGGCGGGCGCACCCGCACCTGGCTGGGCGACTACTTCACTGAGGAGGCGCTGTACGCCCGGCTGGCCGAGCTGGGCACCGACCCGGCGAGGCTGGAGGAGGTGCCATCGGGCTTCCGCCCCTGCCCCGTGCACCGTGACGGGGGATCACGCGGAGCTGCGGGCTGCCTGCCCTGGGCCGTCCGGTGCGGCCGGGCGTACGTGCTTCTCGGCAAGCGCAGCAGGGCCGGTCAGGACCCCGGCACATGGAGCTGTTTCGGCGGCGCGGTTGCCGAAGGCGAATCACCCGCGCAGGCCGCCGAGCGCGAGTGCCGCGAGGAGGTGCGCGGGATTACCGCCAGGCCCGGCACTACGAGCTACGTCGGCGAGTGCGCCGCGTGCGGCTGGCAGTACACCACGTTCCTGGCGCACGTCGGCCTGGCTCGCGGCGCGCTGCCGGAGGTACGCGCCGGCCGGGAGACCGACCAGGCCAGGTGGGTCCGCGTCGCGCACGTCCGGTACCTGAACCTGACTCCCGGTTTCGCCGTGGCCTGGGTGAATCTCCGCCACGCTGTGGAGGCGCTCGCCGCGAGCGAGACCACGAGCCAGACCAAGACCGCCATCTAAAAGGCGGAGAGGAGGGACGCCATATCCATCGCCGACACCACCACCGGGACCAACCGCGCACGAGAGGACGTTCTGGCGCTCCGAATACGCCAGGTTCGCGCGAGTGTAAGAAATGTCGTGATGGCGTCTGACCTGCAGGTTTCCTGGAATCGCTTACCCGGCCCGGTGGTACTCGTTGACCACGCCGCGAGTATTTTTCCGGCTCCGCACTGACGCGCCGAGCGGCATCATGACTGGACCGGGGTCGCTGGAAAAGGACCCGCCTTCGGCGGGCACCTCGCCAGCGGCCTACCGGTGTTGGGCACGATGAGGTGTGATGCGATCCCGCCAGGACTGACTGTCGCGGCGCCGCTGCGTTGGACAATGGACTGGTGATCGAGGTCGAACCCGGCCGTTTCGAAGACATGGTCGTCCCCGCGCTGGACGGGCTGCCCGAGGAACTCGGCCAGCTGATGCGCAATGTCGCGGTGACAGTCGAGCACCGCCCGGGACCGCCTGGCCTGCTCGGGCTTTACGAGGGCATCCCGCTCACCAGCCGCACATCGCAGTACGCGGGGGTCCTGCCCGACCGGATCACCATCTACCGGCCGGTGATCTGCGCCATCTGCCGCACCGAGCAGGAGGTCGACGACCAGGTCCGCCGTACCGTCATCCACGAGATCGCCCACCATTTCGGCATTGACGACAACCGGCTCAGCGAACTCGGCTGGTAAGACCCGGATACGGTCCGCCCAAATGCGCGCATCTGCCGCCGACAGGGTCGAGCGCAACGGGCAGGGCGCGAGACCTTGGCCATGCCCACGTGGTCAGTCGGCAGCCGGGACCTCTGCCAGCCGAGGACGGAGGCTGACGGGAAGCCCGTCACGGAGAGCAACCTGAGTCTTCGCGCGCCCGCGCAAAGAGCCGCCGATCTGTACCGTCAGGCGTCAAGGTCGACTGATAGCTGGCACAGTGCATAACAATCTGTCTGGCGCGCCGGGCTGCTGCAGGTGCCCGGGTGTTTTGCACCGTGATACCGCTGGACTGGAACAGTGTTCTCTGGCCCGGATCGGGCGCACTCGCTGGCGCGGGCATGGGGTTTTGGGGAGTGCGCCAGGGTTACTGCGGAGGTGGCGGGTCGCTGTCTCCGGGGCGGGTGATGCCGTGTTCGTAGGCGTATACGACCTGTACCCGGTCGCGCCGTTCGGCGTGAAGGTCATTCCCAGCGGAGTGGCAGCGTAGGGCAGATGTCATCTGATTGCCCGCCGACGAGTATCTCGATCCAGGCGGTGGCGCGGCTTAGCGGCGGCACCACCTCTAGGCGCATCGCGAACTCTCCGTCTATGCCGCTGCGGCCTATGGTCCGGGTGGCGTGCCAGCGCCGCGGCTGTCGCGTATCCATACCGCTGTCGAGGAATTCAGTTCCAGCGGCATGTTGCCGGGATGCCAGGTCAGGCCGCTGGCATGCAGGTGCAGGACGGTACTGTTCTCGCAGTTGTGCAGGCCGAGGATCGCGAGCCTGATCCCGTCAGTTCGGGCAGCGCGACCGCCGTGGCGGCGCAGCCGTCGGGGGCCGGCGCCGCCCTCGTCGTCCTCCGCCGGTAGTGCGCCAGCATGCTCGGCCATGGTTCGGGCAGGTCGCGGGCGGTCGATGCGGTGATGCCGTGGCCGTCGACGTTCAGGCTCGTGCACAGCGCGGCGAGCTGCCCGGGGACGGGGTGAGCGAGGACAGAGCGTGGCCAGCCGCCAGCGGCACCGGGCGTCGTGGCGGCTGCGGCCGCGCCGCCCGCTGGTGCCCATCACCCGCTCCGTGCTCCTGCCCGGGGCCCACCGGTGCCGTTGCAGGATGTCCGGCTGGCGGTGGTGTGTCAGGGGAAGCGGCAGCGGCCGGCGTCAGGACGCGTTTAGTTCTCTATCCACAGCTGGTCGAGCAGGACACCAAGCGCCGGTGTTCGCTGGTAGTTGCCGACCCGTTCGGACGCCAGGTCGATGCCGAGCGGGTTGACCAGCGGGATCCATGGCACGTGCTGCATGATCTCCCTGTCGATGTGCTGCCAGGCGTGGTTAGCCGCGGCAGCGTTGGCGGTCTGCAGTGCGGTTGCGCGGGCGATCTGGCTGTCGATCTGCCGGTCGCAGAAGCCGGCCGGGTTCATGTTGAAGGGCTCGCCGGGCTGGTATGAGGCGCAGCTGAAGAGCGGCCCGAAGAACGCCGATCCAGCCGGGTAGTCGGCCGCCCAGCCGAAGAAGCCCAGCTGGGAACCTGTTGTGGCCAGCCCGGCCTGCCGGTAGTACGAGTGGTCGTCCGGGTAGGTTCGCAGTCGCGCCCGGTACCCGAGCGCGTCGAGCAATCCGACGAAGTAGCGGCCGACCGCCAGCTTGAACGGGTCTTGGGCGACGGTGGAGACCGTGACTGGTTCGCCGGATGTTCCCGACGCGGCGACCAGCGCGCGGGCCCGCGACAGCGCCGCTCCCCGCCAGAGGCCGGCCGGACCAGGGTTGATGGTTGATGCGCAATATGGGTAGTAGCCCGGGAACTCGGGCGGGAGGATCTGGCAGGTCGGCCGGGCCAGCTCGAGCCCGCCCGCGAGCCGGGCGACCCGCGAGCGGTCGACCGCGAGGTCGAGCGCCTGCCTGGCGGCGATCCGGTTGAACGGGGCGAGGCGCGTGTTGAGGAACATCGCGTAGGTCCAGCCCAGCGCGTAGGTGTGCATCTGCTGTGGCACGCGGCGGCGGAGACTTGCGAGCGCTGCGGCTGGCGGGGTGTCGAGCATGACGTCCGCGCGGCCGGCGGCGACGGCGGCCGCCTCCGCACCCGGCTGGAGGCCGAGGCGGACGGAGATCCGTGCCGGGAAGCCGGCGGGCTGCGCGGTAGCGGACCAGGGGCGGAAGCGGGGATTGCGCACCAGAAGCACCTGGCGGCCCGGGGAGTAGCTCGTGATGCGATACGGGCCGGTCGCTGGCAGCGGAGCGTTGCCGGGGCCGATGCCGGGGGTGCCGCTGGGGACTGCCGCCCCGAACGGCAACGCGAGCTGGTAAAGAAAAGCCGGGTCGGGCGCGGAGAGATGGTAGGTGATCGTCCGGGCAGCATCGTCAACGATGACGCCGCTGTCGAGCCTGCACTGAGCGTAGTGCGGCCCGCAACGCTCCGAGCCCGCGACAGGCACGCCAAGCGCTGCCAGGCCAGTGCCGGCCTGGTACTCGCGCTCAAGCGCGTGGCGGAAGTCCTCCGGGCGGACGGCGATCCCGTTCGAGTAGCGCACGCCGCTCCTCAGCCGGAATGTGAACGTGCGCCCGCCGTCTTGGACGAGCGGAAGGGCGGTCGCGAGGTCGGGGACGAGTGAAGCGCTGCCAGGGTAGGAGTTCCGGGCGTACGTGAGCAGGCCGTCGTCGGTCATCGACAGAAGCTGCCAGTCGTTGGCCGACCAGGCCGCGCCGGGATCGATCGAGTCGACGCCGCCTCCGGCGACGACATTCAGCGTGCCGCCTCGGTGAGCAGCCGGGGCGGCGTGGGTGACCAGCGCCAGCGTGCGGCCGGCGCCCACCATCGCCGCCGGAGGATTAGCCAGAGCGGTCGCGCTCGTGATCGTGTCTGTCGCCGGGTCGACCCGCGTCAGCCTGGCAGGAGCGCCACTGGCGACCCACAATGCCCCAGCGGCGCCAGCGAGACCGGTGGGATCGGGGACGGCCAGCTTACGGAGACCGCCGGTGGCTGGGTCGAACCGCGACACGGCGTCATCGGGCGGGTTCGCAACCCACACACCGCCGTTAACGACCCGGACGGAGGCCGGTCCGTTGCCGATCGCGACCGCCTGGGTCACCCGGCCGGTTCCCGGGTCGATGCCGATCAGTTGCCCGCTGCTGGCGCTCGTGACCCACACGTAACCGAGCCCCACCGCCACATCGGTCAGGGGCTGGCCAACGTCGATCACGTCAACCACTGAGGCACGGTCAGGATCGATGCGCGTGAGCGTCCCGTTGCTCGCGTCGGCCACCCACACCGCGCCAGCACCCGCGGCGATCGCCGTCGGGGCCGCCGCGACGCTGACGGTCGCCACGACCGTCTCCGAACGGGGGTTTATCTCCGACACCGTGCCGCTGCCAGGGTCAGCCACCCAGATCCCGTCCGCGCTCGCAGCTACGCCCGTCGGGTCGCGGCCGACAGGGATCTGATCGTCGACCCGGAACGTCGCCGGGTCCAGGACAAGCACCCGCCCGTTCGCAGTATCGGTTACCCACAGACGGCCGAAACCCGCGGCAATCCCCGCGGGACGTCCGCGCGTGCCGGCCTGCCCAAGCACTGCGCTTCGCGTGAAGTCGACGAAAACGACGGCGTTGGCGTGCACGTCCGAAGCGGGAATGTGCGCGCCGGAGGCTGAGTGCCACAGCGCAACCAGCACGCCCGTCCCGGCCACGGCGAGCGCTAGCACCGCGGCGACTAGCACGCGCCTGCGATGAGGCGCCCGGCGAGGTGGCCACGCCGGTCCCGGCAGGGTCTGCGGCGGGGGGCGTTCTTGGCTGCGGAGGTGCGCGCCGGCTACCGGGTGCCCCCGGAGTTCCGGATCGTGGCGGAGGATCGCCTGCTCCAGCTGCCGTAGTTCGGGTCCCGGCTCGATGCCCAGCTCGGCGACCAGCAAGGCCCGCGCGCGGCGGAATGCCGCCAGCGCATCGGTCTGCCGCCCCGACCGGTACAGCGCCAGCATGAGCTGCTGGTGGAGCGGCTCGTGGTACGGATGGGCCGCGGCCAGCGCCTCCAGCTCCGCGACCAGGTCCTGGGCAAGGCCCAGCCGGAGATCGAATTCGATGCGCCTCTCCAGGGCCAGCAGGCGGCGGTCCGCCAGCCGCCGCGCGGCCGCGCGGGCGAACGGCGCCTCGCAGACGTCGGCGAGGGCATCGCCGCGCCAGAGGCCGAGCGCGCGGCGCAACGCCGCCGAGGCCTCGCTATCGTCACCCCGGCCAGCCGCCGCCGTTCCCTTCTCGACGAGCTCCTCGAACCGGAACGCATCCACGCGGTCGCGCCCGACGTCCAGTAGATACCCCGGCGGTTTCGTCAGGAGGACCTCCCGCGCGGAACCATCCCGGAGAACGCGGCGGATCCGGCTGATGTAGGCCTCGACGGTATGCCCGGCGGTCGGTGGCGGGTCGTTCCCCCACAGGTCCTCGATCAGCCGAGCAGTGGAAACGATGGTTCCTGCGTTCAAGACCAGGTCGGCCAGCAGTGCCCGCTGCTTCGGGCCGCCGAGCCGGAGAACCCCGGCTCCGTTCGAGACCTCGACCGGCCCGAGGATGCGGAACTCAAGGTCACACGCCCCACCCATGACAGCAAGGTAGCACCGGGCCGAGGGCTCGGCCAGGAGCACGCCACACGGCGGCGAGATGGCTTCCCACCTGCGGTCCGAGCGATCTGCGACCGCCTTCCGACCGGGCAGGAGCAGGCTACGGATTGTCTGATACCAGCCTGACCGCGCCCCACCGAGAACCGTGGTCCCGGCAGGCTGGCTCCGTCGGCAGCCAGGAGGGGATCGGTCACCATGGGAGTACTTCGACGCGCGGCGGTGCTGGCGGGCCTGGCCGCCGTGGGCCTTGTGGGCGTGAACGTCCCCTTCGCCTTTGCCGCCACGCCAACGTTCCAGCAATTCCAGGGTTCCTTCACCGATGTGGACACCCAGACGTGCGGCTTTCCCATCACCGTTAACGAGAACTTTACTGTTGACGTGCAGTTCTTCTACGATCAGCAGGGGAACCTGATCCGCTCCCTGGCCCACATCCAGTTGAGAGGGACGGACTCGGCGAACGGCGTGAGCCTGCCAGATACCGCGGATTTCACCCACACCTACGACTTCACCACCGGGATCAACGGCGATCTGGGCGTGATCACCCACGTGATCGTCCCGAACGGCGGAACCGTCCTCATCAATGCCGGCCGGGTACTCAGCGATGATCAGGGAAACCTGCTGTTCGTGGCCGGGAACCACCAGGCGATCTCAGGGGACATCTCCGCTTACTGTGCCGCTCTCGCCGGATGACGCCGCCCGAGTTCGGGGCCCGTGCCTTCCGTGATCACACGGCCAGGTTGATCCGGCGAGTCGATAACGCATCGTGGCGACACGTCTGAGCGCGGTGCTGGACGGCGCGGGGTGCCCCGCGGTTGGGTGTCGACGGGCGCGGGAACCGTCACAGCACCAGCCGCTCGGCATCATGTGGTGACGCGGCGGGCCGCCCGGCGTGCAATTCCTCATCGGTCCAGTGGTGGCTGCAGCGAGCCGAGACCTGCATGGCCGCGCAGCACGGCGGCCAGCCTTGTCCGCCCGCTCCCAGGTGAAACCCGGGTCATCGAGGCCGACGTGGCCTTATGCGCCGGGCTCCGGCAGGTCGGCCGCCGCAGACTCGATCGGGACAGCAGAGTGCTAGGGCCGCGCGGCGCAGGCAGTGACCCGTCACTGTTATCTCGGCTCGCAGCGCCACCTACTCCGTCCCGGTGAGGTGCCCCGGCACCACAGGCAAGCCGGCACACGATACCAGGGCCGCCAGATGATGCACCTCATCCACGCGCCACGGCTGCACCGGGCGGAGCCGACAACGCCCAGAAGTGGACGATCTGCACGCGGCTATCCCGCCCCGCTGCGCAACTCTTAAGCGCGCGGAATCGGCGATCAGGTCGCTCACGCTCCAGACCGGTCATCACACCAGGTCACGATCGCTGGCCGTGGTCACCGTGCGAGATCCGCTATGGGCGGCTCCGGAACGTGGACTCGCCGCGGTGGTGGCCGCGCTTAACCGGCTTCGGATGCGTGCTACCGGGGATACGCAGCGCGGCGGGCGGGACAGCAACTACGCCGCCGGTCTGGGTCCTTCCGGTTACCCGGGCGGGAGGGCTGATGCGGCTGCGGGCGGCACGGCCCGGCCCGGAGGCGCCCGGGTCAGTGGCCGGTGAAGCGGCCCTCACGTCGCTCGGTGAAGCTGCGCAACCCCTCAGCCGCGTCGTGGCTGTGCAGGATGCCCGGCAGCAGCGAGAGAAGGTGCTCGCGCGCCGCGTCTGGGCCGTGGCTGCGTCCTGCGCGCGCGTTGGCCAGCGTGCCCTGGACGCCGAGAGGCGCCTGCCGGGCGATCAGCTGGGCCAGTTCCCGCGCCCGCTGGAGGTGCGATCCGGCCGGTACGACCTCCTGGACCAGCCCGATCCGCAGCGCCTCGGCGGCGCCGAACTCCTCGGCGGTGAGCAGAAAGCGCATCGCGTTGCCCCAGCCGAGCTGCGCGGGTGCGCGGAAGGTGGCACCGCCGAACGGCAAGATCCCGCGGCCGATCTCCAGCTGGCGAAAGCGCACGTCATCAGCGGCCACCACGATATCGGCGGCGAGGGCGAGCTCGATCGACAGGGTATAGGCGATACCGTTGACGGCCAGCACCACCGGCTTGGGCACCGGGTCACGCCAGACCCCGAACGGATCGAAGCGGTGCGAGCTGCCCAGGGCGCCAGGGCCGTCCTGGGCTACCGCCGGGCCAACCTGGGCCAGGTCCAGGCCAGCCGAAAAGTGATCGCCGTGCCCGAACAGCACACCGGCGCGTAGCTCCTGATCGGTGCCCAGGGTCTCATACGCTGCGCCCAGCGCCTCGATGACCGCCAGGTCGAAGGCGTTGCGCTGCGCAGGCCGGTTCACCCCGATCAGCAATACATGTCCGTCGCGCTCGACAGTCACCGGATCAGTCACTTTCCCTCCCCACGCTACGCGATCGGCAATCGATCCTGCCGTCGCGCGCATCGCCGTCGTTCTGCACTGGAACAATCCCCTCGGTACGGTCCGTTGGAGACGCGCAGAACGGACCGATCTGGGTCGCGACCCAACCGGCCTGTAACCACGCACCGATTATGGCCGCCGAGCGGCAATGTGTGCAGCTGCCGTCCGCGGCGGGGCTGGGGCTGTACGGCGGGGGCGGCCTGCGGTTATGGTACGGGCGTGGGGGGCCTGCCCGCAGCCGCCGCGACCGGTGGCCTTCATTGTTTCCCGGCCATGCTGACGAGCTTCGTGGGCCGGGCCGGGGCGGTGCGCGATGTTGCCGGGCTGCTGGGTGAGTACCGGCTGGTGACGGTGACCGGGCCGGGCGGAGTAGGCAAGACCCGGCTGGCCGGACAGGTGGCTGGGCAGGTGGCGGGCCGCTTCACCGACGGGGCGTGGCTGGCGGAGCTGGCGGCGGTGCGGGATCCGGCACAGGTTGCGGGGGCGGTGGCCGCGGCGCTGGGGATACCGGAGCAGCCGGGGGTGCCGGCGGCGGAGGCGCTGGCGCGGGTGCTGGCCGGGCAGCAGCTGCTGCTGGTGCTGGATAACTGCGAGCACGTGATCGGCGCGGCCGCGCAGCTGTGTGCCCGGCTGCTGGCGGCGTGTGATGATGTGCGGGTGCTGGCGACCAGCCGGGAGCCGCTGGCGGTGGCCGGGGAGGCCCGGTACCGGCTGGGACCGCTGACCCTGCCCTCCCCGGGTGATCCGGATGGCGCCGGGTGTGAGGCGGTGGCGCTGTTCGCGGACCGGGCGCGGCGGGCTGATGCGCGGTTCGTGCTGGACGGGCAGGCCGGGCCGGTGGTGGCGCGGCTGGTGGTGCGGCTGGACGGGATGCCGCTGGCGATTGAGCTGGCGGCAGCGCGGGTGGAGGCGCTGGGTGTGGCGCAGCTGCTGGACCGGATCGAGGACCGGTTCGCGCTGCTGACGGGCGGGGACCGGCTGGCGGCGGGCCGGCAGCGGTCGCTGGCGGCCACGGTGGCGTGGAGTTACCGGCTGCTGACCGAGCCCGAGCGGCGGGTGTTCCGCGCGGTGGCAGTGTTCCAGGGCCCGTTCACGCTGGAGGGGGCCGAGGCGGTCGCCGGGCCCGGCGCCGGCCCGGTCGTGCTGCGGCTGGTGGACTGCTCGCTGCTGGTCCCGCCGCGGGCCGGGCCGGATGGCCGGTCCCGGTACGCGATGCTGGAAACGCTGCGCGCCTACGGGGCCGGGCTGCTGGCTGAGACCGGCGAGGCCGACGGGGTGGCCGCGGCGCTGGCCGGGTACGCGCTGCGGGTGGCCCGGCAGGCCGCGGCAGGGCTGTGGACCATCACCGGGGAGGCGCCTGGGGCCCGCTGGCTGGACGCCGAGGACGCCACCACGCGGCAGGCGCTGGCCTGGGCTATGGAGCACGACACGTCGGCCGCGCTGCGGCTGGCCGGCGCGCTGGCCTGGTGGTGGTTTCTGCGGGGCAGACTGGCCGGTGAGTACCGGCTGCTCTGCCAGGCCGCAGGCGGCGCCGAGGCGGGCAGCGGCGGGTGGTGCGCCGCGCAGCTCTGGCTCGGCTGGGCAGCGCAGTTCTCGGTCGATCTGGCCGCATCGCTGGGTCATTTCACCGCGGTCCGGGACGCCGTCGCGTGCCGGCCGCCGTCCCGGGCGCTGACCTCTGCCCTGGCCGGCCGGGCTTCGACATTGCTGCTGATGGGCCGGGCTGCCGAGGCGGCCGGCGATGCACGCCGCGCGCTGACGCTGGCCCGGGAGATCGGGAACCCGGGCGCGGAGTTGCTGGCCCTGGCCGAGCTTAGTCTCGGCGCCGAGTATGTCGGCGACCATGACGAGGCGGTCCGGCTGGCCCGGCAGGCCGGGCAGATCACGGCCGGGATTCCCGGCGGGCTCGCCCGGTTGTGCAGTTCTGTGCTGACCATCGTGCTGGCCGGTGCCGGGAACCTGGCCGAAGCCGAGCGCGCCGGCGCGGCGGGCCTAGCCCAGGCCCGGGACGCGGGCGACCTGTACAACCAGGTGCTCTTGCTGCCCAGGATCGCGGAGCTGGACCTGCGGGCGGGCCGCACCGGCGACGCGGGGGCGCACCTGCGGGAAGGGCTCCGCCTCGCGGTGCGGACCGGCAATTGGGTCGGGCTGCGCACCGGCCTGTCCCAGTGCGGGGACCTGTGCGCCGCGACCGGCCGCGCCGCCGAGGCCCTCACGCTGTGGGCCGCGTGCGCCGCGGCCGACCAGGGCGAAGGCCCCATCTATCCGCCCTGGTTCGTGCCCCGCCAGGAGGAACAGCAGCGCCAGGCCTGGCAGGCGCTGGGACCCGGCCGGGCACGGGCCGCCGAGGAACGCGGCGCGGCGATGAGCCTGGCCATCGCCGCTGAGTACGCCCTGATGCTCACTGATCCGGGACCGCTGCCGTCGGCGGAGCCGGGCCCGGGCGAGCTTAGCGCCCGGGAGCGGGAGCTGGTCACCCTGGTCGCCCAGGGCCGCACCAACGCGCAGATCGCCGCCGAGCTCCACATCAGCGTCCGCACCGTCGGCTCGCACCTGGACCGGATCCGGGACAAGACCGGCTGCCGCCGCCGCGCCGACCTGACCCGCTTGGCCCTCAGCGCCCGCCTGGTCTAGCCAGGCCCCGCCGAACGCCCGGTGCCTGTGGGTCATCTGACCCCGGCCGCTGTCGCCACCCAAAAGGGGTTCGCCGGCCCCTGGCCCGCGTACCGCCAGGCCGACCAGACTGCTACCAGTCGAAGCGAACGCCAAATCACCAGAAAGACCCGGGCCGGGCCCGGTCAATGACCCGGGGAGGTCAGTGATGAATCGTATCCGCATCGGACGGCCGGGGGCCAGCAGCGGAAGCCCGTGGCCCGGGGCACTCTCGCCGGGCCCGCCGGACCCGGGCATCGTCCGGGCCACGGGCGCTCGCGCGGACCGCGCGTTCCGTAACAGCGCCCGGGGAATGCTGGCCTGGGCCGGCCGGTGCCTGTGGCTGGCGGTCCGGATGGTGATCCGCGCGGTCAGGCTGGCCCACCACGAGCAGGTGCGCATGTGGGAATGCATCCTGGAAACCGGCGGGGCGGCGCCGCTGCCCGCAGTCGGCCCGCTGCGCTGGGTCCGGTCGCTGGACGGTTACCGGCTCGAAGGCAGCCACCTGCCGGCCCGGGACCCGGCCGAAACGGGGCGGTAACCCGGCTCGGCGGCCGCCGCCCAAGATCCCGGCCTCGGCACCGCCAGCGGCCAGCGCACATCCCGGGCCGGGGCTGCCGGCCATCACGGCAGCCCCGGCCGGCTCGTCTGACCCTGACGCCAGGAATGATGTTGGTGTGGCGCTGGGACATTGCCTGGCCGGAAACGCTCTTGAAGGCCCCGCTCGCCAGCTAGCACCCAATGGCCATCCCGGGCGGGGCACGCATAACGGGCCGATCTGCCGCGCGCCGGCCACCAGCTCCGTGGACCGCCACAGAGCACAAAGTCGGCGATCTGGCCTCCGTGCTCAGGCAAGGCCGTTACGCAGCGTTGCCGCCTGGACGCGGAGATCCTGGACTAGGAGGCCGCCGTCGAGTGCGGCCGCCTGAACTTCGGCACCTTGCTCACCGGGCCGGCCTGACACGCAACGCGACAAGAGCAGCGGCTCCTGGCCGGGCGTTATGATGACGGTGCGCGTTGAGGGCGCGCCCGGGTCCGCGGGAAGGACTGAGTCCGCCTCAGCAGCACATCTGATGTACCGAGTGTCGTCTTCTCGGCGCCCCAGTCGCGGACCATGAGGCGCTGGCGAGGAGATGACATGCCTTCTGAGGCGCTTCCGCCGCGGCCCAGCCTGAACCAGCTCCGGCGCCGGGCCAAGGAGCTGCGCGATGCCGCCCGGTCCGGGGACCCGGCCGCGCTGGGCCGGATCGCCGCCCACACGCCCGCGGCCAGGGCCGGGACGGTGACGCTGGCCGGCGCCCAGCTGGCCATCGCCCGCGAGCACGGCTACCCCAGCTGGCCGCGGCTCGTGGCCGAGGTTCAGGCGCGCACTGCGCAACGTGGCCAGCAGGTGGAGGAATTCCTGGTCGCGAGCATCCGTGACTGGACCGGGCGGGCGGCGCGGATGCTGGCCCGTGACCCGTGGATCGCCGGATACGACGTCCGCACCGCGGTGATCCTCGGCGACGCAGCACGGGTCCGGGAGATGCTGGCCCGCGATCCGGGGCTGGCCACCCGGCCGGATGAGCGGACCGGGTGGACCGCCTTGCACACGGTGTGCGCCTCCCGGTGGCACCGGCTGGACCCGGCCCGGGCCGATGGGCTGACCGAGGTCGCGCGATTGCTGCTAGAGGCCGGCGCCGATGTCGCCATCAGGGTCTCCGCGCCCGGCCGCCCGGCGGGCCAGGAAGGCGGGCACTGGTCGCCGCTGCTGTGCGCGGTCGCGGGCGAGCCCAACCCAGCCATCACCGGGCTGTTGCTGGAGCACGGCGCCCGGCCCGATGACCACGTGCTGTACCTGGCAGCGTTCGAGAGCGATCACGAATGCCTGCGCCTGCTGCTGCCGTACGCGCCGGACATCGCCGCCACCACCGCGCTGTCCGCGCCGATCAGCACCGGCGACGTCACCGGCGCCCGGCTGCTGCTGGACGCCGGCGCCGACCCCAACCACCTGCTTGAGGCCGGCCTGCTCGGCGAATCGCACGAGCAGGAGCCGCCGGTTCCGCCGCTGTCCGCCGCGGTCGATCTGGAATCCGGCTCCGAAATGGTCGGGCTGCTGCTGGAGCGCGGCGCCGACCCCGACGTTCCCGGCTGGCACGGCCGCACTCCCTACCAGCAGGCCGTCCGCACCGGACAAGGCCAGCTCGCGGACCTGCTCGCGCGGCACGGCGCCAGCACCGCGATGACGGCAATCGATGAGTTCCTGGCCGCCTGCCGCCGCGCTGACCGCGCCGCTGTCACGGCGGTCCTCGCCGCCAAGCCGGACCTCGCCGGGCAGCTCACCGCCGAGGATCACCGGGTGCTGACCGACGCCGCCGGCCACGGCCACACCGAGGCGGTCCGGCTCATGCTCGACCTGGGGTTCCCGCCCGGCGCCCGGTCCGAGCCGGACAACGGGGCCACCGCGCTGCACCTCGCGGCCGCGGCCGGCAGCCCCGGAACCGTCCGGCTGCTGCTGGACCGCGGCGCGGACATCGAGGCCCGCGAAACCGCCTGGAACAGCACCCCGCTGGAGTGGGCCATCGTGGGCAGCGGCATGCGGCTCGGCCACGACCCGGACCCCGACTGGCCCGTGACCGTCGGCACGCTCCTCGAAGCCGGCGCCTCCGCCGACGGGATCGTGCTGTCCTCCGACGACCCCAAGCCGCCCAGCCCCGAGGTCGCCGCCTTGCTGCGCGCCCGCGGGATCCCCGACGAGGCCGACAGCACGACGGGCGGCTAGGCCGGCCGGGCGCATCCTCGGGTTCGCGCGCGTCGTTCCGCGGTCGCACCCGCGCGGAAAACCGTTCAGGGAGTGCATCGCGCCGGGGTTACGCTGCCGTCGTGGCGAAGCGGAGACGCCAGGACTGCGCGCATGACCCGGAGACCGTGCTGGCGCGGCTGCGTTCGGCTGATGCGGACGCCCGGTCAAGGCACTGCAGCGGGTCTGCCCGTGCGCCGCGGGATTCCTGGTCTATGAGCGGTTCCGCGGCGAAGTGCGGCGGCTGCAGAAGGATCCCAGCCCGCGGGTGCGGGCCGCGGCGCTGCACGTCGAGCAGGACGCGTGCCTGATCGAGGAGCTGGAAACCCGTCTGGACGGGCCGCGGAGCAGGGCTGCCGGTACAGCGACGCGAACTGGGTACGGGCGCTCCGCCGCCGGCAGGCGACCCGCTACTGGCTGCCGCTGTGACGGTCGTCCCTCATGGGATCCGCGGGCGCATCGTTCCGGGCGGTGCCACCCAGTACTGGTGCCCGCCCGCGCTCAGCTCCCGGCGGAAGACGCGTCCGGCCTTGCCCGGGGTGGCCACGACCCGTCCGTCGCGGATCACGATCCAGCGCCCGCCGTGTCGTTCCGTCCTGGCCACGATGTCAGGCTCCAGCTCACGACGCCTGTCATCGGATTCCCAGCACTTACGAAGCCGGCGGATCTCGGATGCCGCGGACTCCCGCAGCTTGAGGCTCTTGTCTGATGTGGCCACCGCGGCGACGAGGTCGATCGCCCACTGCTGGTCGAAGAAGTGCAGCGTGCACACGTGGACGACCATCGACCGGACCAGGCTGCTCGGGTCGCGGATGGCGCGCTCGAAGGCCGGCCGCACGTCGGCGGCGCACCCGTTCGGCTTGCAGTTCTCGCAGGT
>WNGE01001506.1_pt1 | contig 29311 bp, 34 predicted proteins | sample 5400651 | NCBI WGS metagenome assembly WNGE01 (sample SAMN13153370, study PRJNA577476) | soil metagenome | isolation source: 60 cm soil or saprolite under grassland replicate 2 | place: USA:California | collected 2016-06-15
GAACGGCGCGCACGCCACCAGCGTCCCGAGCCGGACCCTTTCCGTCGTCACGGCCAGGCCGGCCAGCGCGGTGAAGGGCTCGACCGATCCGAGCGGCGTGGCCGGGCCTCCGTACCTCGCGAGGTCCAGGAAGAAGTGGTCCGAGATCCAGATCGAATCGAACCCCAGGGCATCCGCCCTGCGCGCCGCGTCGACCACCCCCGGCCACGTAACCTCTTCGGCATCGGGGAACGAGAAGTCGTAATGAGGCAGCGCCAGCCCGACCCGCATCGTGCGGTCAATCCTACCGGGCGGGGGACGACCCTCCCGAGGTGGAGGTCAAAGCCCGCCCCAGGGACAGATCGGGGTGGATCTCGTCGATCTGGCGTTGGAGTCGATCGATGTTCCGTCGGCTGGGCGCCATCCGAGTCAACGCGAGCAATGACAACGCCAAGGCGACCGGATACATCCAGATGTGCCCGGTGATCCAGACGCCTACGAATCCCCAGAGGGCGATCGACACCGACAGGCCGACCCCAATGAAGAAGACCGCACGATAGATGGTGATCAGGCGAGCTTCCGTGTCAGCCGAGAGCACCTTGCGTTCGAGCGCGGGGAGCCGAGCCAGCGCAAGCGCCGCGTCCAGCCCGATCACGGCGACGAACCACGTGCGATCGTGCGGTTCGAATTGGTCCTTGATGGCGAAAAGCACGACGAAGATCAACAGCAACTCGCTGACCAGCCCGAGGAAGATCCCGCGCATGACGTCGAGTGCATTGTTCCTCGACTCGCCGTCGCGGATCGAACGACGTCGGACGGGCCAGAAGAACGGGAGCATGAATCTCAAGGCTCGACGCCACCCGGGGTCCTCGTAGTCCACCACGCGGACTGTACCGTCCCAGAAGGCCCGGTTTGCTTGCCCGCGAGGCCGGGAAACACTCCGGTACCACCATGAGCACGGTGCAGACGAACCACGTGTCGGCGGGAGAGAACCTCAACGGGACGCGTCTCTACCCCCTCCTGCGGAGGGCCCAGTTGTCGAAGTTCCTGAACGACGCCCAGCTGAAGGATCTCGAGTCCTTCTGCCGGTCGATCTCCAGATCGGCGGGCCAGACCCTGTTTCGGCAGGGCCAGGAACCAACCACCCTGTACATCGTCATGGAGGGGTCGATCGAGCTGCGGGCCCGGCCGCCGGGCCGCCGGGTGTACCGGACCGTCGAGGTGGTCGGTCCGGGCTGCACGGCCGGAGACGAGGCCGTGCTCGACGAGTCCGGCTACCTGAGCTCGGCCCGGATCCAGGAGAAGGCGAGGCTGCTCACGCTCGGGACGAAGGAGTTCGAACGCCTCACCGCATCCCGCCCGGAGATGGCCATCGCCATCCTCCGGTGCGCGGGCAGCTGCCTGATCCAGACCATCCGGCGGGCCGCGATCCTGACCCAGGCCCCGGCTGATGTCGCGCTCGGCATTCTGCTGGGGGAGCTGTCGGCCGACGCCGACCGGAACGGCGACGGCGAGGGCGCGGTTCGAATCACCCACGCCCAACTGGCGGGGCTGCTCCACCTGTCCAGGGAGACGGTGAGCCGCATGCTCGGGCACATGGCGGCCATGGGCGACGTCGAGCTCTCGCGCGGGATGATCAAGGTTCGATCGGCCTGAGCCCGGGCTGCTAGCATCTGGAAGCCTGGCCCGGTGTGGGGGCCGGCCCCGGAACGATCTCACGTGGAGGTACCCGATGCTGCCCTGGTCGATCGATCTTGCCGGACGGTATGACGAGCACGCGTTCGAAAGCGAAGCGCTGAAGGACAACAGGCTGGGCGACCCGAACGTGCGCCCGCTGTGGGTCTACGTGCCGCCCAGCTACGACGACGAGTCGGACCGCCGGTACCCCGCCGTGTACGTGATCATGGGGTTGACCGGACAGCTCGACATGTGGCGGAACCGGCCCGCGTTCCGAAGGAACTTCCCAGAGCTGGCCGACGAGCTGTTCGCCTCGGGCGAGGCCCCGCCCTGCGTCGTGGTGTGGGTGGACTGCTGGACCTCGCTCGGGGGGAGCCAGTACGTGGACTCGCCGGGCACCGGCCGGTACCACACGTACCTCTGCGACGAGGTCGTCCCATGGGTCGACGCGAACTACCGCACCCTGGCCGACCGGGACCACCGCGGGATCATGGGGAAGTCGAGCGGCGGCTACGGCGCGATGATCACGCCGATGCTCCGTCCGGACCTGTGGGGCGGCCTGGCCACGCACGCCGGCGACGCGCTGTTCGAGACCTGCTACCTGCCCGAGTTCCGGGATTCCGCCCGGGTGCTGCGCGACGAATACGAGGGCTCCTTCGACAGGTTCTGGGAGTCGTTCCGGAGCCGGCCGGCGTTCTCGAAGGACAGCGACGGACACCTGCTCAACGACTGGTGCATGGCCGCCTGTTACTCGGCCGACGAGGACGGAACGGTCCTGCTGCCGTTCGACACGGCCACCGGGCAGCTGATCCCGGAGATCTGGGAGCGGTGGCTGGCGTGGGACCCCGTCCGAATGGTGCCGGAGCATGCGGACGCGCTCCGGTCGATGCGGGCGATCTACATCGACGCCGGGAAGAAGGACGATTGGTACCTGGACCTCGGGGCCGAGGCGTTCCGCAGGGCCCTGGCCGACATCGGGGTCACCGACGTGTTCTTCGAGCTGTTCGACGCCACCCACATGGGCATCGAGTACCGGTATCCGATCGCCCTGAAGTACCTGGCGGAGCGGCTCTCGAAGTAGCGGGACCGGGGGTCGGGCTCAGGTCCGGAGCTCGACCGGCGTGGCCCGGATCTCCACCAGCCGACCGCCCCGGAACAGGCGGATGGGAACGGTACGGTCGATGACGTCGCCCACCATCAGCCGCTGGAGGTCGTCCATGCCTCGGACGGGCGTGCCGTCGACGTCCAGGATGAGGTCTTCGGGCCTGAGCCCCGCCAGGGCGGCCGGGCTCCCCTCGACCACCTGAACGATCTCGACTCCCGACTGGCGGCCCAGTTCCCTGGCCAGCCGGGGCGGGAGGGGCCGGGGCCCGCCCGCGAGGCCGAGGTAGGCGCGGCGGAACCTGCCCTCGGTCATGAGCGCGGCCACGATGCGCCGGGTGGTCGAGTTGATCGGAACGGCCAGGCCGATCCCCTGGCCGATGCCGGGCCCCACCACCGCGGTGTTGATCCCCACGACGCGGGCGTGGCTGTCGGCCAGCGCGCCACCCGAGTTCCCCGGGTGAAGGGCGGCGTCCGTTTGGATCACGTTCTCGACCAGCCTGGAGGCCGAGCCGGCGCGGGTGGGGAGGGATCGGCCGAGCGCGCTGACCACCCCCGCGGTGACCGAGCCGGCGAACCCCAGAGGGTTGCCGATGGCCACGACCAGCTGCCCGACGCGGAGCCGCGTCGCGTCACCGAGCACGGCCGGAGCGAGGTCCGAACCCGACGCGCGCACCACCGCCAGGTCGGAAAGAGGATCGGTCCCGACGATCTCGACGCCGAACTCCCGGCCGTCCGAGAACGCGGCGCTCCCGCCGTCGGAGCCGACGACGACGTGGGCAGAGGTCAGGATGTAGCCGTCCGGGGTGATCACCACGCCGCTGCCCCCGCCCTCCCCCTGCTGGCCCCGGAACCGGCGGGTTACCCGGAGGTTGGTCACCGACGGCGACAGCGACTCGGCGACCCGGGTGATGACCTTGGAATAGGCGTCGAGCGCGTCGTCCTCGCCGTCCTCCGAATCGCCGGACGGCGAGGAGGTCTGCCCGTCTCCGAGGATCGAGTCCAGGAATCGCAGGTCGGCCATCTCGAAAGCGACGGTAGCACGGGTCGCGGATAACCTCGGCGGCGGCCAGAGGCGGGCGGGACCGGGACTAGGAGGAGGAAGCGTTCCCGAGGAAACGGTGCACGGATCCCGTGAGCACGGGCGTGCCGAACCGGTCCAGGACCTCGAGAGAGGCCACCTGCGACAGCTCGACCGCGTCGGACCGTGACAGGTCCGAGGGGAGGTCCTGCCGGAACAGGACGTGGTCGCCGTTTCCGGTGCTGGTCAGCGTGCCCACCTCGAGGACCCGACCGGTCGAGCTCACGAGGTTGACCGTGAAGTCGCCGGCCTTGTCGTCGAGCGGGGCGGCCACGTCGACCAGGACGAACCCGGCTCCCTTCGGAGCGCTGAAGATGAGGACGGTCCCGGCCTGCTCCTTGCCGGGGCCGGGGAACAGACTCGCCTGGAAGAGCTTGCCGGTCCCCTGGAATTGCTGTTGCAGGAACTTGATGAGCTCGCTGGTCTGGTTCTCCCGCTCCAGGAGCCGCTGGAGCTGGACCTGGATGCTCTCGGCCTGATGGTGCTGGGCGATGCCCCACTGGACCGCGCTCAGGGCCATGATCGCGGCGGCGAGGGCCGCCACGGCGAGAACCCGGGCGCCGCGGTGGCGACCAGTCCCGTTGCGGCCGGCCGCCGCCCTGACCCCCTCCACCACCCGCCCCTCGAGCGACGCGGGAGGCTCCGCGACCGGGAGCGAGAGCGCCACCGAGGCCACCCCCTCGGCCAGTTCCGCGGACTCCCTCCGGCAGCCCGCGCACCACTCGAGGTGACGCTCGACCTCACGCAGGTCCTCGCCCGGCAGCAGGCCGAGCGAGAACTCGCTCAGGGACTCTCGGACCTCGGCGCAGGTCATTCCGCCCACCGTTCCGCGATCCGGGCCTCTTCGAGGGCCTGTTCGTGCTGGGCCTTGCGCAGCTTGATCAGCGCGGTCCGGAGCCGGGTCTTCACCGTCCCCAGGGGGATGCCGTCCGCCTCGGCGATCTCCCGCGCGGTCCAGCCGTGGAAGTACGCCAGCGAGAGCAGCTGGCGCTCGGTGGGCGACAACCCGGCCAGTGCCCGCCGGGCCGTCTCCCGTTCGATCAGCTGGCTCTCCTCCTCGGAGGGCGCCGGCTCGGGCATCTCGTCCACCAGGACCAGGACGGGCCGCCCGGCTCCCCGTTCGTGCCGCAGGCGGTCGATGGCCAGGTTGTGGGCGATGGCCATGAGCCACGTGGACAGGCGTCCCCTGGCGGCGTCGAACCGGGAGGCCTTTCGCCAGGCGGCCAGAAACACGTCCTGGGTCAGCTCTTCCGCGGCCTCGTTGCTGCCCAGGAGGCGAAGGCCCAGCGTGTACACCGGGCGGCCGAACCTGCCGTAGAGGTTCCGGATGGCGCGGTCGTCCCCCGCCAACAGTTGCTGCATCAGCGCCTGCTCCGATTCAGGTGAAAGAGGGCCTTCTCGCTCGAAGGTCATCGATTTCCCTCGCTTAGTCATACGGGGGCTCACGCCCACGGAGTTTGTCCCCCGTTCGTCCCATTATGCGCGGTGCCGGTGCGGGCCGGAACCGGTGCCGAGCCCTTCGGACGGTGGGATGATTCCGGGGGAGGAGATGAACGGGTGACGAGGCGGGGGCTCGGCGCGGTGCTTCTCCTCGCCTGGCTGGGCGCGATGGCCCTGCTAGGGTCCACCGCGGAGGCCGCTCCGGCCGGCTCCACCATCCTTCAGCTCAAGCTCCAGGGCGTGGTCGACCCGTTCATGGCCTCCTACGTCACCCGCGGGATCGACCGGGCGAACGCGGACGGCGACGCTGCCGTGTTGCTGACCATCGACACACCGGGCGGCCTCGACTCGTCCATGCGCACGATCATCAAGTCGATCCTGAGCTCCGGCGTGCCGGTGGTCTGCTACACGGCCCCGTCGGGCGCCCGGGCCGCGTCGGCCGGGACGTTCATCATGATGGCCTGCCCGATCAGCGCCATGGCGCCGGGGACGAACATCGGCGCCGCCCATCCGGTCGGCGTCTCGGGGGCCATCGAACAGGAGAAGGTGACGAACGACGCCGCCGCCTTCATCCGGTCGCTGGCCGAACGATGGGGCCGCAACGCGGATTGGGCGGAGCAGGCCGTCCGCGACGCGGTCAGCGTGAGCGCCGAGTCGGCGGTGCAGATCCACGCGGTGGACCTCCTGGCCCCCAGCGTGAGTGCGCTGATCGCCGAGGTGAGCTCGTGCGGCGCCGGCCCTTCCCCATCGGTGCCGACCACCGGCCTGCTGGCGAAGGGACTCATCTCGCCCGGCGTCTGCGGCGCCTCCCTCGTTCCGTTCCACATGTCCATCACCGAGGGGCTGTTCCACGCCTTCGCCGACCCCAATGTCGCCTTCGTCCTGCTGAACATCGGCTTCGTTGCCCTCATCGTGTGGGTCATCCATCCCGGCCTGCACGTGTCGCTCGCCGTCGGGGTGATCTTCATGGTCGTGGGGCTCCTGATCCTCGAGACGCTCCCGGTGCGCCCGGCGGGGTTCATCCTGCTGATCGTGGCGTCGGTGCTGTTCGTCCTGGACGTGAAGGCGAAAGCCCACGGGGTGCTGACCGCCGGTGGGATCGCGGTGCTCATCCTGGGCGGCCTGCTGCTCTTCAATCCGAGCGTGCCCTCGGCGCACGTCTCGCCGCCGCTGCTGATCGGCCTGGCGGTGGCGATCGGACTGTTCATGGTCTTCGTGGTCCGGGCCCTGGTGTTCGCGAAGGGGCAGCCGCTAGGAGCAGGCGCGGAGACGCTGGTCGGAGCGTTGGGTGAAGCGGAGACGGATCTGGCGCCCGGGGGGTTGGTTCGTGCGGGCAAGGAGACGTGGACGGCCACCTCGTCGGGGCCGGCCATCACCAAGGGATCGCCCGTCCGGGTGGTCAGGGTGGAAGGAGTGAGGCTCGTCGTGGAGGAGGCCGTTCCCACCGAGGGAGCGATGGCCGGCCACGACGTGAGAGGAGGGGGAAGCACGTGACCGGTCTGCTCATCGCGGTGGGGATCCTCGTGGTGCTGTTGCTGGTGCTCGTCCCGACCGCCATCAAGATCGTCCGCGAGTACCAGCGCATCGTGCTGTTCCGGCTGGGTCGGGTGGTCGGAACCCGCGGGCCCGGGCTCGTGATCATCATCCCGATCATCGACCGGCCCACCCTGGTGGATCTTCGGGAGCGGTACCTGGAGATCCCGCATCAGACGGCGATCACCCAGGACAACGCGCCGATCAGCATCGACTTCATCATCTTCTACAAGGTGGTCGACGCCGTGATGTCGGTGGTGCAGGTGCAGAAGTTCGCCGGGGCCGCCCAGAACATCGCGGCCACCACGCTCCGAAGCGTGGTCGGCGACATGAGCCTCGACGACGTCCTGTCCAAGCGCGAGGAGATGAACCTGATCCTCCGGACGAAGCTCGACGAGGTCACCGAACGATGGGGCGTGAAGGTCACCAACGTCGAGGTGCGCGAGATCATCCCGCCGCCATCCGTCCAGGAGGCCATGACCCGGCAGATGTCGGCCGAGCGGACCCGGCGGGCCGTGGTGACCGAGGCCGACGGCACGAAGCAGGCTCAGATCACCGTGGCCGAGGGGCAGAAGCAGGCCGCGATCCTGACCGCCGAGGGCGATCGGCAGGCGGCCATCCTTCGGGCCGAGGGGTTCTCCCTGGCCCTGTCGAAGATCTTCGAGGTGGCGAAGGGCCTGGACGCCAACACGATGAGCCTTCAATACTTGGACGCACTGAAGCAGATCGGGTCGTCGCCCTCGACGAAGTTCGTGGTCCCCATGGAGCTGGCCAACCTGCTGTCGAGCGTCACCGGCCAGACGGTCCGGGCCTTCGGCAACGGCCAGGCCACCTCGGAGTCGCCGGCCGAGGCGGGCTGACCGGAAGGCCCACCGAGGCCACACGTCGGCGCGTCACAGAAAGTTCGGCCCGGTCCGTCCGCAACCGAACCGACCCCGGTGCCCACGGCGAAATACGGTCGGCGTTGCCCGCTGCTTTCGACAGGAGGCGCTCCATGCCTGGGTGCCCGGTGTGCGGGTCACTGATCGTGCGGTTGCAGATCCGAGGCGACGGCAACCGCGGCGCGTGCAACATGTGCGGGTCGACGTGGCGGGAGAAGGGCAGTTCGAGGTGGGAGGTGAGGCGGGGCCTCCTCGCCACTCGCGCCCGGACGTCCCACCGAATCGCGTAGGGATCCGAAGCTCAGCCGGCGCGGAACCGGCACAGATTGCGTTCGGCAAAGGGCCGGAAGTCCTTGACCGAGAGCGGAGGCTTCAGACCTTCAACCATGCCCTCCACGAGGCCGCGGTGGAGCGTGCACACCAGCTCGCGATGATCGTCGGCGAGCTCGCGGAACGGGCAGTCTCGCATGCTGACCTCGATGGCCGATCCCGAGAGCCGCCGGAACCGCGGTTCGAACCCGGCCTTGGCCATGGCCTCCTGGAGCAGGGCGAGGTTCCGCCGAGCCGGCAGCTTGACGCCCGGCTTGGGGCCTCCCTGCGCCACCAGGTACGCACCCCATTGTCTGGCCAGCTCCCGCGCCTGATCCCGCTGGCGGGCGGTCCGGACCACGCCGGAGAGCATCTCGGCCAGCAGGCGGTAGTCGCGGCCCTCCTCCGGTTGGGCCTCGCGGACCGAGTACATGGTCTGGGGTCGACCCACCGATGCGGTCTTGCGCACTTCCCGGGAGACCAGGCCGGCCTCCTCCAGCCGTCTGAGGTGGGGCCGGAGGGTGTTCGGATGCAGGGACATGCGGCGCGACATCTCCCGGATGGAGACCGGGCGCCCGGCCAGCCCCACGTACCGGTACAGGCGGTACCGGGTGTCGTCGGCCAGGGCCTTGTGGACCTCGAGTTCCTTCGTGTCAGGCACGCCGGCCCGGCTCCCATCCGCGAGAGGCGAGTATTATCGAGGTAATCACCGTCTGAATCAGGATAATCGCCATGCCCAGCCAGGACGAGGTCAGACAGGCCCTTCGACAGGTGCTCGATCCCGAGATCGGCAGGCCGATCGAGGACATCGGGATGTTGAAGGACATCGTGGTCGAGGACGGCTCGGTCCAGGTGCACGTCCTGATCACGATCGAGGGATGCCCGCTGAAGGACCGCATCGACCGGGACGTGAAGGCGGCCGTCATGCCGCTGCCCGGGGTGAGGGCGGTCGACGTCGTGCTCAGCCCGATGAGCGAGGCCGAACGCCAGGAGCTGGTGACGAAGCTTCGGGGCGGGGCCGGGGCCGCTCCGGCCCAGCAGCAGACGTTCTTCACCGACGGCCGGACCACGGTGATCGCGGTGGCTTCGGGCAAGGGCGGTGTGGGCAAGTCGAGCGTGACGGTGAACCTCGCGGCGGCCATGGCGGCCGAGGGCCATCGGGTAGGCATCGTGGACGTCGACGTGTGGGGGTTCAGCGTTCCCCGGATGCTGGGCGTGAGCGACCGTCCGGTCGGGTTCAACGGGATGATCCTCCCCCTCGAGGCGCACGGGGTGAAGGTCATCTCGATGGGGTTCTTCGTCCCGGAAGAGCAGCCGGTGATCTGGCGCGGGCCCATGCTCCACAAGGCCGTCCAGCAGTTCCTGGGCGACGTCTACTGGGGCGACCTCGACTTCCTGCTGGCCGACCTCCCCCCGGGGACGGGCGACGTGTCGATCTCCATGGCGGGGTTCCTCCCGGGCGCCCAGATGCTGGTGGTGACCACTCCCCAGGAGGCCGCTCGGAAGGTGGCCGAGCGGGCGGGCAAGATGGCCGTCCAGACCCGGCTCAGGGTGATCGGGGTCATCGAGAACATGTCGTACTTCGTGTGCCCCCACTGCGGGGAGCGCACATCGGTGTTCGGCGAGGGCGGCGGGCAGCTGGCCGCCGAGACGCTGGGGGTCCCGCTGATGGGGCAGATCCCACTGATGCCGGAGCTTCGCCAGGGCGGGGACGCCGGGGTGCCGATCGTGGTCTCCCGGCCGGATTCACCCGCCGCCGTCGCCTTCCGCGAGGCCGCCCGGGAGCTGGCGCGGAGCACCAGGACGCTCGTGGGCAAGCCACTGAACCTGATGGCCGCGGGAAGCGGGGCCGGGGCCCACCCGGGCCACGCCCACTGAGCCGACCCGATCAGCCGGCGGCGAGCCGGTACACGGGACCTTCGAGAGAGAGCGCGTACAGCTCGCCGTCGGCGTCCTCGCCGAAGGACGCGAGTTGCGGGACCTCGGCCGAGAACGTCCGCTGGTCCACGACGTGCCCATCCCGCTGGACGAGCGCGCTGACCCGGCCCAGGCAGTAGTCGGCGAAGACGTACGCGCCCTGCAGCCCGGCGATGGCCCTCCCCCTGTACACGTAGCCTCCCGTCACCACGCAGCCCCCGGTGTCGTGCGAGTACTCGAAGATGGGGGGCACGGCGTTCCCCGGGTCCGAACCCTGGTAGGGATGGCTCCCTTCGAACCGGTTCCAGCCGTAGTTCTCCCCTCCTGAAGAGGACGCCGGCTGGAAGTCGACCTCCTCCCACGCGTTCTGGCCCACGTCGCCGATCCACAGATCACCGGTCAGGCGGTCGAACGAGTACCGCCACGGATTCCGCAGGCCATAGGCCCAGATCTCCGGCCGGGCCCCCGCCCGCTCGACGAAGGGGTTGTCGCCGGGGACCCCGTACGGCCGGCCATCGTCCGGCCGGGGGTCGATCCGGAGCATCTTCCCGAGCAGCGTGCCCAGGTCCTGGCCCCGCCCGTCGGGATCGCCCTCGCTTCCGCCGTCGCCCAGGCCGAAGTAGAGATCGCCGTCGGGTCCGAACCCCAGGTTCCCCCCGTTGTGGTTCGAATAGGGCTGGTCCACGACCAGCACGTCGCGGCGCGATGCAACATCAACCCGGTCGCCGCTCATGGCGAACTCGGTGACGTGGGAGTTGCCGTTCGTGTCGGTGAAGCTCACGTACAGGAACCGCCCGTCGGGCGAGAAGGCCAAGCCGAGCAGCCCCTGCTCGCCCCCGGTCGACACCTCACCCGACAGATCGAGCACCGGCGCCGGATCCACGCTCCCGCCCCGGATGGCCACGATCCGGCCGCCCTTCTCGGCCACGTAGAGTGCTTCGTCGCCAGATCGGATGGCCATGGCGAGCGGCTGGTCGAGCTGACCCACCCGGACGAGTCGAAGCCTGACCGACCCCAGATCGGGCGCCGACCCGGGCCCCGCGGTAGTGCCCGAACCCGTGGCCGGACCGGCGGGCGAGCTCGAGCCGGGCTGCGATGTCCCGGCCGCCCTCGGGGAGCTCGACCCGCACGCCGCGGCCACCAGGGAGATGACGGCCACTGCCGCCAGGCCTCGCCTCATGGTTCGAGGATAGAGCGGGGCGGCTATCCAGCGGCTGCGGATCGGGCCCGCCGGACCTTCTGCTGCTGCATGGCCAGCCCCAGCACGGCCCCGGCGAGCAGGATGACCGACACCAACGCCACGATCCGCCACGGCGCCGACGAGGATGCCACCGGCTCCGCGACGGGTGCGGCCTTCGGCGCGGCCGCGGCCGAAGCCGCCGGAGGCTGGCTCGGCACCGCAAAGGGAATCGCTGCCGACGACGCCGGGGCCTTCGGATTCCCCACCACCACCGCGCCGACCATCCCGGGGTGGAGGACGCAGGAGTACGGGTAGACCCCGGCCTCGGTGAAGCGGTAGGTCACCGACTGGCCCTTCGTCAGGCTGCCGTCGGAGCCCCACGCGAACCCGAGGCCGGTGACCGTGTGCTCCACGGGATCACGATTGGTCCACGTGACGGTCTGCCCTTGCCGCGCGTACAGGACCACGGGCGTGAAGCAGAGCTCCTTGATGTCCACGCGGATCCCGGCGCCGGTGGTCGCGACGGCCAGGTGGCAGGATCCGCCCGCCTCGACCGGCCCGGCGGCGAACCCGGCCAGGGCGATCGTGGCCAGCGCCGCCGCGATGACCAGCCGTCCGATCGTTCGTAGCTTCCCAGATCCCATGGTGGATCCTCCTCTCCGTTACCGGATGGTCCTGGCCAGGGCCACCGCTTGCGCCTTGGAAAGCGCCGACTCGATCCTGAGCGTGAGGTTGCCCCGCTCCCACAGCAGCACGTTGCCGGCAAGGCGGATGCTGTCGCCCACGATGTTCCCCTTGCTGTCGACGTAGGCGACGCCGTGGCCGTGTTCGATCCAGTAGCCGCGGGCCCCCCCAACCTGGACGAACTCGAGCCGGGCTCCATTCGTGGACTTGATCATCCCCTCGGTCGAGATGCCGCCGGTGAACTCGCCAAGCAGAAGCCCGACCCCGGTGGCGGCGGTCTTCGGCAGGCCCGGCCCGGCCCGGTAGACCAGGTACACCTGCACGCCGGTGAGCGACAGATCGCGGACGTAGACCTCGTCCGGGGAACCGAGGCTGGCGGGGAGGAGGATCCGCGTCCCGAGGTGGTCCTCCGCGGCCGCCAGGGTCGTTCGCCGTCCGAGGTCGAGGCCCCCTCCGAGCGTCCGGGTCGGCGGCGGTGTCGGCGGGGCGGGCGTCTGAACGATCCGAACACCGCGGAGCCCCAGCCAGCCCGCGACCGCGTCGCGAGCGCCGGGCGAGGCGACCAGCACGCCGCTCACCACGATCGCGAAGGCCACCACCGCGGCGGCCACGGCCTGCCACGCGGGCCGCAGCACGGGCGGCGGGCCGAAGACCGGCAGCCGCAACCGGGGAAGCCTGAACACCGGGCGTCGGGCCGGGACCGGCGCCCGCTCCAGCCGCGCCATCACGGCCGGGGCGAGGTCCATGGCGGCGGGGAACTCGATCAGCGCGCTCACGCCGACCAGCGCTCCTTCCAGCTCCGGGATCGAAGCCCTTCGAGCCATCACACCCCCGTCCCAACGATCGGGGCCGCGACCCCTGCGGCCCGAGGCATCTCGCGTTGCAGGCGCTTGAGCGCCCGGGACAGTCGCGACTTCACCGTCCCTCTCGCACACCCCAGGGCGTCGGCCATCTCGGCCTCGGACAGGTCGAAGAAGTACCGGTAGGCGATCACCAGCCGGTCCTCCTCCCGGAGCCGGCTCAGCGCCGACACGAGCTCCGACCGGACCTCGTGAGCGAGAGCCGCCGCCTCGGGAGATGGGGCCGCATCCTCCGAGGGGCGGCTCTCGGCCACGCGGAGCGCGAGCTGCGCCTTCCGTCGGGCGGCCCTCCGCCGGTTGATCGCCTCGTTCGCCACGATCCTGAGCAACCAGGGACGGAACGCCGCCCCCTCCCGGAACCTGCCCATCGAGTAGTACGCCTTCACGAACGCCTCCTGGGCCGCGTCCTGGGCGTCGGCCGCCTGGCCGGTGATGACGTAGGCGGTTCGCACGGCGAGGTTCTGGTAGCGCCGCACCAATGTTTCGTAGGCCGCGACGTCACCGTGCCGCGCCCGCTCGACCAGCTCGGTCTCCTCCAGTGGACGGCCCTCCATGGAGTCGATTGTCAACCCCCTGTACAACCGCGGAGGCGGACCGGTTCCGCCGAGGCGCGGCCCGAAGCAGCTGGCAGGCCCCGGATCAGGAAGCCGGGCCGGGCTCCTGCAACGACACGGGGGCGTCGGGTTCACCCGAGGACGGCCGGGCGAGGAACCAGGCCAGCGTCCCCAGCGAGATGGCCACGGCGGCCACGCTGGCCCACTGGCTTCCGGTGAGGCCGAACCAGGTTCGTTCAAGGCTGAACAGGTCCGTGACGATCCGCCCGACCCCGTACAGGGCGGCGAAGGTGAGGAACAGGACACCCGCCCGGCGGGCCCTTCGGGCCAGGAGCAGCAGGACTGCCACGATCACGACGGCGATGCCGAATTCGTAGAGTGCCGTCGGGTGCACCCCGATCCCCTGTCCGAGCGTGCGGCGAGGGCCGCACAGGCTGATCTCTCCGGTGCACAGGATGGCCCTGCTCGGGCTGATGCCCTGGGAGACGTCACCGAGCAGGTGGATCGAACAGAATCGCTCGGACCGGCTGCACAGGTAGCCGGCGGGGATCCCGCCGTGGTACCGGAAGGCGAGGAGCCACGAGGTCGGCTTCCCGAGATGGTCGCCGCTCACCAGGTCCCCGATCCGCCCGATGGCGATGCCGAGGGGCAGCGCCACCGCCGCGGAGTCCATCGTCCGGAAGAACCCGAGGCGATTCCTCCACACGATCGGTGAGACCGCGACCAGGCCGCCGGCGAGGCCGCCGATGAGCGTGGTGCCGCCCTGGTAGACGGCGAGCATGTCCCCGACGTTGTCGAACGCCGGCAGGTGGGTGACCACGTAGAACAGGCGGGCCCCGACGATCCCGCCCACCAGCGAGGCCAGGACGAGCGAGCCGATCCGCTCTTCGGGGATGCCCCGCCGCCGACCCTCGAAGGCGAACACGTACGCACCGGCCAGAAAGCCGAGGCCGAGGGCCAGCCCGTGGGGGGAGATGGAGAACGACTGGCCCACCCTGAACCGGTCGATGACCTTCCACCCGATCTCAGCGACCGACCAGGGACCACCCATGGCCGCCTACTGTACCGGCCCGGCCGGCGCCGGCCGCAGCATCCTGGGCGTGGCCAGGGAGGACCACAGATCGGCCACTCCCCGCCCCAGGAGGAGTCCGCCCACGACGTCCGCCGGGTAGTGGACCCCGAGGTACACGCGGGACAGCCCCACGGTCCCCGCCATCGCCGCTGCCCCGGCCTTGGCCGGCGGGCTCAGGCCGAGGTTCCTCCCCGCCACCGTGACGAACGTCAGCAGGACCGCCGGGTGGCTGCTCGGCCACGACGTGCCCTTCGGGCGGTCGATCAACAGGCGGGCATCTCGCAGGGCGATGTATGGCCGGGGCCGATCGACGATCCGCTTCCCCAGCTGGCCGAGAACCCACATGGCTCCGGCGGCCCCCAGCGCGTCGATCCCCTCGCGCCGCCGACCGCGCACCGCCAGCACCGCGGCCGCGCCGGCAGACGCCCAGATCGATCCCAGCTCGGTGACGGTCCAGAAGAAACGGTCGGACCGAGGGCCTCTCGCTCGGTTCAGCCTTCGGTACAGCCGGTGGTCGAGGCCCCGGACCCGTCCACCCGCCGTGAGCAGGGCGAGGAAGAGCGCGGCCACTCCGGCCATGATGGACACGCGGACCCGGGCCGCATCCCGAGACCCCGATCGAACCGAATGCCGTGCCACGAGCCGTTCAGCCTACCCTCCGAGACCGGCGTCGGGGCGGAGCTATGCTGGCCGAGCACGGCAACGGGAGGAGGAGCCCATGCGAGAGGACCACGACCGGCCGCGCGAAGAGGCCGCCCCCGGCCAGGGCCAACCCGAATCCGATAGGCCCCTGTCGGAGCAGGAGCAACTCGCCGCGCTCCGCCGGGTCCGCGAGGCCCGGGTGGCCAAGACGCTTGCGGTCCTGGCCATCGTGGTCATCCTGGTCATCTTCGTCATCGCCAACTCCCAGCCGGTCAAGGTGAACTTCGTGTTCGTCACGCGGCATCCCAGGCTCATCTGGGTGATGTTCGCGTGCGCCGTGCTGGGGGGGATCGCCGGCTTCCTGATCGGGAAGCCCGGGAAGCAGGTCCGCGCCGGACGGCGGCGTAAGGACGAACAGAAGCGCCCGTGACCGTCACCGTGAGGGAGGCCTTGCCTGGCGACTTCGAGGCGGTGGCCGGGCTCCTGGAGGAGCTGAACCGCCCCAAGGTCCTGGGAACGCCCGAGGAGGACCGTCACCGGCAGCGCTACGTCGCCTGGCTGGAGGGTCCAGACCGGCTCGGGTTCGTGGCCGAGATCGACGGCCAGGTGATCGGCTTCATCGACCTGCACCTGGTGCCGCGGCTGAACTTCACGGCGCCGCAGGCCTGGGTGCCCGACCTGATCGTTCGGGAGTCGGCCCGGAGCCGGGGAGCTGGGGCGGCGTTGCTGGCGAAGGCCGAGGAGGCGGCCCGGGCCCGGGGCGCGTTCGTCCTCTCGCTCGAGTCCGCGCACTGGCGATCCAGGGCCCACGCCTTCTATCTGCGCGAGGGGCTGCTCGACGCGGGCAAGGAGTTCGCGAAGGTCCTGATCGACGTGGGGTGGCCGCCGCGCCGCCCCGGCTCAGCCTGAGGGCGAGCCGGAGGCTCGCCCGGAGGATTCGGCCTGGCGCTTCTGGGCCATGACCCCCCGGCTCAGGAGGCGCCGGGCGCCGAGCATGCGCACCGCGCGGGCGGCGATGTCTCCGATCGGTCCGCCCCTGAACCGGTAGTCGATGCGATGCCTGAGGACGGTCCGTTCCGAGCCGTCCGGTTCCAGCCACGTCTCCACTGTGGCGTCCATCAACCCGGTCAGCCGGACCTTCGAATACCGGGGCGGCTCGATGTCCTCCACCTCCGCCCGGATCGTGGCGTGCGCCCCCATGAACACCATCTCGCTGACGTAGGTCGAGCCTCGGCGCAGGCCGTCCCGCGGGACCCCGGTGACCTTCACGATGTGACGGTCCCAGCGAGGGAGGTTCCGGGGATCGGCCACCACCCGCCACACCAGGTCGGGTGGGGCGTCGACCTCCGTCTCGGTCTCCAGGACGCTCACCAGGCCACCCTACCTCGGGCTCGCGGCGCCCGTCCGCCGGCGGTCACCGTGCCGGAGGTCCATCCCTTCCACCAGACGGCGCGACGTGGCCGGATCCGGAGCAGGACCAGATCCTCTCGACCGCCGAGCCGCTCCAGCAGCGCTCGCCGTCCCCGGCCCCCGGCCTGGGGAGAGAAGAGGGACGCGGTTCCCTGGAGCAGCATCCCGGCCATGTCGGCGGCCCGCCAGCTCGAGGCGCGGTCCACCGTCAACGCCGCCGGGGCTTCGGGGCCGGCCCCGGCCAGCTCGATCCAGGCCGCGGAGACCATGGCCTCGTACGCGCCCTCGCGACCGGACCGCCGCCACGCTACCGGCAGCACGGTGAGGCCACCAGCGCCCTCGACGGCGAGCGCCCCGGTCCCCGAGGTCCCAACGATCCCGCGTACGTCGGGGGGAACGGCCAGGTCGAGCCGCCGCCGGCGAGTCAGCGGGGCGAAGGCCCCTCGATAGCGAGCGCCGGTGGGCCATTCGCCCCACGAAGGACCGCCCGCCGGATCGGCGCCGGCCAGCACGCGGCCGGCGGCCGGTCGAACAGCGGCGAACACCCGGCCGGGGGGCGTCCACGCCAGCGGCACCTTCCCCGCGTCGACCGCGTAGCCGGCGAAGAATCGGGCGTTCTTGACGGAGAACCGCGCCGCGGCTTCGACCAGGCGGGGACCGGCCAGGACGGCGCTCGGCCATGAGAGGGGGTCGAACGCGTCGTAGGTGGTGACGCGGCCGCGGAAGGTCGCGGCGGACTCGCCATCGATCACCAGCCCCGCCACCTCTGGATCCCGCCGCCACGCCCGGGCCTTGACCGACCCCCTGGACGTGGTCACCCAGAGCCGGCCCGCGTCGTAGACATGGACCAGGGGCGTGAGGTGCGGTCCCCCGGGGGTCCGAACCGCCAGGTAGCAGAGCCCGCCGCGTTCGATGATCCGCTCGGCCGGACCCGGGACGCGCCTCACGGCCCTGCGCTCTCCGAGCCGGCCTCGCCGGATCGAACCCGGTCCGCGACCGCGCGGTCCCTCGCAACCGCCCCGCCGGGCGGCCGGGCCAGCATGAGCCCGGTCCACACGATGTGGCAGGCCAGGCTGGCCACAACACCGCGGGTCCACAGGGCCAGGCCGCCCCAGACGGCTCCCCCCACGATGGCGCCGGCGATGATCGGCAGGTTCTGGCTGGCCAGGTTGACCAGCACGTATGCGCCCCAGGTGGCCGCCGTGGCCCCTGGCCACCCAACGGCGCGCGCCAGCCGCCATTCGAACAGCCCTCGCCAGAACAGCTCCTCACCCGGCGCGCTGGCCCCCGAGGCGAGCGCGAGCGCCGGCCACAACCCGAGCCCCCGGCGCTGGTCGTACAGCTCGGCCACGTGACGGTCGAACGCGGGCCATCGCCGGACGATCAGGACGAAGGCCGCCGTGGCCAGGTAGAAGGCGGCCCCGGCGCCGACCCCGACCGCGGCGGCGGCCGGCCAGCGTACGCGGGCGGAGAGCGGGACCTGGCCGGTGGCCAGGGCGGCCAGTCCGGCCCCGCCGGCGACCACGCTCAGGACCGGCCAGATGGATGCCCGATCGGAGACGACCAACCGCCAACCCACGACCACCCCCAGGGGAGCGGCCACCATGATGGCGACGATCAGCACGGCTGGATCGTCACGGGAGGAAGCGAACCTTCGCCGCCAGCTCCGCGGTGAGGGCGGTGATCACCGCGAGGTAGAAGAACCCCGTGGCCGACTGCACGGCCGTCGGGCGGGTGCCCTTCAGCGTGGCCCGGATGAACGCGGCGATGAGGCCGGTGCAGGCGACCATCCCGAAGGCGATCCAGGTCGCGTTGCCTGCCACGGTGAGGAGTGGGCTGATCGAACCGGCCGCCGAAGGGCCGGGCCGCCCGTTCGACCCCACCCCGCCGGCCAGGACGGCTCCGGCCTCCAGCACCACCGAACCGATCAGGAGCCAGGCCATCCGGTTGATCGGCCCCCGGCCGAGCCCTCGGTCGGTCAGATACCAATGCCCGAGCAGGAGCCCGTCCAGGACGGCTCCGGTGAACACCGCACCGGCCAGAAGCTGGAAGAACGAAAGGACCAGCCCCTCCCGCGCGGCGTAGGCGAACGCGACGAGCATGGCCAGGGCCAGCGGCACCGTGGCGATGCCCAGGATCCTGGCCCACCCGGTCCGGCGGAAGACCATGAGCGCGAGCCACAGCAGGGTCGCTCCCCCCAGGGCGAGGGCCAGAAACGTTCCCAGGCGCCCGTCCCGGGCCACGGCCGGATCGAAGCCGGCACCCGCCGCGCCGGCGGCGGAGAGCGCCAGCGCCAGGACCACGGACCCCGTGAGGTAGAAGAACCCTCGCCGAACCTCGGTCCACAGCGGCGTGAGGAAGAGGAACCCCGCGCCACCGGCCGCCGTCTCGGCCAGGACCAGGGCGAGGACCCCGGCCGGTCCCTTCATGCGGACTGGACCGGGGCTTGAGCGATGCGCCTCACATCAATAGCGTATCGGCGTGGGCTCGGACCCGGCGTCTGGATCGGCCCCGCCCTCCGGTTCGGATCCGGTTGGCGCCGACGTGGCACCCGGGCTGGAGGGGATCACCGAGGAGACCGTCGCCGAGGACGCGACGGCGGCCTCGGTCGGTTCGGGCGACGTGGCGGTCCTCGCCACGCCCGCGGTGCTGGCCCTGGTGGAGCGGGCAGCGGTGGCGGCCCTGCACGGCCGGCTGGGGCCGGACCGGACCTCGGTCGGCTCCTCCGTATCGCTGGATCACCTTGCGCCGACGCCGGTGGGTGGGCTGGTCAGGGCCACCGTCAGGCTGGAGCGGGTCGAAGGACGCCGGCTGTCGTTCTCGTTCGTGGTGATCGACGGCGCGGGGCGGGTGGCGGAGGGATCCCACGTTCGGGTGGTGGTGGATCGGCGGAGGTTCGAAGCCGCCGCCCGCGCCCGGCTCGGTGAAGGCTGAGACCCCTTACGGACGAACATCGGGCGGTGCCTCACGCACCGCCCGATGCCATTTCCACCTCCGGCGCTCGTCCCCCCGTCAGTCGGAGCGCGAATCCAGAGTCACCTCGGATTGATGGTCAACGCGTTCGGCGAATTGAACTGGACGTTCATCCCCGCGGGGAAGACGTCGACGCCGCTGCAGTAGGAGACGATCACCACGTACGTCTGCCCGGCGCTGAGCGAGGCAGCGGCGGGTCCGGAATAGCCACTGATGTCTCCCGTTCCGCATCCGGATACGCTGGTGTCGACTGGCCCAACAGTACCGCCCGCGTCGGTCGAGTCGATGGTCACGCCCCAGTGGTCGCCCTCCAGGCAACAGTCCTCCGTTTTCACGCCGAAGTACCGGCCGGCGCCCGTGACGGTGTACTGAAACGTGTCTGTGGGGGCATTGAAGGTCAGACCGAAGATGTACCCGATCTGCGGGTCTTTCACGGTGGCTGGAGGACGCGGCAGGCTCGAGTTGCCCCCTGAGCCAGGGCTGCCTCCGGCGCGGGCGATGGAGGTCACGAGGAGCGGAACCGCTGCTACCAATACAAGCAAAGCCGTCTTGCGCTTCAATTCAAGCCTCCTTCGTGCTTAGAGCGCCAGGGTCGCACACCGATCCCGAGAGCTCCAGCTCCCACCCGCCGGACCCCATCACCCCCTTCGGGCGGCCCACCCGCTGCGACCCCTGCGGAGACTTCCCCCACGACCACGTCGTGGGTAGGAGCAGTGTTTCCCTGTGTGATCGGCTTGTCAACACCGTTTCCGCGGACAGCGGTGACCAACAGGCCCACCCATCGACCCTGGCGGCCCTAGCCCAGGTACGAGCTGCGCTTCATGAGGGTCGGATCGACCATCACGTTGACGCAGGACGCGACCCCGGAGTCGAAAGCCCGGCCCAGCGCGGGCCCGATCTGATCCGGCGAGGTGACCTTCTCGCCGTGGCCGCCCAGCCCCTCCACCATGCGGTGGTAGGGCGCCTCGGGATCGAGCTCGCTGGCCGGCGCGTTGCCCTGCCCGTACAGGGCCTCCTGGGCCACCTTGATCTGGCCCCACGCGCCGTCGTTGCCGATGATGCCCACGAACGGGAGGTTCTGCCTGATGGCGCTCTCGTACTCCATGGCGTTCAGCCCGAAGGATCCGTCGCCGTAGACGATCAGCACCTGCTTGTCGGGCTTCGCGAGCTTGGCCGCCAGGGCGAACCCGGGCCCGACCCCCAGGGTCCCGAACGGACCGGGGTCGAGCCAGTGACCCGGATACCGGGCCTGGATCACCGACGCGGCGATCCCCACGATGTCGCCGCCGTCCCCCACCACGATGGCGTCCCGATCCAGGAAGTCCCTGATCTCCCTGGCGAATCGGAGCGGATGGATCGGCACGGCGTCGGACTCCATGCCGGCCTTCGCCTCGTTCAGCAGCCGCTCCTCCTCGCCGCGAACCTCCCCGGTCCACCCGGGCTCCTCCACGTTCCCCACCCCGGCCGCGAGGAGCTGCTCGATCACCAGGCCGGGGTCGCCGACGATGCCGACGTCCACCGGCCGGTTGCGCCCGACGTGCACACCGTCCACGTCCACCTGGACCACCTTCGCCCCGTCCGCGAAGCCTCGCTGCCCGAAGCCGAGGCGGAAGTCCCAGTCGACGCCGAGCGCGAGCACCACATCGGCCTTCCCCAGGGCGAACTTCCGGGCCGCGGAGAAGCAGTGGGGGTCATCGGGCGGCAGGCATCCTCTGCCCAGCGAGTTCAGGAACACCGGGATCTTCGTGGCGCGGGCAAGCTCGGCCAGCGCCTCGTGGGCGTTCGACCACCGGACCCCGGCGCCGGCGAACACGATGGGGCGCTCGGCGTCCTGGAGGAGGCGCTGCGCCTGCTTCACCAGGTCGGGGTCGCCCTGGGGCCGGGCGTCGGTCCGGTACCGTTCGGGCGCCTTGGCGTCCTGGGGAGCCGGCGAGAACTGGACGTCGAGGGGAACGTCCAGGAAGGCCGGCCCCCTCCGCCCGCTCATCGCGTGGCGGATCGCCGTGGCCACGAAGTCCTGGAGTCGCCGGACGTCGTGGCAGGTGGCCGCCCACTTCGTGATGCTGCGGACCAGCCTCACCTGATCCATCTCCTGAAGGGATCCCATCCCGAACTCGAAGATGGGGTTCTTGCCGGAGAGCACCAGGATCGGAGAGTTCGCGTACATCGCGTTGGCGATCCCGGTGACCGCGTCGGTGACGCCCGGCCCGGCCGTGACGGCCGCGATCCCCGGCTGGAGGGTGACCCGGGCCCACCCGTCCGCGGCGTGGGCGGCGGACTGCTCGTGGCGAAAGTCCACGATCCTGATGCCGGCGTCGACGCAGCCGTCGTAGATCGGCGCGATGTGGCCGCCGGAAAGCGTGAACAGGTTGCTCACGCCCTCCCGCTGCAGGACCTCCGCGATCAGGTGTCCGCCGTGCCTCGGCTTGTCCAAGGTTCGCTCCTCTCGGTCGATCGACTCATCCTCGGTCCTGCGCCCACCGGTCGGCGATCCGATCTGCCACCGCCCGCAGCTCGTCCCTGAGACAGGTCGGGTTCGTTCGGCATGCACCCGCTAGGCTATCGGCTCATGCCGCTGTTCAGACGGCGACCCTCTGTGGCCCCCCGCGCACCCTCGCCGGCCCCGCCCCGTCCCGCCGCACGCCGACGGGGCGCCGAGGAACCGGACTGGCGGGGCTACGACGCCATCGCCGAGATCTACGCCCGCGTGCACGCGCCGAGGACCGCCGTCCCGGCCGCGGACCTGGTCGAGATCACGCCGATCTCCGCCGGAAACCGGGTGCTCGACGTCGGGACCGGAACAGGCGTGGCCGGGCGGGCCGCCGTGGACAGGGGGGCGGCGCTCGTCGCCGGGATCGACCCGTCCCTCTCGATGCTCGCGGCGGCCAGGCGGGAGACGGGCGGGCCACGGTACGCCGCGGCCGAAGCCATCGACCTTCCGTTCCGCGCTGGCACGTTCGACGCCGTCATCTCGGCCTTCTCCCTGTCGCACTTCGCCAAGGTGGACACGGCCCTGTTCGACATGCTCCGGGTGCTGAGATCCGGGGGGCGGCTGGGAGTGGCCACGTGGGGCCCGGGCGACGACGAGTTCACCCGGGCGTGGAACGAGGTGGCCGAGCGGTTCGCCGAGCACGAGATCCTCCAGGACGCCTACCTCCGGGCGATGCCCGGGGGGGAGCGATTCTCCGATCCCGGGCGGCTCAAGGACGCGCTCCACGAGGCCGGGGTCCGCGACATCCGGATCGAGCGGCGCGAGTACCGGTTCGAGATGTCCGCCGAGGACTATCTCCTGGGGCGGGAGACCGCCGCGTCCGGCCGGTTCCTCCGCCAGATGCTCGGCGACGAGTTCTGGGAGAGGTTCAGGCGCGAAACGCGCGAGGCGTTCGCCGAGCGGTTCCCGCCCGCGTTCAACGACTTCCGCGAGGTGATCCTGGCCGCCGGCCACAAGCCCTAGCGCGTCCGGTTCTCTCGTTCGATACGGGGCTATCGCTGGAGCTGTCGGAACTGCTCCGCGTGCTGCACCCCGACCAGGCGACCGGCCTCGTCGGCGTCGAGCGGCATCCACTGTTCGAAGAACTGCAGCTGGCCCTTCCTGACCTGGCTGCCGTGCTCGCGAAGAGCGGCGAGCTTGGCCTCCAGGTAGCCGGTGATGTCCTCGAAGATGTTCGGCTCGGTGGTCCAGGCGAACCTGATCACCGGCACCTTCCACGGGGCCAGCCCCTCGGCGAGCTGCTCCGGGAAGTACGTGGGGTTGCCCGCGCCCGGGAAGATGGCGTCCATCACGGTGGCGCCCGCGGTCCTGTGGTCGGGGTGGTTCATGAACCGGTTGCCGATGAACCACGTCGTGGGGTCGGCCGTGACCACCACCTGCGGGCGGATCTCCCTGATCGCCCGAACGATCTCTCGTCGAACCTCAGCGTTGTTCTCCAACTCGCCGTCGTGGTTGCCCAGGATCCGGAAGTCGCCCAGGCCGAGGACCTTCGCCGCCCTGGCCTGCTCCTCGGCGCGGGTCCTGGCCAGCTCCTCGCGGTCGGTGTCGGGATCGTCCGAGCCGCGGTCGCCGTTGGTGAGGACCAGAAGGTGCACCTCGCGCCCCTGGGCAGCCCACTTCGCCAGCGTACCGCCCGAGGAGATCTCGGCGTCGTCCGGATGGGCGAACACGGCCAGCACCGGCCCCTCGCCGTCCTGCCACTCGATCACGGTCTACCTCCCGCCGGCCTTGCTCTCGATGTACCGGATGATGGTGCGGGCCGGAGCGCCGGTTGCTCCCCGCGGCCAGAAGTGGTTGCCCCGGTCCGTGAAGGCCGTCCCGGCAACGTCGAGGTGCGCCCACGGCACGTCGCCCACGAACTCCTTCAGGAACAGGGCCGCCGTGATGGCTCCCCCATACCTGTTTCCCACGTTCTTCACGTCGGCCACACTCGACTCGATCAGCCGGCGGTAGTCGGTCCACAGGGGCAGCTGCCACAGGGGCTCGCCCTCGTCCGTCCCGGCCGCCCGGAGGTCGTCGATCAGCCGCTGGTCGCTTCCGATGATGGCCGCGACGTCCGAGCCGAGCGCGATCATGGCGGCGCCGGTGAGGGTGGCCGAATCGATGAGGACGGTCGGCTTCTTCTCCGCCAGGAAGGCGAGCGCGTCGGCCAGCACCAACCGGCCTTCGGCGTCGGTGTTCAGCACCTCGGAGGTCTTCCCCCCGTAATGGCGGAGGACGTCACCGGGCCGGATGGCCGCTCCACTGGGCATGTTCTCCGCGGTCGGGATGGCCGCGATGACGTTCACCTTGGGTTTGAGCTGGCCGATGGCCCGCATCACCGCCAGGGCTGCCGCCGCTCCACCCATGTCGTCCTTCATGGTCTCCATCCACTCCGGCTGCTTCAGCGAGAGGCCGCCGGAGTCGAACGTGATCCCCTTGCCGGTGATGGCGATGGGGCGACTGGTGCCCGCCCCGCGATAGGAAAGCTCGATGAGGCGGGGCTCGTTCACGCTCCCCGAGCCCACACCGAGGATGCCGCCGAACCCCGCCTTCTGCAGCTGCGCCTTCGTCCACACCTTGCACTGCAGGCCGTGCAGGGCGGCCATCTTGGTGGCCTCCTTGGCCAGGACCTCCGGGGTGGCGTCCAGGGCCGGCGTGTTCACCAGGTCCCTGGCCCAGTTCGCGGCCTCCGCGTAGACCTGGCCCCTGCGCAGCGCGGCCTTCAAGGCTTTCGTGTCCGCCCCCGCGTCGACCAGCGCCACGACCCTCTTCAGGGCGGGCTTCTGCTGCGACGCGTCGTCGATGGGCTGGCGCTTGTACCGGTCGAAGCGGTACGTCCCCAGGAGCAGCCCCTCTGCGAACGCGTGCATCGGGTCGGGTCCACCGTCTCCGGCCTGATGCAGGGCGGTGGCGACCGTGACGAACCTGGCCACCCGGCCGGCCACCCGCTGGGCGGCCCGTCGGATCGACCCCGGGCCGGCTTCGGCCTTGGGCCCCACCCCGACCAGCATGAGCGTCCGGGCCGCGATCTTGCCCAGCGTGGGGAAGGTGAGCGAATCGCCAGGATGGCCGGTGATCTGGTGCTCCCGAAGCGTTTCCGGCAGGTCCACGCCTAGGGCCTTCCCGATCTCCGAGAGGCCCGGTCCGGGGTCCCGTCCCTGATAGAAGGGAAGGATCAGTAGGTCGGCGGCTACCTTTGCGGGCGAGGCGGATGACAGCTCGAACTTCGGCACGGAGTCCCTCCTCTGCGATCCGGATACCGGGCTCGCGCGCGAGCCCATTGGGCCATGCGCGGCTCATCAGTCTATCGAAGCGAGGCCGAAACCACGGTCCTTTGTCGAGGCCACGCCCCTTTGTCGAGGCCACGCGGCTCCTCTAGGCTGGCCGGGCAGTGGAGACCCGGGACCTCAAGAAGCTCGTGCACTTCTCCGACCAGCGGGTCGAGCGGGAGGCCGTCTACGAGACGCTCCGGCTCTGGAGCGAGGTCGTCTGCCTGTCCCGGGCCCAGACGTTGGGCCCGGTTCGCGACGACGACTCGGACGCCATGTTCCTGGTGGTGGCCGGCGAGGGGGCCTTCCAGGTGGACGGCAGGCGAAAGCGCCTCAAGCAGTGGGGAACGGCCCTGGTCCCGGCGGGGGCCGAGGTGGTCGTGTCGAACGCCTCGGTCGACCCCCTGGTGCTCCTGGTAACCGCCGCCCCACCCCCAGTCCCGCGAGAGGTCACGGGCTGAATCGGCGGGAGCTCAGGCCCGGGTGACTGCGTTGCGGCGCCCCGACCACCCCCGAACCCGCGCCATGGCGACGTACAGCGCCAGCGCCACCAGGAACGACGGAAGGCTCGCCCCCGCCGTGGAGTTGAACAGGGGGAAGGGCAAGTGGAGCCACCCGTGGAGGACCCGCTCGACCGCCCCCTGCCAGCCGCGCAGCGGGGTCGGCACGCTCCACTGGTAGACGGCGAAGCCGAGCGCCCACGCCACCACGGCCCGCCAGTTGAACGCGGGACCGGGTTCGCCGTCGAGCCCGTACTCGCCGGTCCGCGGCCGCCCCCCGCGTACGAGGAAGTAGTCGGCCACGAACACGCCGAACAGCGGAACGAACACCGACCCCAGGAGGAACAGGAAGTACTCGTAGTTGCCCAGGGCGACGGCCGGCCTCAACCCGAGCCAGGCGGCCAGGCCCACACCCGCGGCTCCCACGGCCAGGACCGCCCCACGCTGCGGGATCCGCTCTTCGAGGTTCTGGCTGGACACCGCGGCCGAGTAGACGTCGGCGAAGGCCTCGTCGGTCTCTCCAACCAGCAGAGCGAGCAGCACGATCCATCCCCCCGCCAGCGACGCGATGGCCTGCCCCAGCCCGGCGGGGCTCGCGTCCGAGAGCCCGGCGCCCAGCACGAGCAGCGCCCCCAACGCGTAGAACCAGAAGTTCCCCACCGCATAGCCCCAGAAGGTACCGGCCGCCGATGACACGCCCCGCCGGGCGAAGCGGTTGTAGTCGGCGGCCAGCGGAAGCCACGACACCGGCATGGCGATCACCAGGTCGACGGCCAGCCAGAACCCCCCGGGATACCCACCTGTCCCGGCGCGGTGCCAGATCGCCCCGAGATGGGCCGTGGTCAGCACCCGGATCGTGATCCAGGCCCCCACCGCAGCCACGACCCAGGCCCCGAACTTCTCGAGCCACTGCCGGATCACCAGGATGGGGCCGCCGAGGGCCAGCGCCGTGCACACCATCGCCGCGACCGCCAACCACGGCCAGTAGGACGAGTGGTGGAAAAGACGACGGGACATCTGGTCGGCGATCAGGGCCATGGCCCACAGCTCGAACCCCGTCCACCCGACCAGCTGGGCGATGTTCAGCACCGACGGGAGGTACGAACCCCGCACTCCCAGCACCGGCCGGAACAACACCATGCCGGGCACGCCTTCTCGTGCCCCGGCCAGTCCAACCAGGGCGAGCGGGATGCACCCGATCACCGACCCGACGGCGATGGCGAGCAGCGCCCTGGGCAGACCCAGGGAGGGCACCAGGAGGGCGCCCGTCAGGAGGACCAGCAGGCCGATCGCCAGGTCGGCCCACAGCACGCCGAAGTCGAACCCGGACAGGCGGCGATGCTCGGGCGGGACCGGGCGGATCCCCCACGAGGGCGCCTCGCGCTCGAGGGCCTGTTCGAGACGTTCGGTGACGGTCGCCACGCGCATCCACTCCCTCCGCCGGCGTTACCCGGATCAGGTTCGAGGGGTCGCCAGCCACCCAGCCGGCCTCTCAGCCCGGTGCCACCGAGCTCCCCGCGATTGGAATGTACCGCAGCGACGCCGCGGGCTACGTCACTCGTCCTCCCGGAACCGCCTCGAGGTCGAGCTGCCAATGGTTGCACCGAAGGATGCGGTCCCGGAATTCGTAATCGCATTCCTCGATCTTCGTGAACCCCATCTTCCGGCACATCGCGTTGGAGCGAGGGTTGGTGACGGGGGGGAACGCATGGACCACATCCCACCGCCCCTCTGATCGGGCCCTGCGGAGGACGGCGCGCACCGCCTCGCTGCCCACTCCTCGCCCCTGGAACGCGGGGAGCACCATCCACCCGATCTCGTTGATGCGCTGCCCCTTCCATTCGTGCTGCCAGATGGTCACGGTTCCTGCCGCGGTGCCGGCATCGTCGTCGGGGATGATCTTGAGGACCCAGGTCTCGCCCGCCTCGGTGGAGGCCGCGTCCCGCCGGAGCTTCTCCGCCAGTCCCTCCCGGGGCAAGGGGCCGCCCAACTCGGCCATCATCTCCGGATCGCAGTGGATGGCCTCGTAGAGCGCGAGATCGTCCACCTCGATGTTGCGAAGTTCCACGCCGATCCCTTCCTAATCGCTCCTGCCGGAGCACGTCGTGCGTGAGGACCTAAGATCCTATCCTCGCACCGTGGCCTGGATGCCTCTTCTCAAACTCGTCAGTCCGGCGAGCGCTTACGTGCGCCGGATGGAGGAGAAGGAGGACGACCGGCGACGAGCCAGGCGGGGCATGACCTACGGGCGAGGGAGAGGCTGGACCGTCTACGGCCCCCCGGGAGGGGAGCCGCCTCGCGACATTAGGCCTCCGGCCCCAACCCGCCATCGAGCTCCGCAGGGTCCGTCCCGCTGGGCGGAGCGCCACCACGAGCTCGAGGCAGCGCATCGTGAAGAACTGGAGCGTGGAGCCGAAGAGCTCCTACGAACGGGCGAGGCGACGATCTCCACGCCGGAGGGACCCCTGCACACGCGACTGGTCCGGTTCTGGAATGGCACCGCCGTGCTCGATTCCGAGCTGCCGGGTGCGAAGGGGTCTCGCGGCCGGGCCTTCACACTGCTGGAGCGACGCGAGCTTAAGCGGGGCCCGGCGCGCCTCGCCCAACACCTCATAACCGAGATCCTCAGCCTCGACCGCAAGACCCACCCCGATCTGTGGGGGCCTCCACCGCCCGAGCCGGAACGGGTCGCCTCGCCGGGAGGATGGACTCCGCCCCCCAGCCGCCGGCCCGGGTGGAACTGGGTCCCGCCCGGCGGTGCCGTCCCGCGGCCCGACCTCATGCCCGGGTGGGTCCGCTTCGCATACCACACCCCGTTCGTAGACCGGTTCGCGTTCGAGTGGATGTGGGATCACGGAGGGTGGGAGGTCGCTCCTCCAGCAGCTTCTGAATAGACGGGTGGAGGCCCCGCCCGAGGCGGGGCCTCCATCATGCCCCGTTCAGCGGTGCAGTGACTCCCCGGTCTCCAGCAGCGTCTTGAGGTCGCTGAGAACCCAGCTCCAACCACCGCCGGCGCCCTCGGCCTCCCTCTCGCCGGCCGTCAGCGCGGCCAGCTTCGGGGCGCCCTCGAGCTCGTGGACGAGGGTGAGCTTGGTCACGCCGGCGCTGCCCTCCTCGATCTCGTACGTGAGGCGGGTGAATCCTTCCGCCACGGTTTCCTGGTCCATCAGCATCCGCCACGTCAGGACGAGCCGGCGCGGCGGATCGGCCTCGATTACCTCGCCGTCGACCATCACGTCGGGGACCGTGAGCCCCATCCTGGCTCCCGCACCCTTCATAGCCTCGGTGGTCGGTACTCGGTACGAACCGCCGGGGCGCAGGTCGTCGTACTCGACCCGCCCGCCGAAGCCGTACCGCTCGGTCCACTCGGGCTTGGTGATGGCGTCCCAGATCGCCTGGGGCGTCGCCTTGATGTACACCCGGTAGACCTGCGTGGTGACCTTCGTCTCCGTCATGGTCGTCATCCTGCCTCCTCCTCGAGCTCGGTCTTGAGCTCAGCCAGCGCCGACACCCGGCGCTCCCTGTACTTGTCGATCCACCGGTCGTGGATCAGCCGGATCGGCACCGGGTTGAGGAAGTGGAGCTTCTCCCGGCCCGACCGGCGGGTGACCACGAGGCCGGCGTCCTCCAGGACGCGCAGGTGCTTCATGACCCCGAACCGCGTCATCTCCAGCTCCGACTCGAGCTCGGTGAGCGTTCGGCCGTCACGCTCGAAGAGCCGGTCGAGCAGGAAGCGACGGGTTGGGTCGGCCAGCGCCCTGAACACGCGGTCGTCG
>WNGE01001507.1_pt1 | contig 29308 bp, 34 predicted proteins | sample 5400651 | NCBI WGS metagenome assembly WNGE01 (sample SAMN13153370, study PRJNA577476) | soil metagenome | isolation source: 60 cm soil or saprolite under grassland replicate 2 | place: USA:California | collected 2016-06-15
GCGTGGCGGACTGGAGCTTCCTGACCACCCACGCCCGGGTGCTGCTGTGCATCGCCCACGACCCGGGCGTGCGGCTGCGCGACATCGCGGCCAGGACGGGCGTCACCGAGCGCACCGCCTACGGCATCGTCACCGATCTCGCCGAGGCCGGGTACGTCGTCAAGCACAAGGACGGCCGCCGCAACCGCTACCAGATCCAGGCCCACCTGCCGCTCCCGGAGACCGACAGCCGCACCATCGGCGAGATCCTGGCCCTCCTGACCGGCGCCGGCGATGAAGCGACCGCATGACTTCTGCCGCCTACACCGGGAACAGCACCACCGGCCTGTCGCCGTTGCTGCCAGTTGTAAGCTCGCGGCCATGGGTGACCTGGTGACCCTCCGGTCGGTGATCGAAGATGATCTGGCCTGGCTTGCCAGCCTGAGAAATAGCCCGGCCGCTTCAGGCCTGCACGAATGGCACGGCTGGACCGATCCCCAGCGCAGACGCAGGCAATGGGCCGAGTCCGGGTTGCTCGGTGATGACGGCGGGACGCTGATCGTGCTGCACGACACCGATCGCGTCGGCCATGTTTCCTGGCGCAGGGTTAAGACCGGGCCGACCGCATTCGGCTGGGCGATCGCCGTCGGGCTGGCGCCGGACTTCCGGGGCCGCGGCTACGGTTCTGAGGCGCAGCGACTGCTGGCGCGCTACTTGTTCGCGCATACGCAGGTCAACCGGATCGAGGCCACTACGGAGATCACCAATGTGGCTGAGCAGCGCGCCCTGGAGAAGGCCGGGTTCACTCGCGAGGGCATCCTGCGCGGCACCACGTTCCGCCAAGGACGGTGGCACGACCACGTGATCTACAGCGTGCTTCGCGATGAGGTTAACCTCATGGACGCCTCAGCAGCAGACGGCCCGGGTGAACAGATCCCGAACGGGGACGGCGGTGCCTTACCGAGGCGCCGCGCGCCCAGGCTGCGGCCGGCGACAGTGAACCTGTCATCGTGGTCGGCCGGTCCGGGCACGCCACCCGTCACGTGCTCGGCTCGGTGCCCGTTCGGCTCCTCCATCACTCGCCGTACCCTGTCCTGGCCGTCCCGTGAGACGGCTAGCGGATCCCTGGTCGCTGATCAGGGCCAGACGGCGGTTAGGTCACGCTGATACCAGGTGCCTGGCTTACCACCCAGGTCGGCCGGGTCGGCCGGGCCAGTCGGGACGAACCCGGCCTTGAACAGCACCTTCTGGGACGCGACATTCTCGCGGGAGGTGGCAGCCCTCAGTGTGCGCAGCCCGTGCCGCGCGACCGCCAGCCGGCACAGCTCCCGCACGGCCGCGGTCGCCACGCCACGGCCGGCCACGTGTTGCGCGACCCGGTAGCCGAGTTCGGCAGCGCCGTCCTCGGCGAAGACCAGGTTGAACCTGCCCAGGACCGAGTCATCCCCGGCGACGAGCACGTAGAAGGCGCCGATGCCGGCCTCCTGCTCAGCCAGCACGGCGCGGTGCCGCTCGGTGAACCGGTCGTAGAACTCATCGCCGCGGTCGGAGACGAAGGCAGCGAAGTACGAGCGGTTCGCCAGTTCGAAGGCCAGGACCGCCGGGGCATGGCCAGCATGCAGCCGCTGTAGCTCGGGCACGGCCCGACCTTACCCAGATGGTGCGCTGAGGCCACCTGAGTTTCCGCCGGGCCGGTGAGTTCTCACGCGCCGCGCGCCGGCAGTACCGTTTCGAAGCCCTCTGCGAGGGATGGCTCCCGCACTTGTGCTCCGGCATATCGACGTCTACTACTCCGATCAGCGCGGCCCCGAGTCCCAGGATGTGGCGACCCAGCTCGCCCGGCAGCTGGCAGATCCCCGCCCGGCCGATTCCCGCACCATCCAGCAGCTGGACCGGTACAAGGGCTTGGATGCACGCTGGGCCGACTGGAGTAACGTCGCCGGCGTCTGCCGTTCGCTTGCCGTGGAGATGGTGCAATGACGACCGCCCTGAGGTTTCGCAACGTTGACGCGTCTCCGGATGACCCGGTGGAGACCTGGCCCTTCGAAGGGATCCTGGCGACAGTTGAACGGGGCACCCTTCCAGACTGGGACCGCCTGGCCGCCGCGATCCGGGCTGATCCGTGGGGCCCCGTGGCTCAGCAGGTCCTCGAGGCCATTCGCCTGTCTCACCCCTACGGCACTACTGAGCTGCTGGAAGCAGTAGTGGCCCGGGCTCGCCGGCTGGCCATAGATTCAGAACGGGATACCGTGGCATCCGAAGTACGGGATCTCGTCGGAAGATCCGGCCTGTCGAAGCAGGACTTCGCAGATCGGATAGGTACCTCGCGGTCTCGCCTGTCGACCTACATGTCCGGGAAGGTCGTGCCTTCGGCAGCCCTGATGGTACGGATGCGGCGGGTAGCGCTTCACGCCTCCAAGACGGCTCCATGATCTCCAGCGATTTGTTACCGCTTCTTGGCTCTGCTTCCTGGGCATCATCGCAATACCTTGCTGCCCGTTGGGCCGCTGAGCTGGGCTACGAGCGCTGGGACCGCCGCTGAGGTGACTTCGATGTCGGCGGCCAGGGCCGCGAGCACTGGCGCGAGGGAGCGGGGATCGGGGTGCTCGATCTGCAGGGACGTCAGGCTGAGTCCGCGTGGCGCTGAGCTAGCGGGGTGTTCGGTGTCGCCCCAGCTGATGAGGAAAGGCACCAGGCCGCCGGCCAGTGCGCTGCCCGTCGCGCGCCACCGCAGTACCACGCCTGAGGGCCCGACTCGTCGCCCATCGCCGATCTCACCTGGGTCATAGCCGTGGCTCCGGGCCTCGGCCACCGCCCGGTCGATGTCGTCACACGCGAGCGCCCAGCCTACGAGCGTGCCGGATCTGAGGTCGTCGACTCCAAAGGGTCGCTGCATGGAGGGTTCGGGCTGCCCGGGGTCGGCAGCGATGATCTCCAGGTACGTCCGGGGTCCGAGCGCGAGCAGCGCGTTGTGAGTGCCGAGTCCGATGTGCCTGCCACCGGCCTGGGCACGGACCCCGAAGCGGTCTCCCACGTCGGCGACTGCCGCGGTGAGCTCGGGGACAGCGTAGATGAGGTGGTCAACCAGCATGTGAACCTCGCTTCGGCGACGTGCTGGGGTAGTCAGCCCGGGACTACTGGGACGAGGATATTCAGCCATGGACACCAGCGCGATGTCCGGGCAGGTCAACCATTGTCGCTGCCGGCTGATGGTACTGCGGGCGCTGCCGAACCGGCCGGTGATGCGGCCTGACGGCCAGTCGCTGGCGGCCGCCGCGGGGTGGCCTGGCGCGGGCGGAATGAGCCGGCCGCGGCGAAGGCGGCCACGAACAGTGCGACGATGAGCCACAGGGCGTTGAGGAGGCCCGCGGACTGGGCGAGCACCCCGATGGCGGGCGGTCCGGCCAGGTTGGCGAAGTAGCCGATGGAGGCGACGACGCTGACCCGTGCGGCCGGGTCGGGTCCGCTCTCCGCCGCCGCGGACATGCCCAGGGGGAAGCCCATCGAGACGCCGACCGCCCACAGCAGCACGCCCACCAGGACGATCCAGGGGTTCCCGGCCAGGATGAACAGCACCACGCCGACGACCCCGAGGGCGGTGGTGACGCGGATGGTGCGGACGCGTCCGAGGCGATCGACGATGGGACCGCCGAAGATCCGGGTGATCGCCTCGCTGGCGGCGAACGCGGCGGCGAACAGCGCGGCGACCGCGGCGGCCTGTCCGTGGCCGTTCCGCACCGCCAGCGTGAGCCAGTTGCCCGCCGAACCCTCGCCGAGTTCGACGCCGAGCATGACGACGCCGATGAGCAGCAGCTGCCAGTCCAGCCAGCCGCGCAGCCATTGCCGGAGCCTGGCTCCCCGGTCCTGCGGCGGCTCCCCGGCCGGCCCGCGGCTCCCGCCCGGGATCCCCGCCGCCGTCGCCAGGGCGGCAGCCGCGATGAGGACGGCTTCGGCGATGAGCTGAGCCGCGGGAGAGACGCCCAGCGCCGCGCAGGCCGCGCCGATGCCCGAGCCGGCGGCGACCCCGATGGACCAGGCGGCGTGCATCATCGGCATCAGGGTGCGCCCCGCGGCCCACTCGACGGCGGCGCCCTCCACGTTGATCAACACGTCGAGGGTGCCGATCCCCAGCCCGACGATCACGAAGGCGACCGCGACCAGCGGAACCGAACCCGCGATAAGCGCGAGGCCCATGACCGCCAGCGCGGCCGTGATGAGCAGCAGCGCTGCCGCGATGGCCCGGCGGCTGCCCAGCCAGTGCAGGACCGGCGTCGACCCGAGCAGCCCGAGGATGGCCCCGACGGTCACCCCCGCCAGGAGCAGCCCGATCGTGGCCGTGCTGATGCCGAGGCCCGCCTTGATCGCAGGCAGTCGCGGACCCCACGCCGAGATGGTGATCCCGCCCAGCCCGAACGCCGCCGTGACCGACCACCGCCACCGGGCCCGCGCCGAACGCTCCGTTGTGACGATCCGCCTCCGATCAAAAACCTTCCAGTGGAAGGTATCACGGGCCCCGCGGGAGCAGGCGCTCGAGGATCGACAGCGAGCGGCTGACGTCGACGGCCCCGGGATCGAGGAGCCACTGGATCTGCAGGCCATCCGACGCGGCGATCACCAGTGCCGCCGCGTCCAGCGGGTCGATGTCCGCTGCGATGCGGCCGACCCGCTGCCCGGACTCGATCCGGGCGGCCAGCGTCTCCCGCAGCGCCTGGAACCGGTCGCGCACGAATTCCCTGGTGACGGCGTGCCCTTCCTGCAGCGCGTCGGTGGTGAGGGTCGCGTAGAGCTCCACCAGGCCGGGGATCGAACGGTTCCTCTTGGCGGCCTCGGTGATCACGCCGACGGCAGACTCGTCCGCTCCGGATGCGTCCCCGACGGTCAGCGCCTCGTGCGTCCGGTACACCTCGACCAGCAGCTCGTCTCGTGACGAGAAGTAGTGGCGCAGCGCGGCGTGGGACACCCCGATCGCCTCACCCACCGTGCGCAAGGACGCCCTGTCCACCCCTTGCTGCGCGAACAGGGCGATCGCGCTCTGCAGGATCTGCTGCCGGCGCCGCACCCCCTTCGGATACGAACGACGCCCGGGCGCGCCTCCGCCAGCTTCCTCAGTCACCCCGCCATCGTAGGAGCCGACCCGCGGTCAGCGTGACTCGCGCGAGTGCCGCTGCGCCACGGGCGCCTGGGCGTGACCGCCCGCTGCGCGCAACTGTTCGTGCGGTGGCATGGCGTCGCCGCCGGCGAGCCTGGAGAACATGTCAAGCATGGAGGCGAGCCGAGGGTCGGCGCCTCTCAGCGTCCTGTTGATACGGCGAAGATTCCTCCGCTCTCTCAGCGACAGCCGCATACGTACCGCCTCCGGAAAAGCAATATCGAGATACGATATGACTTTCCGCGTACGCGCGAAGCAAACGTCTCGACGCCGACGCTTGCGTCAGGGATTCTCGCGGTGTTTGAGCTTGCGCCTGACCGGTGGCCATGAGGCTGGGTATCGGACAGGGAGGGCGCATGGCACGGTCGGCATCCTCACCCGCGACCTGGGCGGAGCCGCCTCCACCGAGGACGTCACCAAGGCCCTGATCGACGCGCTGAACCCCTGACCCACCGAGTGGAACACCGGGCGGATGCGAGTGCAATCCGTGCTGTCACAGCAGCACGGATTGCGACCGCGACCTCCTATACGGTCGCGTTCGCCGTGCCGGTACCCCTTATCCAGACGGAGGGTGCTGTCCTGCTATTTGATACACGACGAAGCCAGGATGTCACTATTACGCTCGCACGAAACCTCCAGGGAGGCTAATCCGATGACCTAGGGGGACGTGAACGGCGGAAGCAGGCCGCGCTCCACCAGGAGACGGTTGATGTCGTCCAGGACCCGCATGGCGGAGACGGCCAGGGAGCTGAAGCTGCCCGCCACGGCGAACTGATCCCGCAGCGCGGCAATCACCAGCGCGTAGCCGCGGTCACTGGCGTCCAGCAGGCGCTGTTCGAAGCCGTCGGCCGCGTCTCGGCGGGTCGCGCGCAGGTAGTCGGCCGGGGCGAGGCCGGCCAGCGGATCCGTTATGGCCGCGAACGCGGCGGCGTGGCCGGAGCCGTGGTCGACAATGACGGACTGCATCTCGGTGAGCAGGTCTCCGTCGAACACCGGGCTGGACGTGACCGCCGGGACCAGCCGCGCATACCGGTCGTCGACGGCCCTGGCGATGGCCTGCTCGCGCGTTACTAGCTGCTGGAGCTGAGCCAGCCCCGGGGGGCCGAGCGGGATATCGGCGCCCGGCCCCCCGGGAATGCTGGCCGCGCGCTCCAGTTGCACGGGCCGGCCCGCGTGGATCAGGGCGAGAATGACCGCATCCAGGTGGAACATCTCGCTCTGCTGCGCGAGGGAGGAGGCAGCCCCGGCCGCCTCGCCACCCGGCTTGGTCGTCGGTCCGCCTTCGTCCGCGCCCAGGTCGTAGCCGAGCGCGTAGCACACCGAGAGGCACTCGACGATGAGGTTGTGTTCTGCTTTCGCGAGAAAGTCCAGCTCGTCAAGCACCTGCTCGCGGGTCAGCGAGCTTCCGGCCGGACCGTGGTCTGCAGCTGACATCGCGTCTCCTGGTGCGGCGTGGTGAGATCAGTATCGTGATCGTAATCGAGGGCGATGTGGCGCCGGGCTTCGAGCGGGTCCGGTATGTGTTCGGGGACAACTTCGAAGGCCACGGCGACGTGGGCGCGGCGGTCTGCGTCTACCGCCACGGCCGCAAGGTCGTCGACCTGTGGGGTGGCCTGGCCGACGCCGGGACGGGCCGGCCGTGGACGCGGGACACGCTGCAGCTGGTGTACTCGGCCACCAAGGCCGCCACGGCGACGTGCGCGCACCTGCTCGCGCAGCGCGGCGAGCTGGATCTCGACAAGCCGGCGGCTGACTGCTGGTACCCACCCGTTTCGCGTCGGGATTCATGCTCCCGACGGAGGAGTCCCCGCTCGGCGGCCCGGGCTCGTTCGGCCATCCGGGACGCGGCGGGTCGCTCGGCTTCGGCGACCCGGAGAGCGGAGTCGCGTTCGGCTACGTGGTCAGCCACATCCGGCAGGACATGAACGACATCCGCGCGAGGCTGCTCGTCCAGGCCGTCCGGACCTGCGTGGAGTAGGCCCGCGCCGCTAGCGGACTCAGCTCTGGTCGCTGACGTATGCGAAGACGCCCCGGCCCAGGGGGTAACGACCTAGGCCGGGGCGGCCCCCGCTCGGCCGCGGGCCTGCCCGGCTAGACGCCGTACGCGGCCTGCAGCGCCCGGCGGACCTTGGGGGCGATCGCGAAGGTGTTCACCAGCCGGATCGCCGACAGGCCGGCCGGCTGCACCCGGACGCGGGTCCCGCCGCCGCGGCGGTCGATCTCGAGCTGGACCCGGAAGACGTGAGCGGAGCCGGTCCCCACGACGATGGAGTCGGGCCAGCCGGGGTCGGGCGCGCCCGGGAGTACACCTGTTCGCATGCCCGGCTGCACCTGGTAGCGGGGTCCCAGGCCCTCGCGCAAGGCCGCGGCGACGTCCTTGGTGCCGACGTCGGGACGGGGAATGGTGATAGTGGACATGACCAGGCCTCCTTAGCCTCTTACTCCCAGCGGAAGAAACGGCGCGCCGCGACGGCGAAGACGACCGCGTAAGCGACCAGGACCAGCAGCGGCCGGGCCGACGGGAAGCCGGTCTGCATCGAGTCCTGGATCGCCTCCACGGCCGCACCGAGCGGGCTGTAGTTGCTGATGTCCTGCAGGACCGGCGGCATCAGCGCGCGGGGCAGCCATAGGCCCGCGAAAAACAGCAGCGGGATGACGGCCAGGCGGCCGATGGCGTTCACGCTGCCCGAGGTCGGGGCGACCGCGGCGACCAGCAGCCCCAGGGCGAAGAGCCCGGCGATGGCCAGCAGGCTGGACAGCACCAGCCCGGCCGGGCTCTTCGGGACCGGCGCCCCGAACGCGACGACGCCTGCCACGTTGACGATCAGCAGGCCAGCCAGCGCGACGCCGAACTGCACCACGACCTGCGCGGCGAGCAGCCAGGACGGCGGCACCGGGGTGGTCGACAGGCGGCGCAGGACCCCGAGCTCGCGGTAGGAGACCAGCGGGCCCGGCAGGCCGAGCATGGTCAGCATGGTCAGCCCGAGCACCATGATGATGGGCAGGTAGGTGTCGAACAGGGTGAGCCCGCCCAGGGTCGAGACGACCTGGTGAGACGACGGGACCTCGCCGAAGATGATCATCAGGATCACCGGGAGGCCGATGCTGCCGATGAGCGGAAGCGGCTGCCTGCGGGCCAGCCTGGCCTCGTTGAGAACGATCTTGCCGAACGCGGTGCCGCGCGGCGTCCCGGGCAGCGGGAGCTGCCGCGGCCGTGGCAATGCGAGCGAGTTCATGCCGCCACTCCTTCCGAGTGCAGGTTCTTTCCGGTGAGCTTGACGAAGGCGTCCTCGAGGTTCGACGAGTCGAGCTGCACGTCACGGGCGGTCACCCCGGCCGCGTGCAGGGCGAGGATCACCGCGTTGACCAGCTCGCCGGTCCCGGTCACCACGACGTGCTGGCCCTCCCGCCCGACCCGGCTCACCCCGGGCAGCCCGGTCAGCAGCCGGTCCTCGAATGGCGCGGACGGCAGGAACCGCACGGTCCTCCCGCCGCGGGCCTGGGCGGCCAGGCGGGCCGGGGTGTCCAGCGCGACCACGCGGCCGTGGTCGATCAGGGCGACGCGGTCGCAGAGCCGTTCGGCTTCCTCCATGAAGTGGGTGACCAGGACGATCGTCACGCCGCGGTCGCGGATCTGCTCGATCAGCTCCCAGGTGTCCCGCCGGGCCTGCGGGTCAAGGCCCGTGGTCATCTCGTCCAGCACCGCGATCCTGGGCCGGCCGATCAGCGCCAGCGCGATCGACAGCCGCTGCCGCTGCCCGCCGGACAGCGACCGGTAGTAGTCGCCGCGCTTGGCGGCCAGGCCGAGAACGTCGAGCAGTTCGGCCACGTCGGCCGGATCGCGGTAGAACGAGCGGTATTCCTCGAGGATCTCGCCGACCCGCAGCTTGGCCGGCAGCGCGCCCGACTGGAGCTGCACGCCGACGATCTCGTGGACCTGGTGCGGGTCGGCGTGCGGGTCGAGGCCGAGCAGCCTGATCGTGCCGGCGTCCGGCCGCCGCAGCCCGATAGCGCATTCGATGGCGGTGGTTTTCCCCGCCCCGTTCGGTCCCAAGATGCCGAAGATCTCACCCTCGGCCACCGTGAACGAGACGTCGTCCACCGCGACCAGCGTCCCGTACGTCTTGCGGAGGTGCGCGACCTCGACGGCCGGCCGGCCGCCGCGGGCCGCCGGGGCTTCCGCTAGGGATCCGGCCGCTGCGCTTTCCAGTGTGACCATGGCTGCCTCCCTGCCTGCGCGCCCGCTAATCTGGGCGCACCGAACTCCCGACACGACGTCGGTCCTTGCCTAATAAAACTGATATCACTATGATAGGTACGTGGTATCTTGCACGTCAACCGGAGGTGGTGGCGTTGAGCATGGAGGTTCCGGCCGGGGCAGGTCAGCGGCCTGATTCCGTTCAGATAGCGGAGAGCGAGGGATGGTCGGCGCCCGGCGTCCGGGTCATGGTGACCGGCATCGTGATGCTGCTGGCCGGGATCGTGCTGCTAGCGCTGGGCGTTTCCCTGGGCCCGAACGCGGCGGGACCGATCGCGCTGATCTGGATCGCCGCACTGCTGCTGGTGGTGGGCTACCTGGCGCTGCGCGGCCTGACCGCGGTCGTGGCCGGCGAGCCGCGCGTGGTCCAGCTGTTCGGCCGGTACCGCGGGACGGTCCGGGCTCCCGGCCTGCACTGGGTCAACCCGTTCGCCCGCAGGCGGAGGCTGTCCGTCCGGCTGCGGAACCACGAGACGGCGCTGGCCAAGGTCAACGACGCCGACGGCAACCCGATCGAGATCGCCGCCGTGGTCGTCTGGCAGGTCCACGACACGGCCCAGGCGCTCTACGCCGTCGACGACTTCACCCAGTTCGTCGCCATCCAGACCGAGACGGCGGTCCGGCATATCGCGTCGAGCTATCCCTATACGAGCGGGGCCGACGGCGGGCTGTCGCTGCGCGACAACGCCGACGAGATCACCCAGCGCCTGTCGGACGAGATCGCGGCCCGGGTCCGGCCGGCCGGGGTGACGATCGTGGAGTCGCGGCTGACCCGGCTGTCGTACGCTCCGGAGATCGCCCAGGCCATGCTGCGCCAGCAGCAGGCGAACGCCGTGGTCGGGGCGCGGACGCGGATCGTCGAGGGAGCCGTGGGCATGGTGCAGCTGGCGCTGCGGCGGCTGCAGGAGGAGGACGTGGTAGAACTGGACGAGGAGCGGAAGGCCGCCATGGTGTCCAACCTGCTCGTGGTGCTGTGCAGTGAGCAGGCCACCCAGCAGGTCGTCAACACCGGTTCCCTCTACCAGTGACGGCTCTGCCGGTAATGGTTGGCGCGGTAATACAGTGAGCGAGCGCAAGGGCATATTGCTGCGGCTGGACCCAGCCGTTCACGACGCCCTGGCCAGGTGGGCCGCTGACGAGCTGCGCAGCACCAACGCCCAGATCGAGTTCCTGCTGCGGCGCGCGCTGGCCGACGCGGGGCGGCTGCCGGGCAAGGCGGCAGAGATGCGCAGGCCCGGCCGGCCGCGCACCAGGCCGCCAGAGTGACGGCGGGCTGACGGCACCAGGGGTGAGGCCGGGGATCGCCGGGACTACAGTCGGGGCGATGAACACTTAGCCGGCTTCGGGCCTCCAGTAGACGGCCTTGACCCAGATCGTGCACAGCGCGTCCAGCGCCAGGTCGTCGTCGAACGGCACGTTCTTCTCGCCGCCCTGCCCGAGCCATATGTAGCAGAAGTGCTCCAGCATGGCCGACAGGGCCGAGGCCGTCATGACCGGATCGACGCCCGGGCAGTAGCCGTCCGCCTGCGCCTTCCTCACGGCGGTGGCGATCCGGGTGATGGCCTCGCCGCGCAGCTCGAGCCAGCGGTCCCGGAAGCGGCCCTCGACCATGGCCGCCTGGAAGATCCCGATCAGCTCGCCGCGCCGCTTGGCGTAGGTGCGCCAGAAGCCGGCCACGGCCTCGCGCAGCGCCTCCTCGCCGGACAGGCCGGCCCGGTACGGCAGGGCGGCCAGCTGGGAGGCTTCAGCGTGGAATTCCTCGGCCAGCGCGATGAGCAGGTCCGCCTTGGTGTCGTAATAGTTGTAGAAGGACGCGACCGACCGGCCGGCCGCCGCGGCGATGTCGCTGATCTTGGCGTTGAGGTAGCCGTCGCGCGCGAACACGAGCCGGGCCGCCTCGCGGAAGGCCTCGTCGGTCTGCCGGCCCTTGCGGGTGGCCTTGGCCCGCAGCAACGGGCTAGGCCGGGATGCCGGTCCGGTCGGCCGCGGTCTTGGGCTGGTGCCGGACGTCGCCGGGCTGGCCCATGGCCCGCCGCCAGCAGGCGAACTCGAGCACGATGCCGTCCGGGTCCTGGAAGTAGAACGAGCGGACAAAGACGCCCGGGTGGAACTCCCTGGCCACGCCCATCTCGCTGTCGTCGTGGTCCAGGATCGGGCTGACCCGGACTCCCTTGCCCTTCAGCTTGGCGCGGTACTCCAGGAACCGCTCCTCGGGCACGTTGAACGCGACGTGGTTCATCGAACCGACCGCGCTGGTCCACTCGCCCAGGCCGGGCACGGTCACCGGCGCGGAGATGCCGGGGACCGGATCGGGGGCGTCGGGGAACCAGAAGAACGCAAGCGCGTTGCCGCCGCCCATGTCGAAGAAGAAGTGCTGGCCCGCGCCGCCGGGCAGGTTGATCGTCTTGATCAGGCGCATGCCCAGCACCTCGGTGTAGAACTCCACGGTGCGCTTCATGTCCGAGCAGACCAGGGCGAGGTGGTTGACACCGCCGAAATCGAACTCCTCGTTCCGCCATTCCATGCACGTTCCTCCTCTGGCCTAGCGGTCAGATCTAAATCTAAACTCAGTTTCAGTTCCGCGCCAGGGCGCGGGGATCGGGAGTGGCCAGTGACCGGGATCGTGAGGGAGTTCGTCGGGCTGCCGTCGCCGGTGGCGGGTTTTAGGGCCCGGGCCGGCGCGGGCGGTCACCCGTGCCAGGGCATCTACCACCGCCCGGCGTCCGGTCGGCCGCGGGTAGCGTTCATCGCCACCCACTACAACGTGGACTTTTCCGAGCACTACCTGGCCAGCTTCATGGCCGAACGAGGCTTCGGGTTCCTCGGCTGGAACACCAGGTTCCGCGGCAACGAGGCGCACTTCCTCCTGGACCACGCGCTGGCCGAGATCGGCGTCGGGGTGCGCTGGCTGCGCGAACAGGCCGGGGCCGAGGGGGTGGTGCTGCTGGGCAACTCGGGCGGCGGCTCGCTGATGGCCGCGTACCAGTCCCAGGCGACTGAGCCCAGCGTCCGGCCGGTGACCGGGATGCGGCCGCTGCCGGCTATCGAGGACCTGCCACCCGGCGACCTGTACGTGGCGCTGGCCGCGCATTCGGGCCGTCCGGAGGTCCTGACGGCCTGGCTCGACGCCTCGGTCACCGACGAGAGCGATCCGCTGTCCGCCGACCCGGCCCTCGACCCGTTCGACCCGGACAACGGACCGCCGTTCGGCGCGGACTTCCAGCGCCGCTACCGGGCCGCGCAGCGCGACCGCAACGAGCGCATCACCGGCTGGACGCTGGCGGAGCTGGACCGGCTGGCGGCGACGCGGGCCAGGGACCGGCTGTTCACGGTCCCGCGCAGCTGGGCCGACCTGCGCATGATCGACCCGTCGATCGAGCCGTCGGGCCGGCGGCCGAACTGGTGCTACCTGGGCGATCCGATGCGGGCGAACTACGGGGTGTTCGGCGTGGGCACGGTGAGCACGCTGCGCAGCTGGCTGTCGATGTGGAGCCTGCGCACCTCGCAGTGCACCGCGGCGCCGCACCTGGCGCGGATCACCCAGCCCGCGCTGGTCATCCACGCCACCGCGGACACCGGCGTGTTTGACAGTGACGCCCGCGCCCTGTACGACGCGCTGGCCGCGCCGGACAAGACGCTGGAGTTCATCAAGGCCGACCACTACCTGACCGAGCCCGACGGCGCGCGCGCCCAGGCCGCGGATTTCATCGCCTCCTGGGTCGGCGACCGCGTTTAGCGCCCCGGTCCCGGGTCGCGCTGACCCGTTGACGGGGGCATGGATGCCGCGTTCGTGTCGTTCGGCGCCGCCGAGCTGGCCAGCCTCATCTGATCCCGATGCCGCCGTCGGAGTGGACCACCGTGCCGGTGATCCCGCGGGCGCGGTCCGAGGCCAGGAACACGTAGCTGCCCGCATGGTCCTCCCCGCCGAGCGCGATGCGCAGCGGGGTGCGGCGGCGCAGGTCATCCTCGCGGCCGGGGGTCGCGTCCAGTACCTGGCCGTCCAGGCCGAGGCTGGCCGGCCCGGTGAGCTCGGTGCCCAGCGTGCCGCCTGGCGCCACGCCATTGACCCGAACGTCCGGGGCCAGTTCGTGTGCCAGCGCGATCACGCAGCCGCGGACGGCGAACTTCGACGCGACGTAGAGCACCCCGCCACGGCCCGGGTAGAAGCCGGACGTGGACACGGTCAGCACGACCGAGCCGCCGACCCGGCGCAGCTCGGGCAGGGCGGCGCGCACCGTGACCAGCTGGCTCTTCACGTTGACGGCGAACATCTCCTCGAAGGCCGCGTCAAACTGGCCGTCGGGGAGGTCGGTCAGGCCGCGGTAGAAGTCGAAGATGCCCACGCAGTTGACCAGCACGTCCAGGCCGCCGAACGCGGCCGCGGCGCTGCGCACGGCTGCGCTCGTGTCGGCCAGTGAGGTGGCGTCGCCATGCGTGATCGGGCAGCCGGGCAGTTCGGCCGCGAGCCGACCGGCTTTCGCGTCGTCCAGCTCGAGCGCGGCCACCTTCGCGCCCTCGGCGCGGAACGCGTCCAGCACGGCCCGGCCGATCCCGGAGCCCGCACCCGTGACCAGCGCGCGCTTGCCGTCCAGCCAGCCCATTAGCTTCCATCCTCGGGCGAGGCTAGCAGCCGGGAGAAGAACTCGTGGTCCTGCCAGGTCAGGGCCTCCAGCTCAAGAGGGCACAGCAGGATCTGACGGCCCGAGGCCGGAACGGAAACGCGCAGCCGCGCGCCGTTGCGGGTGTGCACAAGCTCCACCACCACCTCGCTGAACTCGTTGGCCAGCCTGATCAGAGGTCCGATGCCGGGATCGGGCGCATTCATAAGGATTGCGGCGTGGGGGCCCAAGCTTTGAGACCTGGGGACGACGCCGCTTCACCTCCCCGGAAATGTCAGAGGTACTCGCTACTGTGTTCGTATGTCTCGTTACCGGCTGCTCCCTTCGCCTATCCAGGAAGCCGTGCTGCGCGGTCACTGCGCACACGCCCGGTACGTGTGGAACTTGGCGGTCGAACAGCACCAGCACTGGCACCCGGGCCGGGCGAGCGCGCCGAGCTACCAGGAGCAGTGCCGGCAACTCACCCAGGCCCGCGCCGGGTACGCATGGCTGGCCGCAGGTTCCGTGACGGTGCAGCAGCAGGCACTGCGGGACTTCTCCCAGGCAATGGCGGCGTTCTTCGACCCGGGGAAGCCAGCCGGGCGGCCATCGTGGCGCAAGGCCGGACGGGACGAAGGGTTCCGGATCGTGGGGCGCGGCACGCAGTGGGAGGTGCGCCGCGTGTCTCGCAAAGTGGGCCAGGTGCGGGTGCCGAAGGCGGGGTGGGTGCGGTTCCGCTGGTCTCGGCCGGTGCCTGCGGGGGTGGTGTCCTACCGAGTTACAATGGACCGCGCCGGGCGCTGGCATGTCGCATTCGCCGCTATCCCCGAGCCGATTCCAGCACCGGGTAATGGCGAGGCTGTGGGCGTTGACCGAGGGGTGTCGGTATCCGCGGCCCTGTCGACCGGGGAATTGCTGCATGCACCCGGAATGACCGTGCGGGAGCGCCAAAGGCTGCGGCGCCTGGAGCGGAAACTGGCCCGCGCCAGGCGCGGCTCGGAACGCCGTGCGCGGCTCAAGCACGCGATCGCCCGGCTGCGTGCCCGTGAAACCGACCGGCGCAAGGACTGGGCGGAAAAGGCCAGCACCGACCTGGCGCGCCGGTTCGACTTGATCAGGGTCGAGAACCTGAAAGTCAGCGAGAACCTGAAAGTCAGCAAGATGACCCGGTCTGCGAAAGGCACCCGGGCGGACCCTGGCCGCAATGTCCGTGCCAAGGCCGGGCTGAACCGGGGCATCCTGCGGTCCGGATGGGGCCTGCTGGCGCGCCGCCTGGAGGAGAAGGCACCCGGCCGAGTGGAGAAGGTCGAACCCGCGTTCACCAGCCAGCGCTGCTCGGCGTGCGGGCAAGTGGACCCGAAGGCGCGTAAGAGCCAAGCCGCCTTCCAGTGCACCGCCTGCGGATACGCTTGCCACGCTGACGTGAACGCGGCTATCAACATCGCGGCGGGGCACGCCGTGACTGCGCGGGGAGGCGACGGGGCAGCCCGGCCGACGAACCGCGAACCTCAACTGCTTGCCTCCCGGACGTGAGTAGTTGGAATCCCCTGCCTTCAGGCGGAGGAGGATGTCAAAGGAACACCGCCAGGTTCTGGGTGCGCAGCACCGATTCGTCCACGGTGATCTCCCGCCGGGCCAGGCGGAGGCCGTCCGCGGTGGCGCGGAGCAGGTCCGTTCGGCCCGCCGAGATCAGGGAGGGCTCGCGCGTGTCTCCCCGGCTGCGGAACAGCAGCAGCGCCGACTCGGCCCGCAGGTCATCACCCTCGCCGCGGAACGTCCTGACGTTGGTGACGAAGTGCCGGGTCCGCGACGGCGGGTCCTCGGTCCATGCGTGGTCGGTGGCCAGCCGCTGCACCCGCTTGCGCAGGGCGTACATGTCCTCGTCGAAGTGGCCCATATCCGCCAGGGAATCGAAGCCCGCCCCGCGCGCGGTCGTCACCCGCACCGGCATCACGTAGCGGATGTCCTCGCACAGCAGGCCGAGCCAGCCCGCGAAGTCGGCCGCGTCGAGCAGCGCCGCCTCCTCGACCAGGAACTGGTGCGCGGCCAGGTGAGCCGGGTCGCCGTACGGGAGGAGCAGGCCGGCGGTCACCGCGCCTCCCGGGAAAGGCAGTCGCCCCACAGGCCGAACCAGTGCCGCTGGCCGTACTCGCCGAAGCCCTGGTAGGCCACGCCGGGCCCGGCGAACGTGGCCAGCGGCGGCTTGACCGGCTTGCCTTCGGAGGTCAGCCCCATCCGGCTGTTCAGGGTCAGCCGCCGGGCCATCGACCCGGCGGCCATGTCGGTGATCGAGACCCAGTTCTCCACGTCGTCCTGCTCGAACATGCCGGAGCTGCCGAAGCACATCAGGTAGGCGGTGTACGACCGGCGCTTGAAGTCTTCCGGCGCGGCCGCATCCACCGCGAACCAGGACAGGACCTCGGTCTCGCGCTCGCTGACCGGCTGCCACAGGCGCAGCGAGATGAACGGGGCCACGGTCCCGTCCGCGTCGATCTGCGGCCAGTTGTGCACGAAGCTCAGGTTCGGGAACAGGGTCGCGGCCGAGGGCATGAATCGGCTGTCGGCCACCAGCGCCCGCTGCCGGCCCGACCAGGCCGCCGCCATGACCGGGATCATCGCGTCCGGGTAGCCCACGTAGCGGAGCTGGTCCGTGAAGGCGCTGTGCTCATTCCCGGCGGGCGGCAGCTTGTAGGTGGTGCCCGCGCCGGGGCCAGCCTGGTAGAGGGCGCCTTCCTTGCGCTTGCTGGCCTTCGGCTCGCGGAACAGGCCGATGTCCACCACGCTGGCGTGGGTGTGCGGGGTGTGGTAGCTGTCGCCGGCGAAGTTCTCCGCGCCGATCTTCCAGTTGGCCTTGATCCGCCACCGCTGGGGGCCGCGCAGCTCCACCCCGGCCGGGCTCTGCCGGGTGTAGAAGTCGAGGTAGAACGCGAAGTCGCCGAGGTAGTCGGCTAGCGCCGGCGCGTCGGGGTCCAGGCTGATGAAGATGAGCCCGTTGTGCGTGCCCATCGACGGCGCGGGCAGCAGCGACTGGCCGGCCCGGGCGAAGCCGTCCTCGCCGCCGTAGGCCTCCTCGTGGAACGGCAGCCCGGCCAGACGGCCGTCGTTGCGGTAGGTCCAGGCGTGGTAGGGGCAGCGGAAGTGCGAGGCGTTGCCCAGTTCGGCCCGGCACACCTGCATGCCGCGGTGCAGGCACATGTTGAACATGACCCGGACCACGCCGGCCTCATCCCTGGCCACGATGAACGAGTCGGCCAGGACCCGGCGGACCACGTAGTCGCCGGGATCGGGGATCTCGGACTCGTGCGCCAGGAACACCCAGGACCGGGCGAAGAGCCGGTCGCGTTCGGCGGCGAAGATCTCCGGGTCGGCGTAGACGTGCGCCGGGATCATCCCGCGCCGTACCTGGCTGACCACGGAGGCTAGATCGAGCATGGCCTGTCCCGCAGAAGTCGTTTTCTGCAACGATACGGTGCGGACGAAAGGTACTCGCGGGATGCAGAGCTGGATCCACGTCATCGAGTGGCGCGCGAACGTGCGGCCTGAGCTGACGGCGCTGGTCGACGACCGGGGCGCGGCGTATACCTACGCGCAGCTTCGCGCCGGGACCGAGCGCCAGGCCGACGGCTGGGCGGGCTTGGGGGTCGGATCCGGCGACGTCGTGGCGGTGGTGGCCAAGAACAGTGCCGACTTCCTGGTGCACGCGTTCGCGCTGATGCGCGCCGGGGCGACGCCGGCCTTCGTCAACTGGCGGCTGTCGCCGCGTGAGCTCACCGAGGTGCTGGCCCTGGTCGAGCCGAAGGCGATCGCCGCCGACGCCGAATTCGCCGACCTGGTCGAGGCCGCCTGGCCCGAACCCCTCCCCCGGGTCGTCATCGGCGGCGGGCCGGTCGCGGAGGGCTGGCTGGACGGCGCGGCGCTTTCCGGGCTCTCCGGGCTCTCCGGGCTCTCCGGGGCGACGCCCCCGCGACCCGCGCTCACCGGCGACACGGTGCTGGCCCTGGTGCACACCAGCGGCACCACCGGCCGGGCCAAGGCCATCCCGCTGCGGCACGGCGCGCTGATGATGAGCGTGGCCGACTTCGCCATCGAGATCGGCGACCAGGTCGCCGGGTCGCACCACCTACAGATCCTGCCGCTGTTCCACCTGGGCGGCTTCGGCCAGTGCCTGCAAGCGATCCTGACCGCGGGAACCGTCTACATCCACACGGCGTTCGACCCGGCGGCGGTCATCGACGCCATCGAGGCGGACCGGATCGAGTTCTTCACCGCGGGCCCGTCGCTGATCGACATGCTGGTGGCCGAGATCCGGCGCCGCGATGGCGCGGACCTGTCCAGCCTGCGCGAGATCGCCTACGGCACCGCGCCGATCACCCCGTCCTCGCTGACCGCGGCGGTGGCGGCGTTCGGCTGCCGGTTCCGGCAGATCTACGGCAACACCGAGAGCCAGTCCATGATCAGCCTGCTGGCGCCAGAAGACCACCAGCCCGGGCACCCGCGGCTGGGCAGCGCGGGCCGGGTGTCGTTCGGCTGGGAGGTGCGCATCGTCGACCCCGGCGGGCGTGACCTGGGCTTCGAGGAGGCCGGTGAGCTGCTCATCCGGGGCGAGCCGCTGTTCTCAGGATACTGGCGGGATCCCGGGGCCACCGCCGCGGCCTTCGCCGAGGGCGGCTGGTACCGGACCGGCGACATCGGCAAGCTGACCGCCGACGGCTACCTCTACATCCTCGACCGGGCCAAGGACATGATCATCAGCGGCGGCGAGAACATCTACCCGGCCGAGGTCGAGGCGGTGCTGGCCCGCCACCCGGCCGTCGCCGACGTGGCCGTGCTCGGCCGGCCCGACCCGGGCTGGGGTGAGGCGGTGCACGCGGTCATCATCCCGGCCGGGGAGGCCGCCCCGGCCGCGGAGATCATCGCCTGGTGCCGGGACCGGCTGGCGCACTTCAAGTGCCCCAAGAGCGTAGAGTTCACCGACGCGCTGCCCCGGACGACGACCGGCAAGGTGCTCAAGCGGGAGCTACGGGCCCGGCTCGCGGGTCAGGTGAGACCGTGAGCGGCCTGGCCTGTCGATCGCGTCGCACAGCGGGCTGCTGCCGGCCCGGATCGGCGAGCTGGCCGGAGCGGCCGAACGGGCCGGGTTCGGCGCGGTGTTCGTGGCCGAGGGGCATGGCGACGCGCTGGCCCTGTGCCATCCGGTGGCCGCCGCGACCACGCGGGTGCTGGTGGGAACGGCGGTGGCGAACGCGGCCCTGCGGCCGCCGGTGCTGGCGGCCAAGACCGCGGCGCAGCTCGACCAGGCGGCAGGCGGCCGGTTCATCCTCGGCCTGGGCGTGGGCAACGCGGTGATGAACGCCAGGTTCGGGCTTTCCCCGCAAGCGCCGCTCCGGATGGTCGAGGAGTACGTGGCAGTCGTCCGTTCGGTACTCAATAGGGGCACCGGCTACGACGGCCAGCTGTTCCGCACGGGGGTGATCCCGCTGGACAGCCCGCCGGTGCGGGCCGGCCTGCCGGTCTGGCTGGGCGCGCTCGGGCCGCGGATGCTCGCCCTGGCGGGCCGGATCGCCGACGGCGTGATCCTCAACCTGATGACTCCGGCCCAGGCGGGCGAGGCGGCCGGCCTCGTCCGCGACGCCGCGCGGGCGGCGGGCAGGGACCCGGCGTCGGTCGAGGTCGCCTGCGTGGTGCACTGCTGCCTGTCCGACGATCCGGCCGTGGCCGCGGAGGCGGCGCGCGCCGTGGTCCCGCGCTACGTGCTGCACCCGGCCGTGCCGCGGTTGTTCGGGGAGCTGGACGGGGGCCCGTCGCTGGGTGGCGTGCGGGAGCTCACGCTGGCCGGCGACCGGGCGGGCGCGGCGGGGCTGGTGCCGCAGCCAGTGGCCGACGGGTTCGTGGCGTGGGGCGATGTCGGCAGGGTTGCTGCGCGGCTGGCGGAGTACCGGGCCGCCGGGGCGGACCTGCCGGTCATCTTCCCGATGCCGGTCGGCGGCGAGTGGGGTTACGAGCGGACCATTGCCGCGTTTGCTGAGGAGACACTGCCATGAGCGAAGAACTTGTCATCCGCTTCTTTGCCGCGATAGAGGCCGGCGACCTCGGCACGCTGCGCCAGATCTACGCGCCCGATGCCGTGATCTGGCACAACGACGACCTGCTCGAGCAGTCGGTCGATGACAACCTGAAGGTGCTGCAGGGGCTGCACCGGGCCCTGTCCGGCCTCCGCTACGACGTCGTCCGGCGCGCGGTGACCGCCGACGGCGTGCTGCAGCAGCACGTGCTGCGCGGGCGGCTGCCGAACGGGGCCGAGGTCGAGTTGCACGCCGCGATGTACCTGCAGGTCCGGGACGGGCACATCACCCGGATCGAGGAGTACCTCGACTCGGCGCGGCGCTCGGAGATCAGGAAGGCCCGCGAGGCGCTGTCTGGCTGAGCGCTGTCTGGCTAGGGCGCTGTCCCGGCTGAGCGCTGTCTGGCTGGATGAGTGATTCCTGATTCAGATGGGGTGCAGCATGTGAGCTGTGTACCGCTATTCGCTCACCAGTGCGATGATCTTAACTTTTTTCCGGGGTTGATTAGGGCTTAAGGGTTGATTAGGGGGACTATGGTGCACAAAACTCACCCCGGAGCCCCAATCCACCCAGATCTTTTCGGTCCGGTCGCCTCACGATGCACACATGTAACAGGCACCCCGCCAGCATCACAGCTTGTGCCACCGACAGGCGGAGGGAATTCCTTGTCTAGGGTTCGGGGGCCCAGAACGCGCAGTGGTGCTGGGCAGCGAAGTCGGTCTCAACCTGCGGGGCGGGCGGGACCAGGGACAGCATGCGCTGGCTGGTACCGGCGAACCGCGGCCAGCCGGCGGCCGGGATCCCGGTCTTGGCCAGGTTCGTCCAGTCCTGCTTCATGGCCGCCGCCAGCTGTTGCTGGGCCGCGGAGAAGCCGGCCGGGTGCGGGACGGCGGTCTGGCTGAACAGGTACGGCAGCTCGGACGCGTGCGCCGCGCCGTAAGGGAAACCGGCCGGGGGCAGGAAGAGCTGCGGAGCGTTCTCGTCGTTGAACTCGTACGCAAAGGTCGGCACGTACCGGGCCAGCGACTGCTCGGCGGTGAGCGCGTGACAGGCGAAGATCGCGTCGGTGCCGACCGCGCCGAGCGCGACCGGCGGGCTGGGATAGCGGCTGAGCGGATACTGCGCCGCTATCTTGCTCGCCACGGCCGGGGCTACGTTGAGCGCGGAGGCGATCATGGACTGGTAGTTCGCCGCGGTCACCGGCCTGCCGAGGAACTGGATGATGGCTACGAACAGCCGGTACTCGTCATGGTTGGTGCCGATGATCACCGGCATGCGGTTGAACTGCCCGCTGGCCAGCGCGGTCTTTATCGACTGGGTGAGCACGGAGCCGTCGAGGTCGGGGGTGTAGCCGACCGGGTTCTGATCGGCCAGGATGGTGGAGACCGGCAGGCGGCGCAGGCAGGCCGCCGTGTCGCTGGTGCACCCGACCTTGGCCGCGAAGGCGTCGCCGGCCGATTCGGCGGTGGCCAGCGACTGCTCGGTCAGCTCGTAGGTTCCGCTCTCCACGATGGCCCGCTGGAAGAGGCCGCGCGCGCCGGGGGAGATCAGCTGGGCCAGCGTGGACAGGCCGCCCGCCGATTCGCCGAACAGGGTCACCTCGCCCGGGTTGCCGCCGAAGCCGCCGATGTTGCGCTGCACCCAGCGCAGGGCGGCCTGCTGGTCCATCAGGCCATAGTTGCCGGCCGGGCCGCCGGGGCGGCTGGCCAGCGCCGCGTCGGCCAGGAAGCCGAGGGCACCGAGCCGGTAGTTGATGGTGACCACGACCACGCCGTCCCGGACCAGTCCGGCCGGGTTGTAGTCGTCGCTCTCGCCGGTGCGCAGCGAGCCGCCGTGCACCCAGACCATCACGGGCAGGTGTTTTCCTCGTGCTCCCGCGGGGGCGAACACGTTCAGGTACAGGCAGTCCTCTGACGTGCTGGCCCGGCCGAACGCACCCGACGGCTGCGGGCAATGCGGGGCGTAGGCGGTGGCCGCGCGGGTGCCGTGCCAGGGCGCGGCGGGCCGCGGCGGCCGCCAGCGCAGCGCGCCGACCGGGGGCGCCGCGTACGGGATGCCCAGGAACTCCTCGCCCGCCGCGACGGCCTGGCCGCGAACGGCGCCGTCGGCGGTGGCTACGACGGGACGCGTTGCGTGGTTCTGGCCTGCGCTCTTGGGAGTACCGGGGTGGCCGTGGCGGTGGTGCACGCGGCCGCCGCGGTCAGCACCACGGTGGCGGCCGCACCCGCCGCCAGCCCGGTCCGTACGCGCCGTCCGATCGGTATCGCTCGCATCGTCGCGCTCACCTGTTCGAGCCTGTTCGAGGGACAGAACAGTCTTACTGTGTTGAATAATTAACTTAATAGGCAGGCCGTCAGGAATCCATGCCGCCCGGGTCTCATTTCAGGCAACCGTGCCCATGCTCTGTGAGCACGGCCGTTCTGGGTACTTTGAACCCATGGCACGTGCTGGGCGGACCGAGCCGGATTCGGTCTCCATCTGGCTGAAACTCTCCGCGGAAGACGCCGCGCGGATGACGCAGGTCCTGACGCGGCCCGAGTTCGCCGGGTGGACCCGCGCCGAGTGGTGCCTGGAGATGATCCAGACGGCCCTGGGCTACTACACCAGGCCCCGGCCGCCGGCGCCCGCAGCCGACCGGGAGAGCGCCCCGGCCGCGGAGCCAGCGCCCGCGGAGCCCGCGCCCGCGGAATCTGCGCCCGTGAAGGAGCCCGAGCCTGCGGAGCCCGAGCCTGCCAGGTCCGCCGCGCCGGAGCCCGTACCTGATGCACCGGAGCCCGTGGCCGATGAGCCGGAACCGGTGGCCGATGAGCCGAAACCGCCGGTCCAGGCCGACTGCCCGCACCCCGCCGATGCCCGGGACTACCAGAGCGGGACGTGCGCTGTCTGCGGCGCCATCCTCTGGGACTGAGCCCGGGCGGCTCCGGGCCGAACGCGGCTTACAGATCGGCGCCCTTCTCGCGGTTACAGTCGCCGCATAGCAGCTGAAGGTTCGCGATCGTGGTTGCTCCGCCGAGGGCGACCGGGATCACGTGATCGTACTGCAGGTCAAAGTGACTGCCGCAGTGAGCACATTTGCCGCTGTCACGCTCGAATACCGCACGCCGGACCTCACGCGGAATGGGCTCACGCCTGCCCCGGGCTCGTAGCGCCCGGCCTTCCTCGACGTTGAGCAGCATGTGCGCCCGGTCCAGCTTCTGCGCCGCCCGCCGCTGCCGGTTCCTGATCAGGGCCAGCACGTCTCGCTCCCGGTAACGGCCCGACTCCCAGTAGAACGCGTTCTCGAACCACCACCAGACCCGGCCGCCGGAGCTGGCCACCGCGACCGGCTGGCGCTGCTGCGCGGTGCTGAGCTGCCGGTATCGCACCGCATCGACGCGGACGGGCGGACAGCGGGTACCGGCGAACCAGAAGCGCCGCCGGAACAGGAGGATCTGACCGGGATGATGTGACATTGGCCCGGTTAGAACGCATAGGAAAATAACCCGTGTCGTTTGGGGCAATGGAGCCGCATCAGGTGCCGCAACTGTCACGGCGGCCGTGATTGGGGGTCAAAAAACCCCTGATGGGGCCCTGATGGGGGGTGTTTTGACCCCCAATGACCAATCCGGGTGCCGCGGCCCCCGCAGATCAGGTCGACGGATTATTAGCAGACGCGTTCTTATAACCAGCGGGGCCAATGTCACATCGTCCCGGTTCGGGCCGGGGACGAGACGGGAGATTGAGCGGGCCGAGTTAGTTGTGACGCATGGTACGGCTGCCGGGCGAGGCCGACGCGGCCCTCGGCCGGGGGAACCAGCCTTCCGAGGGTGATTCCGGTCTGGCCGGATGGTGACAACGGGGCGCGGTGCCAGCTTGGATGGTGGTGTCTGCTGATGGCGGCGGGAGGTGGCGGTGGAGGGCTGGGGTCCGGTGGAGGGCTGGGGTCCGGTGGAGGACCTGGTGCGGTGGGGGTTCGCGCACGCACCGGTGGTGATGGCCAATGATGCGCACAACGGCCTGGCGCGCTGCGTCCGGACCCTGGCCGCCCACGGGGGCACCGCGGGAATCCTGCGGGACCAGGCTCCCCCGCTGCTGGCCGGCTGGGTCGGCGTTGACGCGCTGGTCGTCTCGACCGACAACGAGATGACCGCATGATCAAGCGGCTGCTGGTCGCCAACCGGGGCGAGGTCGCGGTCCGCATCATGGCCACGGCGTCCGTGCTCGGCGTCGAGACGGTGGCGGTCTACCCTGCCGACGACGCCGCCTGCGGGCACGTGGGCCGAGCCGACGCGGCGGTCGAGCTGCCGGGCACGGGCGCGGCGGCCTACCTCGACGTGGACGCGATCATCGCCGCGGCCGCCGGGACGGGCTGCGACATGCTGCACCCCGGGTACGGTTTCCTGTCCGAGCGGCCCGAACTAGCCGCCCGGTGCGCCGCCGCCGGCCTGCGCTTCGCCGGACCGGGGCCAGAGGCACTCGCGCTGTTCGGCGACAAGGCCGCGGCCCGGGCCCGGGCAGGTGAGCTGGGCGTGCCGGTGCTGGCCGGCACCGGCGCCGACCCCTCGCCCGGGCAGGTGCTCGCCCTGCTGCGCGAGCACGGCGCGGTGATGGTCAAGGCGGTGGCCGGCGGCGGCGGGCGCGGCCTGCGCCCGGTGACCCGCGAGGAAGAGCTGACGGAGGCTCAGCTCGCCGACACCATGCGCCGCTGCGCCTCGGAGGCGGCCACGGCCTTCGGCGACGGGCGGGTCTACGCCGAGCGACTGCTGCCCCGGGCCCGGCACGTCGAGGTCCAGGTCGTCGGCGACGGTACGGGCGCCGTGGCCGTGCTCGGCGACCGCGACTGCAGCCTGCAGCGGCGACGGCAGAAACTGATCGAGATCGCCCCGGCGGCGCTGGCCGGGGAGGTCCGCGCCCGGCTGTCCGCGGCTGCGGCGGCGCTGGTCCATTCGGCCGAATTCGCGGGCCTGGCCACCGCTGAGTTCCTGGTCCAGGACGACGAGATCGCCTTCCTCGAGGTCAACCCCAGGCTGCAGGTCGAGCACACGGTCACCGAACAGGTCACCGGGCTGGACCTGGTCGAACTCGGGCTGCGCATCGCCGACGGCGCCACCATCGCCGCGCTGGCCCTGGACGCCCCAACTCCAGGCACGGGGCCACGCGGGGTGGCCGTGCAGGCCCGGGTCAACGCCGAGACCCTCCGGCCGGACGGCACGCTGCTGCCGGGCGACGGCACGCTGAGCCGGTTCCAGCCGCCGGCCGGGCGCGGCGTCCGCGTCGACACCGCGGGCTACCCGGGCTATACCGTCAGCTCGCGCTATGACTCGCTGCTGGCCAAGGTGATCACCACCGGCGGCACGCTGGAGGAGGCGGCGCGCCGGGCGGTGCGGGCGCTGGCCGAGTTCGACATCGCCGGGGTGCCGGCCAACACAGCCCTGCTGCAGGCCGTGCTGCAAGCGCCGGGGCTAGGCGCGCACGACGTGGGCTGGATCGACGCGCACGCCGCGGAGCTAGCGGCCGGCGACGCCGGGGAGCCGCCGGACGGCAACGCCGGGGAGCCGCCCGGCGACGAAGCCGCGGTGCGCGCGCCGCTGGCCGGAACCGTGGTCGCGGTCGCGGTGGCGCCCGGCGACTCGGTGGCCGCCGGCGACGAGCTGCTCGTCATCGAGGCGATGAAGATGGAGCACGAGGTGCGGGCGCAGGCCGCGGGCCTGGTCCGCGAGGTGACCGCGGCGGTGGGTGCCACGGTGGCGGCCGGAGAGGCCCTGGTCGTGCTGGCCGGGTCCGGGGCCGACGCCGGTGAGCAGGTACCGGCCGGCGAGGTCCCGCTGGATTACGTCCGGCCCGATCTGGCCGAGGTGCGGGAGCGGCACCGGACCGGGCTGGACGAGGGACGGCCCGAGGTGACCGAGCGGCGCCACGCCGCCGGACGCCGAACGGCCCGGGAGAACATCGCCGACCTGGCCGACCCGGGCAGCTTCACCGAGTACGGCGCGCTGACCATCGCGGCGCAGCGCCGCCGCCGCCCGCTGGATGACCTCATCGCGCGCACCCCGGCCGACGGGCTGGTCCTGGGCACCGCGTCGGTCGACGGCCGCCCGGTCGCGGTGATGTCCTACGACTACAGCGTGCTGGCCGGCACCCAGGGCCACATGAACCACCGCAAGACCGACCGGCTGCTCGAGCTGGCCGAGCGGGAGCGGCTGCCCCTGGTCATGTTCGCCGAGGGCGGCGGCGGGCGCCCCGGCGACACCGACACGACCTCGGTAGCCGGCCTCGACGTGCCGACGTTCCGGCTGACCGCGCGGCTGTCGGGCCGGGTTCCGCTGGTCGCCATCGTGTCCGGCTACTGCTTCGCCGGCAACGCCGCGCTGGCCGGCGCGTGCGACGTGATCATCGCGACGCCAGAGGCCAGCCTGGGCATGGGCGGGCCGGCCATGATCGAGGGTGGCGGGCTCGGCGTCGTGGCCCCCGACGCGGTCGGGCCCATGTCAGTTCAGGTACCGAACGGGGTGGTGGATCTGCTCGTCCCGGACGAGCCTGCCGCCGTGGAGGCGGCGCGGCGCTACCTCTCGTACTTCCGCCCGCGTACCGGCGGCCCGGGCGAACACGCCGACCAGCGGGTGCTCCGCCACCTCATCCCGGAGAACCGGGTGCGCAGCTACGACGTGCGGCCGGTCATCGAGGCGCTGTGCGACACCGGCAGCGTGCTGGAGCTGCGCGCCGGGTTCGGCGTCGGGGTGCTGACCGCGCTGGCCCGCATCGGCGGATGCGCGGTCGGGCTGCTGGTCAGCAACCCGCGGCACCTGGGCGGGGCGATCGACGGCGACGCCGCGGACAAGGCCACCGCGTTCCTGCGGCTGTGCGAGGCGCACCGGCTGCCGGTCGTCTCGCTGGTCGACACGCCCGGTTTCATGGTGGGCCCGGAGGCGGAGCGGACGGCGATCGTGCGGCGCTTCGGCGCGATGTTCGTGGCCGGCGCCCGGCTCACCGTGCCGGTCTGCGCGGTGGTGCTGCGCAAGGCCTACGGCCTGGGCGCGATGGCGATGACAGCGGGCGACCTGCGCCGCCCGGCCATCACCGTGGCCTGGCCGACCGGGGAGTTCGGCGGCATGGGCCTGGAGGGGGCGGTGCGGCTCGGCTACCGAAAGGAACTCGGGGCGATCGCGGACCCCGTGGCCCGCCGGGCGCGCTACGAGGAGCTGGTCGCCGAGCAGTACGCCCGCGGCAAGGCGCTCAGCACCGCGATGGCGTTCGAGATCGACGACGTGATCGACCCGGCCGACACCCGCGCCGTGCTGGTCGGCGTGCTGGCGCGGGCCGCGGCCGGCGGTTAGCTGCTCAGCGGTGGATGACGGGGAGGATCAGGCGGCTCGGATAGGCAGGCCCGTGCAGGATGCGGTTGACGGCCCGGCTGTCAGGGCTCGGCGGCGACGAGTTCGACCTCGAAGTTGTCGGTGCTGGCCAGGTAGGCGGCGTAGTGCTCGGGTCCGCCGGCGTACGGGTGCCGGTCCGGGAACAGCAGCGTCCAGCCGTGGGCCGGCCCGTCCGCGGCGAGCTCGTCGACGCGCTGCCGCGGGCCGGCGTGGAACGCGAGGTGGTTCAGCCCGGGCCGGAGCCGGTCGTGCTCGGCGGCGGTCAGGGCCGGTGACTGCTCCACGACCAGGTACGTGTCGCCCAGCCGCCAGCTGCGGCCGTCCGGCCAGTCCTGGAACGACTCGTAGCCGAGCCGGCCGAGCAGCCATCCCCACTGCTGGACGGCGCGGCCCAGGTCCGGTACCCACAGCTCGACATGGTGCAGGCTCCCGGCGATCGGCTCGTCCACGCGGCACGCTCCTGGTGACACGGGGGCGGGAAACCCGGTCCGTTCGGAATCATGGTTGAACGACAACCACGACGATGTCACATCGCCGTGCACCCGACCACCACGATGTCATCCCTGAAGGAGCGGGCCGGTGTCAAGTGGTGTCTGGCGTGCAGGTTTGCGGTCGTGTGGCGTTTGCCGGGCATGGCGGCATGGCCTCGCGGCTGGATTCTCCTGACTGGTGCCGTCTCGTGTGAGCCGGCGGGCGGGTCCAGGACCGGGCCGTGCCCGGCCGCGCAGCGGCGCCGCAGGCGTCCTTGACGCGCCGGGCGGCTTGCCCGATCATGGCCGGGTCCAGGGGAAGGCCGCAGGTGCGGGGAAAGCTATGCGGTTATGGGCGCCCCATCAGCCGCTGTGCGGCATGGCAGGCCCGCTGGCTGCCGTCATCCCTTCGTGCTGCCCGGCCTGGCTGGCCGGTAGCGCATGGGGCGGTTCGCGTCAGGTCCGGGCGCGGGTCAATCACATCCTCGTCCGCGCCGCCGCGGCGGGGGACACACATTTCCGCGGCCGCGCGCCCGGCCGGGCCGGCAGCAGGTCATGCCGCCGGCGGGTGCCCTGCGGAGCGGGCGTGCCCGTCGCGCAGGGCGTAGAACACCTGGGTCAGCAGCACCCGGGCCGCCGCGGTCTTGGCGATGTTCCGCGCCTCAGGCCCGCGGCGGGCGACGATCGCCTCCCGGGCCTGCTGCGGCCGGGCCGAGGCGGGCTGGTGCTGGATCGCCTCGACCAGCGCCCAGCGCAGCAGCCGGCTGCCCTGCTTGGAGCAGTGCCCGCGGATCACCTTCAGATCCGACTCGTGATGCCGGGGGGTCAGCCCCGCCCAGGAGCACAGCTGGCCGGGCTTGCCGAACCGGGTGATGTCGCCGATCTCGGCGCAGATCACCGCGGCCAGCACCGGCCCGATCCCGGGCAGCTCCCGCACGGCGGCATAGCCCGCATCGGCGGCCAGCATGCCCGCGGCCTCCTGGCCGAGCCGGGCGATCTGCCCGTCCAGCACGCCGATCAGGGCGCGCAGCGAGGCCACCTTGGCCGCATACGGCTCCGGCAGGACCAGCTGGTCCAGCCACAGCCCGCCGCCGGTACCGAAGATGTCCGAATGCGTGACCGGGATACCGAGCTTGGCCAGAACCGCGTGCACCTGGTCCTTGCACGAGGTGCGCTGCCTGACCAGCTTGTGCCGGTACCGCACCACCTCCCGCAGCGCCCGCACCTGCGGCGGCGCGATCCACGCCTCCGGCAGCCTGCCCATGCGCAGCAGATCCGCCAGGTCCGCCGCGTCCCGCTCATCTTCTCCGAACTAGGAAATGATCTTGGAATCGGGCGTGTCGCGGCTTGTTTGGTGAGGTCAGGGGTGGCTGGGTGGGTTCGTGCTGGTGCGGCCGGCGGTTTCGGTGAAGGCGGGGATGCTGAGCTGGACAGCCTGGT
>WNGE01002015.1_pt1 | contig 29305 bp, 28 predicted proteins | sample 5400651 | NCBI WGS metagenome assembly WNGE01 (sample SAMN13153370, study PRJNA577476) | soil metagenome | isolation source: 60 cm soil or saprolite under grassland replicate 2 | place: USA:California | collected 2016-06-15
GTAGAGGACGCCTGTGACCGGGTGCACGGCGCACCAGGGGAAGAGATCGTCGTCGGGAAGCGCCTTCTCGCCGGCCGGCGCGTCCGCCTTGTGCCATTCCTGCGCGCCGCCCTCAACCGGGATCTTCCATACGCCATGGGGGCCCTGGACGGGGACGTAGAGCCAGCCGCCGTGATACGAGGGGGCGCCGAAATGCGGGCTCCAGCGTGAGGGGAGCGTGCCGAAGATCGGGGTGTCAGGCGCTCCGAGCACTGCGGGCTTCCCCGCGTCGGCCCACATGCTCCGGACGATGCCCAGCTCGGGCTCGAAAGTCGCGAGCCGGTTCGCGTCGTCGTCGAAGACCACGACCGTCTTTGTTCCGTTCGAGCCCACGTACCAGCGAGTTCCGTCGGTGGTCGCGCCCTGCGCCTCCTCCGACTCGTCGGTGTTCTCCGAGGCGAGCGCGACTCCGACCTCGTGCCAGCCCTGAACGTGCGGGTTGGTCATTCCGGCGATCGCGCCGCGCAGGCTCGCAGGCGTTCGTCCGCCGAACGACCCGCGAACGGCCAGAAACGCCTCCTTCGGCTCGCCGATCCCGGCGAGCGCTTTCCTGAGCGACGGCACGGCGTCCCCTCCTAGGGAGCTCGCCGGCGAGCGTAACCCTCGAAGGGAGCGCTCGCAAGGCCGCCCCAGACCGGGTCTTGACCGGCTCGAACGAGAGTCGTAGGGTCGGCCCGCACGCAACGGGAGGCCGAACGTGTTGGCGAGGCGCTACGTCGTTGCTGCGGCATCTCTGAGGCTCACCGACCGACGCCGTCCGCGCGCGGCTCGCGAGTGCGCACGCGTCAATCCCAGCAGAGGAGGACGAGGACGATGACGGACCACAAATACGACCTGGCCAACGAGGCCGAGCAGATCACGATCAGCCTGGACGGAGATTCCGGGGACGTGATCATGAAGGACGCCGCCGGAAAGGAGCGGATCCGGATGGGGCGAGTGCAGGAATACGGCGGCTCCCCGGGCGGCGGTGGCAAGAAGAAGGGGGGCGGGACCGGGACGACGCCGTCTCTCGTCGCCGACTACTGGGGCTTTCGGGTCAAGAACGCGAAGGGAACGAGCGTGATGCAGCTCGGCCGTCACGCGGCGCTTTCCGGCCAGGTCGCGGCCGCGTTCGGTGACGACATGCCGATCTCCCTCTCGCTCGGCGGCGGAGGCACCGACGGCGTCATGACCCTGCTCGGAAGCGACGGGAAGATGCTGATCTCCCTGAACGGCGCGACGGGACAGGTCTCGATCGGCGACCCGAAGGGACAGGAACGGTTCCACCTGAGCGGGACGACCGGCGACGTCTCGCTTGGCGGCCACGGGGTGGACGGAGACCTGTCGCTCAAGAGCGGCGCCGGAAACCCCGTCGTGTTGCTGAACGCCGGCGATGGCGACGCCGTCCAGGTCCGGGACGAGTCGAGCAAGAAGAAGATCGTGTTCGCCTTCGACAAGAACGCCTGGGGCAGCACGCGGGCAGGACTCTTCCTCGGAGCCCATTCGACCCAGGGCGGCAAGAAGCCGGGGCTGATCGCCATCCGCGACGACGCCGGAAACGACGGCGTGACGGTCAGCGGAAGCGCATCCGACGACAGCATCGCAGTCGACGAGCCGGGGAAGCGCCTCCTCGCGTTCGCCAAGAACGCCCTGATCGGCAAGAAGAAGCGGGCGGGTCTCTTCATCGGGGCCCACGTCAGCCAGGGAGGCAAGAAGGCCGGATTCGTCGCCGTACGTGACGACGCGGGCAACGATTCGGTGGTGATCGACGGCGCCGCGGGCGACATCGTGCTCGCGAACGCGGACTGCGCCGAGCGCTTCGACGTCGCGGAAGGGGGCGTGGAGCCGGGCACGGTGGTGGTGATCGGCCAGGGTGGTGCGCTCGCCCCCAGCTCGGAGCCGTACGACAGGCGGGTCGCCGGGATCGTCTCCGGCGCCGGAGAGCACCGTCCGGGGATCGTCCTGGACGCGATCGACCGAGGGAACGCGCGGCGTCCGGTTGCGCTCGTCGGCAAGGTGTTCTGCAAGGTGGACGCCCGCTACGGAACGATCTGCGTCGGCGACCTCCTGACGACCTCACTGACCGTCGGCCACGCGATGAAGGCAGCCGATCACCGCCGCGCCGTCGGGGCGATCATCGGGAAGGCCCTGCGACCGCTCGACGGCGGAGTCGGGCTGATTCCGGTGCTCGTCGCGCTGCAGTAGGGGTCGCGACGGCGAAGTCGCTTCTCGACGCCGCCTGTGCCCTCGACCGCCCGGTCGGCGGCTGGAGCCTGCGGAACTCGCTGGCCGCGGGCGTCTGGCCTCCGCTGCCGGGCGGGCCGAACGTCTCGGTTCGGGCGCTCGTGCACCGGTTCGCGTCCGCAGGGGCGGTGTTGCGCTCGCTCGCCGCCGGCTCGGGCGATGTGTGGGATCACATCGACCGCCAGCGGGTGGTCTCCGAGCTCTGCGACAGGCTCCGCGATCCGGCGATCATGCGTCAGCAGCCGACCGACCTGTGCGGCCCGTTCGCCGTCCTGGTCGAATTCGCGAGGCGGCACCCGGTCCGGTACGTCAAGGGCGCCGGCGAGCTGCTGACAGACGGCACGCTCACCATGTTCGGCGGCGACGTCATCCACAGCGAGGACGATGACTTCCCGCCTGACCATTGGGTCGTGTACCTCGGCGGCCTGACGCCAAGGAACCCGGGCGAGGACGACACGATCACCCTCAGGCTGTGGTCCTGGGCCAAGGAATTCACGATGTCGGGAACCGCGGATTCCTTCGGCGAATACCTCTACGCCGTGGTGACCGGGAGGCCTTGACCCACACCAAGGGGCGGGCGCCGATGTTGCAAACCGCGCGAATCGGGTAAATTCGGTTATGCAGAAACTCTTCGGGTAGCGATCTACCCGACTATGCGCCCGGACTTCCGGTCGCAGGTCCCGCTAGGTGCCGGGTGCGACGAAAGGAGGTTGCCATGGCTGTTCTCGCAGAGGAACGCCGAGGACCGACCCTCGTGGAGCTCGCGCCCGCGGCCGATCCCGCGCCGCTCGGGCTCGCGGCCTTCGCGCTCACGACCTTCATGCTCAGCGGTAACAACGCATCCTTCATCCCGGGCGTGCTCTGGGTGGGACTCGCCCTCTTCTACGGCGGTATCGTCCAGCTGACCGCCGGGATGTGGGAGTTCCGGAACCGGAACGTGTTCGGCGCGACCGCGTTCTCGACCTACGGCGGGTTCTGGCTCGCCCTCGGGGTCTTCGTCATCCTCGCCGAGGCGACGAGTCTCGGCGGCGGGCTGAAGGGGGCCGACGTCGATAACGGGCTGGCGTGGTTCCTGCTCGCGTTCGCGATCTTCAACACGTACATGCTGTTGGGGAGCCTGCGGGTCAACGTCGCCGTCTTCGCCGTCTTCCTGACCCTGGAGATCACCGAGATCCTGCTGGCGATCGGCTTCTTCCGGCTCGCGCACGGCGGTACGCCGTGGATCCTGCACGCTGGGGGCTGGGCCGGCATCGTGACGGCCGGAGTCGCCTGGTACGCCTCGGCCGCCGGAGTCGTGAACGGGATGTCACCGAGTCCGGTGCTGCCGGTCGGGCGGCCGCTCTGGGACCGCCTGCCGCTCTTCTCGCACCTCGGCACGCCGATGCCGCGCGGAACCTAGGATTGGCGGAGGTGACGATGACCGGGCACGCGATCAAGACGATCCTGCTGGAGGAGCCAGGCTTGCTTCGACGCGTGTCCGGCGCCAGCGAGGCTAGACGACGAGGCGAAGACCGCCGGCCTCGTGCGGTCGAGTGCTAGTGGAGTGCGAACGACAAGAAGTTCTCAAGGGGTGTCATTGGGAGCTCGAGCAATGGAGGTAGCAGAGGAGGCGTACGTCTCCGAGTCGCAGATCGCTGTTCATTCGACCACCGTGTAGGCAACTTCCAAGCCGACGGTCCCGCGTATACAGCAGGCACCGTCTGGCGCAGCTGTGTGCAAAACGCCTGGCGTGGCCAGCGACGATGACCCGGCTCGCGGCCTCTAACCGGCGCGCCGGCCGAGGCCGAGACGCTTGAGAGGCCGGTCAGCGTCGCGATCACCGGCGGCATCGGCGCCGGCAAGAGCGAGGCGCTCCGGGCGTTCGCGCGGCACGGTGCCGCCACGAACTCGAGCGACGCGATCGTTCACGAGCTGATCGCGCACGACGCGGACGTGCGCGCGGCGCTCGAGCAACGGTTCGGAACGACCGATCGCGCCGAGATCGGGGTGATCGTGTTTCGCGACCGCGACGAGCTCGCGTGGCTCGAAGAGCTGCTCCATCCGCGTGTCATGGAGCGCTCCCTCGCGTGGCGCGAGGATCTCGGGAATCTGCCGGAGCCGCCGCTGGTATCAGTGACTGAGGTGCCGCTCCTCTTTGAAGTTGGTGGTGAGTCAGGGTTCGACAAGGTCGTGGTTATCACGGCGCCGAAGGCGCTGCGTGATGCGCGGCGCGGGATTCCCGGCGACCGCGAGAGGCGGCTGATCGACGACAACGAGAAGCTGAAGCGCGCCGACTACGCGTACGTGAACACGGGCTCGCTCGAGGAGCTCGACGCGTTCGTCCGCCGCGTGCTGCGTGAGCTCGAAGGGAATGAGGCGGCTCGTCTAGCTCGGAGTTCTCGTCCTCGCCGTCGTCGGCGGGACGGGTGAATGTCTGATTCAGCCGGAAGACGCTCTCGGGGTCGTAGCGGACCTTGGGCGGCGACGAGCCTCTCGCCGTTCGCGTCGGACTCGAGCCTGCCATTACCTCCTGCTCACCTCCCGAGGCGGTCACCGCAGCCCCGCCTGTCTTACCGCGGCCCTGACTTAACGAGGCACCGTTCGCACAATCAACGCGCCCGCGCACCCGCAGACGCTCGCAAGCTCGAGCAGTTTCGCCGCGCACACCAAGGAGTGGCTCGCCAGCGGGGCTCGAGCGCATCTGACACAGTTCCCAATACGATGTCGAGCGAGTCCCGCGACTGGCTCTCCCGGCGGATCGTCGAGGACACGCCGGACACGATCGTCTTCGCGGACCGGGACGGTGTTATTCGCCTCTGGAACTCGGCGGCGGAAACGATGTTCGGCTACAGCGCCGACGAGGCGCTCGGGCAGACGCTCGACCTCGTCGTTCCCGAGCGTCACCGCGACGCGCACTGGGAAGGCTTCCGGCGCGTGATGGCGACAGGCGTCTCGAAGTACGGGACGGAGCTGCTCAAGGTTCCCGCGCTTCGGAGGGATGGCACCCGCATCTCGCTCGAGTTCAGCATCGCTCTGGTCCGAGACGAGGACGATCGGGTGGCCGGGGCGGCGGCGATCATCCGCGACGTGACCGCGCGCTGGCACGATGAGAAGGCGCTCCGTGAGCGCCTGGCGGCCTCAGAGGCCCAGCTCGCTGCCACGGGCCTCGAGCAGCCGTAAGCGAAGTTGACCTCCTGAACGGGGCCACGTACGCTGGCCGAGCAAGCTCGCCCGATTTCTGGAACGGAGGTCTGACGTGAGCGAACTTCTGTCGCCCGGCGGAACTATGGAGATGGTTCGCGAGGCTCTTGAGGGGGGCGCCGACTCAGTCTACGTCGGCCCGCTGGGATGGAGCCGCAGGGAATCGAGGTTCGAGTTCAAGCACCACGAGGTCAGCGAGGCCGCCCGAAGGGCGCACGATCACGGCGCCAAGCTGCGGGTGGCGCTCAACGCCGATCTCGAGCCCGACTCGCACGATGACATGCTGCGCAAGCTCGAGAACTATGCCGCCTGGGGAGTGGACGGTCTGATCATGAAGACCCCCGAGGCGATGCGAGAGGTGCACGCGCGCTTCCCCGAGATCACGATTCATGCGAGCGTCGGCTGCAACATCCGCAGCCGCGCCGCGATGGAGCGGATCAAGGACGCTGGCGCGAGCCAGTTCGTCGCCTCGGTCGCGCTGAACACGTTCGAACGCATCGCTGCCCTCAAGCGCGACGCCGACGACGTCGGGATCGGCGTCGAGCTCCTTATCCACGCGAACCGCTGCGTGACGGGAGTCGGCGGCTGCCGGCTCTATAACTACTTCGAGCCCTACTTCGAGGAAGAGGTCGTCCACGATTCGGACGGCATGACGCGGGTCAAGCTGATCGGCAACCCCGACAAGGGAGGGGTTTGCTACCGGCCCTGCCTCGGCAACCACGTGCCGGAGATCGCGGAGAGATTCCCGACCCCGGTGCTCAAGTACCTCGAGAGGTCGAACAACGAGCTCTACGCCCTGCTCGAGGACGTCCCCAAGTACATCGACCTCGGGATCAGCACGCTCAAGATCCAGGGGCGCGAGTACCCGGCGCCGTTGATCGCCGAGCTGACGAAGATCTACCGGAGGCTCATCGATCAGACCAAGGATGGGCAGGCCGACGTCGTTGCTGCACGGACGGACCTCGACCCCATCCTGGAGCAGCGGAACGAGCTCCGGAACGAGAAGACGAGCCAGCTCCACGAGCGGTTGATCGAGAAGATGTCCACCGAGCTGCACGAGCGGCTGGTCAGCCGGATGGAGCAGACCGAGACCGACTGGGACCCGGACGCCGAGGAGGCGCAGCTCCTGGAGGCTGAAGCCCTGCCGTCGAGCGACCGGCTGCGCTGGAAGCGCCCCGTCTAGCGCCGAGGCACTAGACCGGCTGCTTCTCGCGGTCTCTGAGGACGCGCCTGAGCAGCTTGCCCGCGGGCGTCCGCGGCAGCTCGTCCACGAACTCGACCTCGCGCGGGAGCTTGTAGACGGCGATCTTGTCCCGGCAGAAATCGATGATCTCATGCTTCAAATCGTCGCTTCCGCTCTGCCCCTCCTTGAGCATGACGACTGCCTTCGTGCTTTGGCCGCGGATGGGGTCGGGCACACCGATCACGCCCACGTCGGCCACGGCCGGATGCTTGGAGATGACGCCCTCGATCTCCTCGGGGCCGATGCGGTAGGCCGAGGATTTGATCAGATCGTCCTCACGGGCCACGAACCAGAAGTAGCCGTCCGCGTCCGCCTTGACGTAGTCACCGGCGAGGTTCCAGCCGTCCTGGACCGTTTGCTTCTGGCTCTCGAGCAGCCGGCCGTGCTCCTCCTGCGGCCGCCAGTAGAGTGTGCCGGTCGGGCCTCTCGCCACGAGCCGGCCCATTTCGCCCGGCGCGGCGTCATCGCCCTCCTCGTTGATCACCTTCACCTCGTAGCCGGGCACGGCCGTGCCGATCGAGCCGGGCTTGGCCCTCTCGGTCGGTGCGGCCGAGACGAAGACGTAGAACATCTCGGTCGTGCCGAGGCCCTCGTAGATCTCGAAGCCGAAGCGCTCCTTCCAGTGCTCGAAGGTCGCGGCCGTCAGCGATTCCCCGCCGCCTGTGCACATCCGCACCGACGAGAGGTCGAAGCGCGACTCTGCGTCGGGTACCTGCAGCATCTTCCGGTATGAAGTGGGCAGGATCGTGAGCACCGTGGCCCGGTGCTGCTGGATCGTCTCGAACGCGGCCTCGGGCTCGAAGCGCGGGAGGATAGAGACGGCAGCGCCGAAGCGGAAGGGGATCACCGCCATCGCCCCGTAGCCGGCGGCGAAGGCGAGCGGCGCAGGGCCGAAGAGGATGTCGTCCTCCCGTAACTTCCAGCCGTAGTGCCCGAAGGTGTCGGCGATCACTAGCACCTCGTCCACCAGGTGGACGACGCCTTTCGGCTTGCCCGTCGTTCCGGCTGTGTAGAGGAGCACGGCGACCGCGCCTCGGTCGCGCAGGGCCGGCTCGAGCTTCCCGTCCGCCTGCTCCATGAGCGGAAGGACGGAATCCACGCCGGCCTGCCGGAGCTCGTCCGAGGGCGAGGCGAGGCCGAGCACGACGGGCTCATTCGCGAAGTCGCTCTTGGCCTTGCTGAGGAGCGGCAGCATGGCTGGGTGCACGAGCAGCGCCCGCGCCTTGGAATCGTTCGCCACCCAGGCGAGCTCGGGCGGCGAGAGGAGCGGCGAAGCGGGGATTGGGATCGCGCCGATCTTCATCGCGGCGAAGTTCGCGACCACCGAGAGCGGCTGGTTCGGGGAGAGGATTACCAGCCGGTCCTCCTCCTCGATCCCGCGGGAGGCGAGCACGTTGCCGAGGCGGTTCACCTGCTCCTGCAGGGCGCCGTAGTTGATCACCTTGTCCTGGAAGAAGATCGCCGGCCGCTCGCCGCGACCGGCCGCCACCTGCCGGTCGAGCAGCTCGGCCGTCGGGTTCATGCGCTCCGGGTAGCTCGGCTCCTCCAGGCCGAACCAGCCCCTGGTCGGCCGAAGCTCCTCGGCTGGAAGGTACTCCTCGGGTATCCGGCCCATCGCTTCCTCCTGATCGCCTTCAGGACAGGGGGGCCGCGAGCCGGCTCGCCCGCGGCCTCCTGCGTGACTTATTCCCTTTCGGACCGGCTCCTAACGGGTCGTCCCCGCCGCCACCGGCGCCTGCTTGTGCTCGGCGATCAGCTCGTCGAGGGCCTGCTCGACGCCGATCAGCCCCTTCTCCCTGTCGCTGCGCGGGTAGGCGTCGGTCGGGTAGCGCTCGGCCTCGTCCTCGTAGACGTACAGGGCCGGGCAGGTCCTGCCGAAATCGGCCTCGAGCCCACCCTTCATCCCAAATACGGCCCGCTTGGCCGAGCTCGGGCCGACGAGCGCCTTGTGGTAGAGGCGGAAGACGTCGTCCAGCTTGGAGACGTCAATCACCTCGGTGGGAACGCCGCGCGCGCCAAGCTCCTTCAGCTTCGCGAGGGCGGCGTCCACCTTCAGGGGGAACCGCTCCGAAGGCTTATCCTGGCTCGAGTAGTAGAACTCGATTTTCATGGCGCTCACCCAACCTTGGCCGTGGCCTTCGCCTCGGCCTGCGCTTCGACCCGCGGCGCCCCGCAGTGGGGGCATGTCTCGCTGTCCGCGAGCTCCTTCGGGATGATCACCCAGTTCGGTTCCTCGGCCCGCGTGCAGTAGCCGATGAAGGCATGCCGGATCTCCGGGTCGAGGGCCTCACGGAAGCATTCCCACATAGCCTCTCCTAACCTTCGATAACGAACCGCGGCCTCGAGCCGACGAGCTCGTCCGCCGTCAGGGGCCGGCCGCTCAGCGGCTTGCCCCGGATGCTCTGAGTCAGCGGCTTGGGCTTCCCGAGCACCTCGGGCAGCGCCTTGGGCGGCGGAGCCGTCTTGCCGGGTTCGGTGATGGGCTCGAAGTCCTCCCTCTCGGCGTAGCCCGGCAGACGATCGGGCTCGCCGTCGGCCTTGTCCGGGCCCCCTGTGACGAACCCCCCTTCGAGCGAGATCGCGTAGACCTGCCCGCACCCCGCGCACTTGGTCTTGCCCGAGAAGTTGAAGAAGGAGTACGGATCCAGGTAGTTCTTCGTCCTGCAGTTCTCGCAGCGCAGGATGAGGCCGGAGTTGTCGCCCGGCATCTAGATCACCTCCTCCTCCTCGAGCTGCCGGATCTCGTCCATCGAGTGGCCGGCGAGCTTGGAATAGATGAACTCGTTGTCCGCGCCCACCGGCTTCAGGGCCCACTTGAGGCGAGGCGGGGTCTCGCTCATCTTGTAGGCCGGCCCCTGGGCGAGTACGTCGCCGAAGGTGGGGTCGTCCAGCCAACCGATCGAGCCGCGCTCGCGCCAGTGCTCGTGGTTCGCGACCTCCTTCGCGTTCCACACCGGCTGGTTGAGGATGTCGTCGCGATCGAGCATCTCGGCCACGTCCTCCTTCGTCTTGTCCTTCGCCCACTCCTCGAGCGCCGCGTAGATCTCGCGCTGCGGATCCGGCGGCACGCGGGAGTCGAGGTCCGGGTGCTTCTTGGCCAGGTCGTCGCGTCCGATCGTCTTGCAAAGACGGGCGAAGTCGTCGTCCTCATAGGCGGAGACGAGGATATAGCCCTCTTCCTGCTCCTGCGGGTTGTCCGAGTCCGGGTAGGAGGACTTCCCGCAGCCGACGATCCCGTGGACACAGAGTTCCGTGTCCCAGTTGCCCCACCGCTGGCGGACGATGCCGTCGCGGCCGTAAACGGGCAGCGACCACTCGAGCTGCCGCGTGACGCCGTCGACCTGCGAATACTCGAGGAACGCGCCCTCCCCCGAGACCGTGTCGCGCCAGTAGAGCGCGGCCAGGATGTTGACGGCCTGCATCATCCCGCCCCAGTAGTCGGCGAGCCAGATCGTGTGCTTGGCCGGGAAGCCGCCGAACTCCTCCTGCAGGCCGGTGATGCCGAAGGCGCCGCCCTGGGCCTGGCCCAGGATGTCGTAGGAGGCGCGCACGCGCCCCGGCCCCCAGCCGCCGAAACCGCCGAGCCAGGCGTAGACGAGGCGTGGGTTGACCTCCTTGAGCTGCCGGTAGCCGATGCCCCAGCGGTCGAAGGTTCCCGGCCGGTAGTTCTCGACCACAACGTCGGCCTTGGCCGCGAGGCTCTTCATGATCTCCCTTGCCTCCGGCCGGTGGAAGTCGAGGCCGACGAAGTACTCGTCGTAGTTGGCCCCGAAGAAGCCGAGGCCCGTGCCCCGCTCCGGCAGCCAGCGGGAGAGCGGATAGAGCAGTGGCTCGTTCCACGGCGTTGTGTGCCGCATCGGCTCGCCGGCGCGCGGCTGCTCGATCTTGATCACCTCGGCGCCGAGCTCACCCAGGTAGGAAGCGCACGAAGGGCCGAGGATGTACTGCGTGCAGGAGAGCACGCGGTAGCCCTTGAGCGCCTCCGGCTTCGAGAAGATCTCGGCCGGGTTGAACGTCTCGCGGCACCACTCCTCGAACCCGTCTGTCTCCGCCACCGCCTGCTTCATCTTCTGGACAGCCATTTAGGTCACCTCCTCGGCAGCAAGCCGCCTGAGGTCGTCCTTGGTGAAGCCGAGCAGGCGGCGATAGACGTCTTCGTTGTCATAGCCCGCCGGCCGCCCGAGCCACTTCACCCGGCCCGGCGTCTTCTCGCCCTTGAACGCGCTCCCGGCGTGGAGGACCTTGCCGTACAGCCTGTCGTCGAGCTGCTGGACATGCCCCCGGTACTTGAAGTGCGGGTACTCGGCCACCTCGTCGATGTAGGTCACCCCTCCCGAGGCGACCTCCTCCGCGAGGAGCTCCTTCCCGGCCTCGTCCCGCGACTTCGCCTTCATCCACTCGACCAGGTTCGTGTAGGTCTTCACCTGCGCCTCGTGCGGCAGGCGGTCGGTGACGAGCCGGAGCTTCTTGTCGTCGAGGATGTCGTCCTCGAGGTCGGGACGGTCCTTGGCGACCGTCTTCCAGATGCGGTACCAGAGCCGGTCGTGGCCGCCGCCGACCATCATCAGCCCGTCCTTGCACGGATTGACGGCGTAGATGTTGATCGCCAGATCCCAGTTGCCGTACCTGGGCCGGATGCTCCCGTCCATGCCGTGCCAAGCCCAGTTGTAGTCGAGGATGCGGATCACCGCCTCGGCCCCGGTCGCCTCGACGAACTGCCCGCGGTTGGACACCCGGTCGCGGTAGAGGATCGCGGCGAGGATGCCCATCGCGGCCGAGGTCCCGCCGACGTGGTCGCACATCCACATCGCCGAGCGGTTGGGCCGGCCGCCCTGCTCCTTCGGGATCCCCGTCCCGTGGACGAAGCCGCACGCGGCCTGCGCGACGGGGTCGAGCACGCCGCGCTTGTCCTTGAGCGGGCCCCACTGGCCCCGCTGGCCGACCCAGGCGTAGACAAGCCGCGGGTTGATCTCCCTGAGCTGCCGGTAGCCGATACCCCAGGCGTCGAACTGCCCGGGCGGGAAGTTCTCGATCAGGATGTCCGCATGGACCGCGAGCTTCTTCAGGATCTCGCGGCCCTCCTCGGTCTCTAGATTCAGGGTGACGGAGAGCTTGTTTCGCGCCTCGTGGAGGAAGTGAGGCCCGACCGGCTCTTGGCGCTCGTTGTCGTAGAAGTAGTAGTGCTTCCGCCCGAAGGGCACGAGCGTGCGCAGAGGGTCGCCGCCGGGCGGCTCCACCTGGATCACCTCGGCCCCGAGCTCGGCCAGCAGCGAGGCGCACCAGTGGCCGATCATCATCGTGTGCGAGCAGTCGAGGACCCGTAGCCTCGAGAGCGCCTCGGGCTTCTTGTGCGCGTCCTTCCAGTGGACGATCGACTCAAGGAAGGTCGGATACTCCCGCGCCTGTTCCGGCAGCGCCCCATATACCTCGTCCGGCGTGAGGATGGGGACTGTCGGCCAAGGCTTGACCTTGGGCTGCACCTCTGCAGCCTTAGTTCCGTCGTCCGCCACGACGCCTCCTTTCATCTCGGCACCTGCCCGTGGTCGAAGGCGCGCCCAGCTCCCGCGCTGCTTCGAGGGAGCGACACAACCCCGCCGTCCCACCCGCACTCATTTCAGGCCTGGACCTCACGCTCGAGCGTTGGTCGCGCAAAATGCTGGCGCAAACAGCATAGTCTCCGACAGGACGAAACCGTGTGTCAACCACGTCACTCTACCTCGCTCGAGGCCCGCTTGAGGATGGCGACGAGCCCGACCGTCCCGTAGGCGTAGCCGTCCTTGTTGGGTGCGACGAGCGGAACACAGCCGACGAGCTCCCAGCCCTCCTCGCCGGCCTCCCGCAGCCAGCCCAGGTTGCTCGCCAGGCCGTCCGGCGTCTCCTCGAACATCACCATCTCGTCCCTGTACTCCCAGCGCATATTCATCCCCTTCTTCAGCCCGATGGGCCGCTAGCGTGCGGACGAGGTCGCGGCCGGTGTCCGTGCGGCCCGCTCGCAGTGGCGACGCCGCGGCTCTTGCCCAGCTCTGGTTCGACCTGCGGGCCGAGGAGGCCGGTACGCGCGACCCCGAACGTTCGCCGCGCGATCTCGCTCCCTTCCACGAGCTCGCCGCCCGTCGCTGCCGCGAGGAGACAACCCTCCTCCTCGTCGCCCACAGCGGCGATCGTGCCGTCGGCTTCTACTGCGGCCGCATCCGCGGCGCGGTGGGAGAGGGGCTCGACCTCTACGTCGTCCCGGACGCCAGGAGACAGGGAGTCGCGATGACGCTCGTCAAGAGCGCCCTCGCCTGGTACGCGAGCCGCGGCGCGGTGCGGCTCACCGGGGCGCTGCGAGGCGGGGCGGGCTCCCGCGCCTTCTGGGCGACAGTCTGGGAGAAGGAGCCTTCGCGCCTGCGCGTGGCGCGAGAGGCGGCCGGCGTGGAGTGGCGCATGCGATCGATCGGTCCGGGCAGGGAGGGTTAGGACGGCCGGGGCCGCAATCACCCGAGGCTCCAGGGGCAGCCCACGTCCCAACTGAAGTCGTAGTAGGCAGCGCCCATCCACTCCTTCACGTGGACGCGGGTCTCGGAGACGATCGAGAACTCGGGCCCGAACTCCATCACCACCACGCGCCGGTCCTCGGGGTCGAAATACCTCACCGCCCACCGCTTGCCTTCTTCCACCGGAACGAGGTCGATCGGGTCGATGTCCTCGTAGCTCAGGCCCAGCTGGTCGAGAGCCCGGCGCGGTGTGACCGAGGCGGAGCCGACGGTCACCTCCTGCTTGCCCGCCCCGAGGGGGCCGAAGGTCATCTCCACCCACTCCCTCGTCGGCGCCGTCGCCAGCGCGTCGCGCCGCTCGACCTCAGGCAGATCGGGCATCGAGCCGTTCGAAGCGAGGCCGCCGATCACGGCGGCGAGGGCCTCTTCGGCCCTCCGCGGCTCCTTCCCGCCGCCGAGGACAGCGAGCAGGCGGCCCCCGGCCACCTCGTCGGCCAAGAAGATGAGCCCCTCGGCCAGGCGCTGGAGCAGGTCGCTCTGGAAGCCCAGGGATGCGTACTCCCCCTCGAGCAGGTCGAAGCCGAAGTACCAGATAAGGAGCTCGGGGCGAAACCGCCTGACCTGCGGCGCGAACGCGCCCAAGGCCGTCTCCAGGTAGGCGTCGGGCTCGAGCCCGGGCCCCACCCGCACGTCGAACGTCTCCGGGTACGGCGGCGCGAAGCCCTCGGTGCACAGGCAGCCGTAGAGCGTCTCCGGGGCCGGGCCGAGGACATCGAGCGAGCCGTCGGCGTGGTGAGCGTCTGTGTCCAGCACAGCCACGCGCCATGGGCGCCGCCGGCGCAGGTCGGCCAGTGCGATCGCGACGTCGTTGAAGAGGCACATCCCACCATAGAAGGCTCTGCCTGAGTGATGCCCGCCCACGCCGGGCAGGGCAACCGCCCTGCCACCCGATTCCGCCACGTCCCTGGTGCCGGCGAGCACGACGCCAGCAGAGAGAAGTGCGAGGTCGCGGTGCTGGCTCTCCTCGATCTGTTCCACGAGCGTCGGGGCGTGCACCTCGAGCAGCAGCTCTCGGGCTGGAGTCTCGGGCCCGCGGAGCGCCACGGCATCCGCGAGGCTGCCTGGAAACCACCCCAGCCGCGGCCGTTCGCGGAACGCGGGATGGAAGTAGACGCGCACGCTAGACGTCAGTCCTTGTGCCCGCGGCACCGGCCGCGAGTGCCTGCACGACGCTCCCGGCCCATTCTGCTGCCCCGCCCGTCGCGACAGGGTTGGCGAGCAGCCCCGCATGGTTCAGCCAGTGCCTGAGGTACGCGAGAAAGCCGGGCGGCGGCTCCTCGGCCTCGAGCAGCATGCCCTCCGTCACCCGCACGAGCTCGGCCTGGTCGAGCGAGGAGGCCAGGTCCTCCACGGCGCTGACGATGCTCGGGATGTCCGCTTCGCCGACCACGAACAGCACGGGGACTCCCGAGACGGAGTGTTGCGGCAGGCCACGCAAGACATCGACGACCTGGCCCGGATAGTCCTGTCTCACCTTCGGCGTCGCGAACGTCCTGAGCGCGTAGATCCCCTCCGGCGAGGGCTTCAGCGGCAGGGCGGGCGAGATCGCCACGACCGCGTCCGCCTCGGCGAGGAGGGCGAGCCGCCCACCGAGGCTGTGCCCGGCAGCGAGGACAAGGCCGTAGCGCCGAGCGTGCGCGACCGCGGCCTGCACCTCCTCGAGCAGTGTCGGCCCGAACGGCTCCGGGTGCTCACCGTGGCCCGGTAGATCGGGGACGATGCAGGCGAAGCCGACCTCGGTCAGGCGGAGCGCAAGCCCGAGCATGGCCTCTTTGCACCCTCCGTAGCCGTGGAAGACAACTGCCCCCGCCGCCGGTTCAGACTCGGGCGACACCTGCCAAGCCGGTCGCGGTGAACCGGGGAGCAGGGCCAGATCGGCGCGGCTCACCCTCATCGTAGTCGCGATGAGTGTAAGGCTTGGCGCCCTGCAAGGGATCGCGGCGCCTCCAGGCAAACACCTGGCCGGCGCCGGGAAGGGGCGCGGCCCTTTCTACGAGTACGTGGTCTAGTGCCGGGAGCGAGCCGCCGAGGCCCGGTCGCAGCCCTAGGCAGCAAGACGGCTCGCGCCTACTGACCCTTCCAGGTCGGCGGCCGCTTCTCGAGGAAGGCGCAGATCCCCTCCTGGGCGTCGTCGGCGAGCGAGTTCGTCGCCATCACGGACTTGGTCAGCTCGTAGGCGCGATGCTCGTCGAGCTCGACCTGACCGTAGAACGCCTCCTTGCCGATCCCGACGGTCAGCGGGCTCGAGCGGGCGCCCTCGGCGGTGACGGCGAGATCGCAAGCGGCCACGAGCTGGCAGCCGGCCGCGGTCGCCATTCCGTGCACCTTGGCGATCACCGGCTGCGGAAGCTCGTGGATCGTCTCCATCATCACGGCGCAGGTGTCGAAGAGGCGCTCGCGCCCGACCATCTCGCTGAGGTCGTGCCAGGCCGAGAACGCTGGGCCGGCGCCCTCGATCACGATCGTCCGCGTCTCGGCAACCGCGCCGAGCCCACGGAGGGCCGCGATCAACTCCTCCATCAGCTCGAGGCTGAGCGCGTTGCGCTTCGCGGGTCGGTTGAGTGTGATCCGCGCCGCGGTGGCCCGCATTGACCACGAGGTGGCGGTATGTGGTGCCGTCCTTCGCCACCAGTTCCGCAGCGACCTCCTCGCGACGATCGGCGCAAGCCTAGCAGCGCGGCCAGGCGGCCCCAGGCTAGGGTGGACCGAGGTCGACGTTGAATGCGTCGCCCGGGAGAACTAGAATCGCGGCGCAGAGATTTCGATCTTGCGACTGCCTTCGAGAGGGTACTCGCGCCCTCGACCGAAGGGGGAAGGAGCGCACCATGGCGGCTGAGGAACGCCGAGGACCGACCCTCGTGGAGCTCGCGCCCGCGGCCGATCCCGCGCCGCTCGGGCTCGCGGCGTTCGCCCTCACCACGTTCATGCTCAGCGGGCACAACGCGACCTTCATCCCGGACGTCCTGTGGGTCGGGCTCGCCCTGTTCTACGGCGGCCTCGTCCAGGTGACCGCCGGGATGTGGGAGTTCCGCAACCGGAACGTCTTCGGCTCGACCGCGTTCTCGACCTACGGAGGGTTCTGGCTCGCGCTCGGCGTGTTCATCGTGCTCGCCGAGACGACGAGCCTCGGCAGTGGGCTGAAGGGGGCCGACGTCGACAACGGGCTGGCGTGGTTCCTGCTCTCGTTCGCGATCTTCAACACCTACATGCTGTTCGGGAGCCTGCGGGTCAACGTCGCCGTCTTCGCCGTCTTCTTGGCGCTGGAGATCACCGAGATCCTGCTGGCGATCGGCTTCTTCCGGCTCGCGCACGGTGGTACGCCGTGGATCCTGCACGCCGGGGGCTGGGCGGGCATCGTGACGGCCGGAGCCGCCTGGTACGCCTCGGCTGCCGGAGTCCTGAACGGGATGTCACCGAGTCCGGTGCTGCCGGTCGGGCGGCCGCTCTGGACATGGGAGCCTTCCGCGCCGAGGCCCGAGGCGCCCGGTATCCCCGCGCGCGGACGCTAGGTACGCTCGGCCGCGGTTCCTCCGTCTCGGGGACTCCCGGGCTCGGACGAACGACGCCGCCTAGGCGGTGGCGTCGTTCGTCCCTCAGAAGGCATGCAGAGGCGGCGACTAGTGCAGGCCGAAGAGCGGCATGATTCCGCTGCGGACGTGAAGAAGTCGTTTGCGACAACCGAGGGCGGAAGGATCGCCTACGTCGAGAGCGGGCGCGGAGAGCCGATCGTGCTCATTCACGGCATGCCCACCTCCGCCTTCCTGTGGCGAAACGTCGCCCCCCGTCTCGCCGGGCATTTCCGGGTCTACGCGGTCGATCTCCTCGGCTTCGGCGACTCCGACAAACCGCAGAATGCCGACCTCTCGATCGCCGCCCAGGCCAAATACCTACGAGGGTTCATGGCGCACGTGGGCTGGGAGAAGGGCGCTGTCGCCGGCCACGACATCGGCGGCGGAATCGCGCAGCTGCTCGCAGTCGAGCACCCGGAACTCGTGAGGAAGCTAATCCTGCTCGACACGATCGCGTACGACTCCTGGCCGATACCGGAAATCGAACGGCTCAAGGAGCCTGCCTGGCATGAGATCATCGAAAGGATCGACCTCCGAAAGGGGTTCCGGGAGGCACTCGAGCGGGGGACGCACGACAACGAACGGGTCGACGACGAGCTCGTCTCGCGCTACGTCGCGCCCTTCCAGGGACTCGAGGGCCGGCGCGCATACCTGCGGTGCGCCAGGGCTCTGAGAACCCAGGACCTTCTCTCTGTAATGGAGCGAGTGGAGCAACTCGAGATCCCGACACTCGTCGTCTGGGGAGAGACCGACGACTACCAACCCCTCGCGTACGGCAGGCGGCTCGCCGAGCGCATGCGGCGGGCGCAGCTCGTCGTCCTCCCGGAAGCCGGCCACTTCGTTCAGGAAGACAAGCCTGAGGAGGTCGCGAGCGTGATCGAGGACTTCGTCCGCAGCGACGCCTAGCCCTCTTCGCCCTTCGCCCAGGACGCCGTCGCGCGCTGGGCTCGCCCTCGAGCACGGCAAGCCGGCCTCGCTGCGCCTCTCTCTTCCTTCTCGATGGCCGGCATCTTGAGCAACTCCTGCCCTGAGAGCAGGACTGGCGCGACTGGCGGTACTTCGCGGGCGATGGCGCAGTCCAGGCGGCCGACGGCTACTTTCGGATCCTCGGCCGGGTCGACGACGTGATCAACGTCCCCGGACACCGGCTCGGAACCAAGGAGCTCGAGTCGGCGACCATCACGGTCGACGAGATCGCCGAGGCAGCAGCCGTCCCCGTGGTGGACGACATCCGCGGCCGGGCGGTCGAGATGTACGTTGCGCTCAAGCCCGGCGTCGACGCGGACAGTGAGATCGAGCAGAAGGTGCAAAAGGCGATCGAGACCGAGATCGGAAAGATTGCGCGCCCGAAGAACGTCTGGATCGTCCCGGACATGCCGAAGACGCGCTCTGGAAAGATCATGCGGAGGGTGATCGCCGGGATCTCGAACTTCGCCGACGTCGGAGACGTGAGCACGTTGGCGAACCCTGAGATCGTCGACGAGATCCGCGAGCAGGTTCAGAGCGAGAAGGTGGCCCGCGGCGAGGCTCCGCGCGAGCTCTCGCCGGAGGAGATGGAGGAGATCAAGGCGTTCGGCCGCGCCGAGTGACGGGCCGGAATGCTAAGGGACGAGGAGCGCCTCGAAGCGCTCCTTGTCCTCGAACGGCCCGATCAGGGCGAGGTTGATCCCGTTCGAGCCGATCACGTCCTGCGCTACGCGCTGGACGTCCTCGACGGTGACGGAGTCGAGCCCGGCCAGCACCTCGTCCGGCTCGACCGCATGGCCCTCGAGCACCTCGCGGCTGAGGCCGAACATCGTCATTCCCTGCGGGTTCTCGAGCCGAAGCACGAATCGCCCCTTCGCCAGCGCGCGCGCCTTCTCGAGCTCCTCCTCCGGCACGGCCTCCTCGGCGATCTGGCGAAACTCGCGCACGATGGTCTCGACGGCTTCCTCGGCGCGCGTGATGTCGACGCCCGCCTGCGAGTAGAGCGAGCCGGCGTCGGTGTAGCTGTTGTTGTGGGCGAAGACGTAGTAGGCGAGCCCGCGGCGCTCGCGCACCTCGGTGAAGAGCCGCGAGGACATGCCCGTGCCGAGGATGGTGGTGAGCAGCTGGAGCGCGTACCGCTCGGGATGGTCGAAGGGGTAGCTGCGGACGCCGAGGCAGAGGTGAGCCTGGTCGGATTCCTTGTGGTGGAGCGTGACGCGGGCGCCGTTGTCTCCGTCCAGCCGAACCGGCCGCGGCGCGCCGGTCTCCTCCGGCTCGAGGTCGCCGAGCAGGCGCTCGACGGTGCCGAGCGGGTCGCCGTCGAGCCGTCCCCCGAGGCCGACCACCATCCGCTCCGGCTTGTACCAGCGGCCGACGTAGTCGAGAAAGGTCTCACGCTGGGCCGCGCGCACCGTCTCCTTGCGCCCGATCACGTCCCAGCCGAGCGGCTGGTCGCCGTAGAGGAGCTGGTCGTAAAGCCCGCCGATGAAGTCGCGCGGCGTGTCGAAGTACATGTTCATCTCCTCGACGATCACGCCCTTCTCGCGCTCGATCTCCTCGCCCTCGAACTTCGAGTGGCGCAGCATGTCGACGAGCACGTCCAGGGCGCGGTCGCGATAGTCGGCCGCGCACTTGACGTAGTAGCCGGTGTATTCCTTGCTCGTGAACGCGTTGAACTCGCCGCCGAGCGAGTCGACCTCCATTCCGATGACGCGCGCGGTCGGCCGCTGCTCGGTGCCCTTGAAGAACATGTGCTCGGCGAAGTGGGCGATCCCGTTCGTCTCGGGCGTCTCGTAGCGGGAGCCGGCGGCGAGCATGATCATGCAGGTGACCGACTGCACCTGCGGCATGTCGGCGGTAACGACGCGCAGGCCGTTGTCGAGTCGGTGGCGCTCGTAGACGTTGCTCATGCGGCCAGCCTCTCTCGCCAGGTGTCCGGAATAGGCACCGTGGTACCGCTTCCGTAGTCGTAGCCGACGCAGACGCTCGTCGCCTGCGCCACGACGCGCCCGTCGGCGCGCAGCTCGTACTCGAGGTCGAAGCTCTTCGTCCCGAAGCGGCTCGTTCGGACGCCGATCTCGACCTCCTCGCCGAACGAGAGCGGAGCGCGGAAGTCGATCTCGATCCGGGCGACGATGATGCCCAGCTCCTGGAGCTCCGTAGCGGTGCCGAGGTGGAGCAGGAAAGCGACCCGCGCCGACTCGATGTAGGTGAGGAAGACCGCGTTGTTGACGTGCCCCATGACGTCGACGTCGCGAAAGCGGACCGTCTCCCGGTGCACGAACTCGAAGCCCTCCACTCGGCAGATGCTATCCGGGGCTACCGGTCCCGGAGGCGCCTGACGAAGCGGACCGCCCCGTCGACCGCGCAGCTCTTGTTGTCGACGAGCCCGCTGTCGAGTCCGATCCGCTGGACGGCTCGTGGGTGAAGAAGACGACGACCGCCACCCCGGGCTTCGCGCCGAGCCTCGCTGAGAGCGGGGTCGCGAAGCAGTCCTTGCCGGCCATGGCGCGACGTTGGCTCGGCGCGATGAGAGATGCTCTCGGCGTGGCGGGAGACGAGACGCGGAGGGCGATGTGGGCGCAGCCCGAGTGGCTGGCTGCGGTGCCGACCGACCGGCGCCTCCCGGCGGGGCGCGTCCTCTACACCGGCTGCGGAACCTCGTTCCACGCGGCCCAGACGGCGGGGTGGGAGCTGCAAGCGCTCGAGCTCGTCCTCGCGCCGGAGCACGACGCCGACCTGCTGGTCGCCGTCAGCCACGAGGGGGACACGCCGCTGACGCTGGAGGCGGCGCGAGCCTTTGCGGGCCCCGTCTGGCTCGTGACGGGTCGCCCGGAGAGCCCCCTGGCCGAGCTCGCCGACGAGGTGATCGTGGCGACACCCGAGGTCGAACGCAGCTGGTGCCACACGGCCTCGTACACCTGCGCCGTGGCGGCGCTGGCCGCGCTGCGGGGCGAGGACGTAAGCGGGCTGCCCGGCTCGGTGGCCGCGGCCCTGGAGGAGCGGGAGCCGGTGAGTCGGCACGAGCGCATCCTGGTCGCGGGCGCGGGGCGCGACTGGGCGACCGCGCAGGAGGCCGTCCTGAAGCTGCGCGAGGGCGCGTTCGCCGCCGCCGAGGCTCACCACACAGAGCAGCTCCTGCACGGTCATCTCGCCGCGGTCGACGAGTCGGTTCGCGCGTTCGTGCTCGAGGGCGAGGGCCGCGCCGCCGAGCGAGCGGCCGGCGCCGTGCGCGCCCTCCAAGAGCTCGGCTGCGAGACGACGCTCGTGCCGACGGTGCACCCGGTCGTCGACATCGTCCGCTTCCAGCTCCTGACGCTCGACCTCGCTGAGGCGAGAGGCGTGGATCCCGACCTGATCCGCCGAGACGACGAGCGGTGGGCCCGAGCCCGCGCCGCTTACGACTGACGAGCCAGTGGCCACCGCTGAGGTCATTTTCCCCCGGGGGACCCCCTCGGTTGTTCCCCCGTGAACAAGGCTAGCGGCGAAAAGCGCGCGCGTGTGTCACGCGTACGTCACGAAACTGCGCCTATTGCTCCCGCCAGGCGCGGAGCAGCTCCGCCTCGCGCTCGGGCGCCATCCCCGCGTCCTCCGTCGTCTTCGCGTGGGCGAGCGTTGCACGAACGGTGTTCTCGAGCGGCCGGAACGTGAGGCCCGCCTCGACGGCCGCGTCGTTGGGAACGCGGTGGAAGTACTCGTTCCCCGGCGACGCGATCCAGAGCGGCAGCTCCATCCATTCCCCGACGCCCCTCTCGAGCAGCCAGTTCGACGGCACCCACACGAGCCTGTCCCCGGAGGCCGTCACGCGCGCACACGTTTCGAGAAGATCTCCCCACGTTGTCACGTCGATCGCGTTGAAGATCCCGTCCGTCCGCTCCTCGCAGAGGCGCACGAGCCACTCGCCCAGGTCACGCACGTCGATCAGCGTCACCTGCTCTTCGGGGGCTCCGGGGACGAGCGTGTCGCCTCCTCTGGCAATCCGCTGCGGCCAGTACGTAAAGCGTCCCGTCGGGTCGTGCGGCCCGACGATCAGCCCGGGACGGACGATCGAGCCGGGCCGCCGCTGCGTGACACGCTCGCACATGGCCTTCAGCTCCCCGTAGTGCGTGGAGACGTCCTCGGAGTCGACGTCGCCGTGTACTGGCGCCGCCTCGTCGGTCGGTTGCGAGAAGTCGGCGTAGACGGACCGCGACGAGACGAACAGGTAGTACGACGCGTCGACGAGCTCGACCGACTGACGCACGATCCGCGGCACGAAGCCCGACGGGTCGATCGCGGCGTCCCACGCGCGCCCCTGGAGCGCCGACAGATCGCCGTCCCGGTCGCCTCGCAGCTTCTCGGCCTCGGGAAAGAGCTCCGGGTTCGTGCGCCCTCGGTTGAAGAGCGTCACCTCGTGGCCGCGGGCCAGCGACGCCTCGGCCGCCGCGCGCCCGAGAAACCTCGTCCCCCCGAGGATCAGGAGCCTCAAAGCTCCCGGAGCTCCTCGAGCAGGCGGTCGACCTCGTCGACCGTGTTGTAGTGGACGAGCCCGATCCGCAGGCCCCCTTCGGGCAGGCCGAGCCGCCGCATCACCTCGACGGCGTAGTAGTCGCCGTGCCAGACGGCGAATCCGCGCTCGGCTAGCCGGGAGGCCGCCTCGAGCGGAGTCGGGCCCGCCGACGTGACCAGGAAGGTCGGCACCCGGCCCTCCATCGACCGCAAGCCGTGCAGCTGCCAGCTCTCCGGGAGCCCGCTTAGGAACCGCTCTCCCAGCTCCCGCTCGTAAGGGGCAATCGCGTCGTAGCCGACCGACTCGACGTAGCCGACCGCGGCGATGAAGCCGGCCAGGAGCTCGTGCGCGAGCGTCCCTGTCTCGTGCCGTGCTCCGCCCACCTCCGCCGCCGCCGGGCGGACATTGTACGGCCGCCAGCGCTCGAGCAGCTCGCCGCGCGCGAACGCGAGCCCGAGGTGCGGCCCGAAGAACTTGTACGGCGAGCAGAGCAGCACGTCGACGCCTGCGGCGGTCACGTCGATCGGTCCGTGGGGCGCGTAGTGCACGGCGTCGACCCAGGCGAGTGCCCCGGCCTCATGCGCGAGCTCGGCGACCCGCGCCACGTCCACGATCGTGCCGACCGCGTTCGAGGCCCACGGAAACGCGACCACCCGCGTCCGCTCGGAAAGCAGCGCCGCGAGGTGGTCGAGGTCGAGCGTCGTGTCGTCGCGGATCTCCGCGAAGCGAACCCGAAGGCCCAGGTCGCGCGCGAGCTCCAGCCAGGGTACGACGTTGCCGTCGTGATCGAGCCGCGTCACGACGACCTCGTCGCCCGCGGCGAGCTCCCGCGCCAGCGCCCGCGTCAGCGCGAAGTTCAGCGTCGTCATGTTGGCGCCGAACACGACCTTCTCCACCCAGCAGCCGAGGAAGCCCGCTGCGGCCTGACGTGCCTCGGCCACCAGCAGGTCGCTGCGCCGGCTCGTCTCGAAGGAGCCGCCGAGGTTCGCGTTCGAGTCGCGCAGGTACTCGGCGATCGCCTCGACGACCTCGTCGGGCACCTGCGTCCCGCCGGGGGCGTCGAAAAACGCGAGCGGCCGGTCGAGCGCGGAGAAGCGCCGCCGCACCGAGGCCACGTCCAAAGGCACCGCTTGCGGCACGCTCAGGACGCTATCCGATGGATCGTTGAGGTTCGGATAAGTAACTGGCACACTGGCTTGTGGAACGGGGATCGAAAAGAGGAGAGCCGATGGAAGTTGCCGCCGTACCTGCCGTGGACCTTGCAGAGCGCCCACCGAACGCCGTGGTCGCGGCACGCGACGTCACCCGCCGCTTCGGGGAGGGTGACACCGCCGTCGACGCACTTCGGGACGTCGCGCTGGACGTCGCCGAGGGGAAGCTGACGGCCGTGATGGGGCCCTCGGGCTCCGGCAAGTCCACGCTGATGCACATCCTGGCCGCGCTCGACCGCCCCACGTCGGGCGAGGTCTGGATCGCCGGCACGAAGCTGGGCGAGCTAAGCGACACCGAGATCACGAAGCTCCGGCGCAAGCACATCGGCTTCGTCTTCCAGTTCTTCAACCTTCTGCCGATGCTCTCGGCGGACGAGAACGTGCGCCTGCCGCTCTCGATCGCGGGTGCGAAGCCGGACCCCGGCTGGTACGAGGAGCTGATCAAGAAGGTCGGCCTCGCGGACCGGCGCGAGCATCGCCCCGCCGAGCTCTCCGGCGGCCAGCAGCAGCGCGTCGCGATCGCGCGCGCCCTCGTCTCCCGGCCGACGGTGGTCTTCGCGGACGAGCCCACCGGCAATCTCGACTCGCGCTCGAGCGAGGAGATCCTGACCCTCCTGCGGAGCTCCGTCGACGAGCTCCGGCAGACGACGGTGATGGTCAGTCACGACCCGCACGCCGCCGCGATCGCGGACCGCGTGCTCTTCCTCGACGACGGCCAGATCGTGAAGGATCTCGGCCGCTCGGAGCCCGCTGAGCTCCTGGCGGCGATGGACGAGCTCGGCGGCTCGTGATCGCGGTCGCGCTGAAGGGCCTCGCGGGGCGGAAGCTCCGCGCGGTGCTGACCGCGTTCGCGATCGTTCTCGGCGTCGCGATGGTGAGCGGCGCCTACGTTCTCACGGACACGATCTCGAGCGCCTTCGACACGATCTTCACCCAGTCGTACAAGAATTCCGACGTCGTCGTCACCGGCAAGGCAGCCTTCAAGAACGACCAAGGCAACGGCACAGACACGCCGAGCTTCCCGGCCTCGCTGCTGACGAAGATCCAGAAGCTGCCCGACGTGGCCGCCGCCGCGGGCTCGATTACGGACGATCGCACCCAGCTCATCGGCAAGGACGGCAAGTCGATCTCGAACGGCGGAGCCCCGAACCTCGCGTTCGGGGTCGATCCGCTCGAGCTCGACCGTTTCCGGGTGCTCACGCTGGTGACCGGCTCGTGGCCGGCCGGGGGCGAGATCGCAATCGACAAGAAGACCGCGGACGACGAGCACTACGGAGTGGGCGACACGATCGGCGTGGAGGCGCGCGGACCGGTCAGGCGCTTTCGGATCAGCGGGATCGCCAAGTTCGCGGACGTCTCCTCGATCGGCGGCGCCACGATCGCAGTCTTCGACATCCCCACCGCGCAGAAGCTCCTCCAGAAGGAGGGGAAGCTCGACGTCGTCCGGATCCAGTCGCGCTCGGGCGTGCCGACGCCGAAGCTGCTTGCGGAAGTGGAGCCCCTCCTCCCGCCGACCGCGGGGGCACGCGACGTTGCCGCGCAGGTGAAGGAGGACAAGAAGGACATCACCGGCTTTCTTGGGATCATCCAGAAGGTGCTGCTCGCCTTCGGCGGGGTCGCGCTCTTCGTCGGCAGTTTCGTGATCGCGAACACACTCTCGATCACGATCGCGCAGCGAACTCGGGAGTTCGCGACGCTGCGGACGCTCGGCGCGACACGCCGCCAGGTGCTCTGGTCGGTCGTGATCGAGGCGCTCGTGATCGGCACCCTCGCGTCGGTGATCGGACTCTTCGCCGGGCTCGGGATCGCCAGCGGACTGAACTCGCTGTTCGTCGCGGTCGGGATCGACCTGCCGAAGGCCTCGACCGTCTTCGCGACGCGAACGATCATCGTCAGCCTCGCCGTCGGGATCGTGATCACCCTGCTTGCGAGCCTCCGTCCGGCGCTGCGCGCGACGCGGGTGCCGCCGATCGCCGCGGTACGAGAGGGGTCGGTGCTGCCGGCGTCGCGGTTCGCGCGCTTCGGCGCTCTCGCGGGGGCCGGCGTCGTCGCCGTCGCGGTCGCGCTGCTGCTACTCGGGATCTTCGTCCACGGTCAGTCGGTGCTGCTGCATCTGCTCGAGATCGGCGCAGGGGTCTTGCTGCTCTTCCTGGGCGTGGCGATCTTCGCTCCGAAGATCGTGCCGCCGCTCGCCTCGGTGCTCGGCTGGCCGGGGAAGCAGGTCGGTGGAGCTGCCGGCGGGCTCGCCCGCGAGAACGCGATGCGCAACCCCGCCCGCACGGCGTCGACGGCGGCTGCGCTGATGATCGGCCTCGCCCTCGTCACCTTCGTCGCCATCCTTGCGCAGGGCCTCCGCTCCTCATTCGAGAGCGCGGTCGACCAGCTCTTCGTCGCCGACTACGCCCTCACCGCGTCGAATACGTTCAATCCCCTCACGATCGACGCGCAGAAGGCGATCGAGAACGTGCCGGGAGTCCAGGCCGTCTCCGGGATTCGCGCGGGGTCCGGGCGCTTTCTCGGCTCGGTGCACAACCTCACGGCCGTCGACGCGAACATGTCGAAGGTGATCCACCTCGACTGGAAAGCCGGCTCGAACGCCGTTCCCGCACGGCTAGGGCGCGACGGGATGTTCACCGACGACGACTACGCCAAGAAGCACCATCTGAAGCTCGGCTCGCCGGTGCGGATCGAGCTGCCGAACTCGAGCTTCCTGAACGTGATGGTCAAGGGGATCTTCAAGAAGCCGAAGGGCGGCTCGCCGTTCGGCGAGGCGACGATCTCGTCCGCTCTCTTCGATGCCAACTTCCCGCGGCCCCAGAACGAGATGGCGCTGATGGACATGCCCGGAGGAGTGAACGATGCCAACACCGCGGCGCTCGAGGCGCCGCTGAAGCCGTTTCCAGACGCCAAGGTGCAGACCCGCGACGAATTCAAGACGAATTTCGAGAAGCCGCTGAACAACCTGCTCAACCTGCTCTACGCCCTGCTCGGCCTCTCCGTGATCATCAGCGTCTTCGGGATCGTGAACACGCTCGTCCTTACGGTATTCGAGCGGACGCGAGAGCTCGGCATGCTGCGCGCCGTCGGCATGACGCGCCGGCAGGTGCGCCGGATGATTCGACACGAGAGCATCGTTACGGCCCTGATCGGCGCGGCGCTCGGAATCGCGCTCGGGGTCTTCCTCGCGCTGCTCGTGACGAGCGCGCTCTCGAACGAGGGCTTCGTCTTCGCGATGCCGTGGACCTCGCTGGCCGTGTTCGTGATCGCGGCGGTCGTTGTCGGGATCCTGGCAGCGGTCCTGCCGGCTCGGAGAGCGGCCCGGCTGAACGTGCTGGAGGCGCTCCAGTACGAGTAGGCCTGCTGTCCGGGGCCGCTCGTAGGCTGCGGGCGTGCGACGGTTGCGGCCGCTGAGCGAGGAGGAGTGCTACCTCCGCTGCTACGGCGCGGGAGACGCGATGGTGCGGGTCGTGCAGAGCGGGCCGAGGCGGCCGAAGAGCCTGGCCCGGATCAGCGGCGAGGAGCTGCGCCGGCTCTTCGAGCTGCGGCTCGACGCCCGCGAGCCCGAGCTCGCCGCGTGAGGACGTGCGTCCGGTGGAGCCACGCCGCAAGCCGAACGAAATGGCGCGTCTGGTCGCGCCGCCCGAAGCCGCTCGGCAGTGAGCGGCGCTGCTCGCCGAGGACGCGGCGCGGGCCGCGCTGCACGGCCTAGCCTCCTTCGACCGTTCCCTCGGTTCCCGCCCACCGCGACGGTCAAACGGAATCCGAATGACCGGGCGGGCCGGTTTTTGGTTCGCTAACCCCGCCAGAGGTTCGTGATCGGCGTCCTCCGGTCGCGGCCGAAGGCCTTCGGCGTCAGGCGCACTCCCGGCGGGGCCTGGCGGCGCTTGTACTCGGCGCGGTCGATCAAGGCGAGCGCGCGCTCGACCACGTCGACGTCGAAGCCGTCGGCCGAGAGCTCTTCGCGCGAGCGGTCCTGCTCGACGTACGCCTCGAGCACGCGATCGAGCGCGGGGTATGGCGGGAGGGAGTCCTCGTCGAGCTGGTTCGCCCGCAGCTCCGCGCTCGGCGCCCGCCCGAGGATCGACGCCGGGATCAGCTCTCTCTTGGCCCGTTCGTTCAGGTGGCGGGCGAGCCGGAAGACGTCCGTCTTGAACACGTCCTTGAGCAGCGCGAAGCCCCCGGCCATGTCGCCGTAGAGCGTCGCGTAGCCGACCGACAACTCCGACTTGTTGCCGGTCGCCACGACCAGCCAGCCGAACTTGTTCGAGAGCGCCATCAGCAGCACGCCGCGGATCCGCGCCTGGAGGTTTTCCTCGGCGAGGTCGGGCTCGCGCCCGGCGAAGCTCTCCGCCAGCGTGGCCTCGAACGCCTCGACGATCGCGTCGATCGGCAGCTCGCGGAACTCCGCGCGGAGGCCTTCCGCCACCAGCCGCGCGTCCCGCCGCGTCTCCTCGGACGAGAACTGCGACGGCATCGAGACGCAGTGCACGCGCTCCGCGCCCAGCGCCTCGACCGCCAGCGCGGCGGTGAGCGCCGAGTCGATTCCGCCGGAGACCCCGATCACGACGTCGCTGAAGCCGTTCTTGTCCACGTAATCCCGCAGCCCCAGCTCGAGCGCCAGCCGCATCTGCTCGAGCTCGTCGCGGCGCGGGGCGATGACCGGCTCGACCGGCTCCCGCTCGCCGGTCGCGCCACCGACGTGCACGACCGGCGCCTCGGGGAGCGCGCCGCGCTCGCGCGCAAGCGCCCGCCGGCGCACGTCCCGCAGCCGGCGTCCAACCGCCTCCGCCGGCTCGATGTCCACGACGAGCAGGTCCTCCTCGAACCCGGGTGCTCGCGCCAGCACGCGGCCCTCCTCATCGAGGACGAGCGAATGGCCGTCGAAGATCAGCTCGTCCTGGCCGCCGACGGCGTTGCAGAACGCGACGAAGCATGCGTTGTCGCGGGCGCGCGTGGCGAACATCTCCTCGCGCTCGCGGTCGCGACAGACGTGGAACGGCGACGCCGAGATGTTCGTCAGCAGCTGCGCGCCCGCGAGCGCGAGATCCGTCGCGGGCGGGCCGGGCTGCCACATGTCCTCGCAGATCGTCGGCCCGATCAGCGTGCCGTCGTGCTCCAGCAGAAGCAGGTCGTGCGCCGACGCGAAGTAGCGGTCCTCGTCGAAGACGCCGTAGTTCGGGAGGAAGCGCTTGCGGTAGATCGCCTTTATCTCGCCTCCGTCGCAGACGGCACAAGCGTTGAAGAGGTCGCGGTCGAAGTGGGGGACGCCGACGAGCGCGACGATCCCGCGGGCGCTGCGCGCGATCTCCCGCAACGAATCGTCCGCGGCCCGGATGAACCCAGGTCGCAGCAGCAGGTCCTCGGGCGGGTAGCCGGTGACCGCCAGCTCGGGGAAGAGAACGAGGTCGGCGCTCTTCGCCTCGGCTTCCTCGATCACGCGCACGATCCGCTCCCGGTTCCCGTCGAGGTCGCCGACGGTCGTGTTGATCTGCGCGAGCGCGAGCCTCATCGTCTAGTACCTAAGGTTACCAGTTTGCGACTATGAGGCGAAAACTTCCGCCAATGCCGCTCGCTCTCGAGGTGGCGCAGCGCTTCCGAGAGTTGAGTGGTGACGACTTGGCCATCCACACGGCATCCGAAGGCGAGCAATGGGTGGCGCCTACGGGCCCGTAGCGGTCCAATGGCACCCACAGAGAGACCGCGAGCTAGATGTACTGACCACAGAGGTGTGAGACGCGGCTGATTGGTGGGCGGGCTTCCAGTGAGCCGTGGGGTCGTCGTCGGTTGTACCAGCGGAGGTAGCCGGGGAGCGCTCTGCTGCGGTGAACGCTGGTCGGGTAGGCGTGACG
>WNGE01002077.1_pt1 | contig 29303 bp, 27 predicted proteins | sample 5400651 | NCBI WGS metagenome assembly WNGE01 (sample SAMN13153370, study PRJNA577476) | soil metagenome | isolation source: 60 cm soil or saprolite under grassland replicate 2 | place: USA:California | collected 2016-06-15
TCTATGCGTATGCTCTCAGAATCAACCATCACGTACTCCTGGATGGTCGGGCAATCCTGGTAATATATGAACTTCTTTCCCCTGTCGGTGCTCTCGTTGGTTGGAGAAAGCACCTCGACATCCATGATTGGATATTTGGGCGGCGCCACTGTCTTTTCCTACTACGGTAGATGATACCTTATTTCCTGATTCTCTGTTACATCTTCCTTGCCGCAACCAGAGGACCGGAAGTCCGAATTCAGGTTTCTTTTTGAGTGGTAAGCTATTCGCGTGGGTATAGAAGTACGCTGATTTCTCGATATTTGTCGTAAACTTCTTGAAGCTCGTAATTATCAGGGAACGTAATGCAATACCGCTCGGTCATCATGCGTGGGAGAATTTCGGTACGTGTTGTTCCTTCTGGAAAAGACACCATGCACTCGTCTGCGTTCTCGTCCAGTGTACAGCCGTGTCTTACTATGATCTTTCTTGCTTCCTCTGTAAGAAGAGCGTCCAGTGTACAGCCGTGTCTTACTATGATCTTTCTTGCTTCCTCTGTAAGAAGAGGTGTTTTGAGTTGGTGTATTGGCTGTGCAGGTGGGGTAATGTGTATGCAATCCCGCCTGTTTTCATAATTTGTATCTGTCATTGCTCAAATCTTTTGTTGTCGTATATATAATGAGTGGTTCCGTATAAGGGATATAGTAAACGGTGCCATTTAATGGGACTCGTGTCAAGCGAGGAGAGACCGTAGTATTATGCCAACTATCAGCAACGAGGAATGTTATGATACGTCTGCGTGTGCGGGAAATTGCAGAGCAAAGAAAAATTAGTATGACACGTTTATCGAGGATTGCGGATGTGAACTATAAAACTGTTCAGGCCATTTTTAGTGATCCCTATCGTGATGTGGCGTATAGCACGCTTGACAAAATTGCCAAGGCTTTGGGCGTGACGGTGCCTGATTTGATTGAAGATGTACCAGATGAGGGAAAATCGTAGCTGATTTCTTTATTGTGACGCTAGTGTGATGGTGCCATCCCCTTTTGTGATCGAGCAATGATACTGGTGTTCTAGCCTATCATTAGGAACTTTTGAGCCGGGCGAGAGCGAACTCGCCTGGGCATGTTCAGAAGGAGATGGCCCCAATGAAAACGATTGAAGACAAACAAACGGCCACACCGTTGCAGACGACGACGGCTCCGGACAAGATTGAAAGACGATATGATGTTGATTGGTTGCGGGTGGTGGCCGTCTTCTCGGTCATCGCTCTGCACAGCGCAGTCATCTTCTCGTCTGGTCAGTTTAACGTCAAGCACGTCCAGCCCTCTTTGATCGTGGATACCATCCAGACCTTCCTTTCTGTTTGGATCATTCCGTTGCTCTTCGTCCTCGCCGGAGCTGCAACCAAGTTCGCGCTGGACCGGCGAACGTCCAAAGCATACCGTTCCGAGAGGGTGAAGCGTTTGCTCGTTCCGTTTGGAATATGGTTTGTTGTTCCAGCGATCGCCGCCAACGTACTTGGCTGGGACTTCCTTTTACAGCTCCCAGGAAACCCCCGTCTCGCCTTCACGGTCGTCGGAACCGGTCATTTGTGGTTCATCGGATATTTGTTCCTGTTCTCTATGATCGCGCTCCCTCTCTTCGTCTTCCTGCGCAAACCGACTGGAGTGCGATTCATCTCCTGGCTCGCTCATATGTGCGAGAAACCTGGAGTGATCTTCCTTTTGGCGGTCCCAGTGATGGGAATATCCCGTGCGGACAACGACAACAACCTCCTCCAGATGTTCTACCTGTTCTACTTCATCTACGGCTTCATCATTTTTTCCGATGCTCGCTTCGGACGTGCCATCGACAAGCAGACCTGGTACGCTCTGGTGGCCGGAGTAGTCCTGCTCGTCATCTTTGTCTTCATGGACGAAACCAAAACGCATATCGATTTCTACAGCAGAGTATATAGAATCCTTGATGTATTCAGCCGCTGGATCTGGGTCATCGCCTTCCTCGGACTGGGTCATCGCTTCCTGAACCGGACCAACCAAGTGCTGCGCTATCTGACCGAGGCTTCTTATCCGATCTACATTCTCCATTTCTTGATACTTGCGCTGATCGGCTACTACATCGCCGGACTGGGCTGGCCCGTTGAGCTAAAGTACCTGACCATCCTCAGCCTGGCTGTCGCAGCGTCGGTGTTGGCTTACGACCTCCTGGTGAAGCGGACGAATGTCACCAGGTTCCTCTTCGGGATGAAACCAAAGAGGGCATTGACCCCAAGGAATGCTCGTGCAAAATTCAAAATAATAGATTAGCAGAAAATCCACCGGAGGCCGATATATCGGCGGTGGGCACGATAAATCGGCCCCTACTAGTTCGTCAAGCTTCATTTGGCACTTTTGAAATCGCTTCTGAGGCCATTTCAAAGGGACGAAAACCGACCAGATGAAGCTTGACGGACTACTACGAGTGTCCGGATTATTTTGCGAAACTTCATGCACTCTTACGTTTTGTTCCCTTCAATTCCCTGCGTAAGACTTTCCCAAGCAGTGATTTAGGTAAACTCTCACGAAACTCCACAATTGTTGGAACTTTGTAGGGAGCCAGGTTCTGCTTGCAATATGCCCATATAGCTTCACGCATCTTTTCTGAAGCCTCAAATCCAGGTTTCAACACGATAAAGGCTGCGACCGTCTCCCCCCGGTATGCATCTGGTACGCCTACCACTGACGCTTCCTGCACGGCTGGATGATTGAACAAGACTTCTTCGACTTCTCTTGGAAACACTTTGAAACCACTGGCGTCGATCATGTCCTTGGCGCGATCTACTATCGAAAAGTAGCCATCTGCATCCATCTTCGCCAGGTCACCGGTCAGCAGCCACCCCTGCGAAAAGCTGGCCTGGGTCGCTTCTGCGTGCTTCCAGTAGCCCTTCATGATGTTGGGCCCTTTCACCACCAATTCCCCAATCTCACCAACAGGGAGCATTTCACCCGTCTTCTGATCGAGAATAGCGGCATCTATATTGGCAAGGGGCAGTCCAATCGTGCCATTGCGGCAATTTTCGTTCAAAGGATTGCAATGGGTCACTGGCGATGTCTCGCTCAAACCATAGCCCTCAACCACCTTTCCATGTGAAACTGCCTCAAAGTCTGCCTGTACTTTGGCGGGCAAGGGAGCTGCTCCACTGATGCAATAGTTAATTGAACTCAGTGATTCCCTATCCTCACCTACCTCGCGCACCAGCGCCAGGTACATCGTAGGGACACCCGGGAAAATCGTTGGCCGGTACTTGCGAATAGCGTTTACTACCGCTTTCGGTTTAAATTGCGGCATGAGTAACATAGCCGATGCCGTGAGAATGCTGAGATTCATACACGTCGTCAAACCATAAGCATGGAAGAAAGGGACAGCGCTCAGCATTATCTCTTGACCGTCGGGGATCTTGGCCATCCAATTGCGCACCTGCATGGTATTGGCAAGCAAATTGCTGTGCGTCAGCATCGCCCCTTTCGCCAACCCTGTCGTACCGCCAGTATATTGGAGCGCGGCAAGATCATCTCCAGCAAGCTGTACGTCCACTCTTTTGCTTGCGGGTGATCTCATCACTTCGCTCCACGAGTGCAACGTCGCGTCTTGCCGCCATTCTTTTTTCGTCAAGCGCGGTTCTGCGCGCTTGGCAGGGCGTTGGCTATGGCGTTGGCTGTAAGGATAAAGCAAGCGCAGAGGGAGTGGGAGATACTCGGCCGGGCTGGTCAGTATCACCTGCTCCAACGCCGTGTCGGCGCGTATCGCGCGGATAACCGGGTAAAAGTCTTCCAGCATGACCATGTAACGAGCCTCGGCATCGGCCAATTGGTGCTGCATTTCACGCTGCGTATACAGTGGGTTTGTCTGTACAACCACTGCCCCCGCTTTCAGCGTCCCATAAAATGCAACAGGGTACTGGGGAATATTCGGGAGCGCAATTGCCACACGGTCACTCTTGCGTACACCCAATTGCTGTAATCCTGCCGCAAAACGATCCGCCAGGGTAGCCAGGTGAGCATACGTATACTTTTTGCCATAGTAAAGGATGGCCGTATGGTCTGGATACCTTTTCGCCGTTTGATCGAGCATCCATGTCAGGGGATGATCAGGTATCTCAAGGTGAGGAAGAACACCCTGCTCATAAAAGCGAAACCACGGACGATCAGGCAGTGGGTGCCTGGCACCAGCAGTCGTAGCATTTTCCGCGCTAGAAGCAGTTGAAGCATTGAATGCCGCTTGAGAATCGTTTGTTACCGGTGAATCAGACATCGGCTCTGTTCCCCTCTCACTATCGGCGCCCTTGCGGACGCCCTGGATACCTCTGATTATGGATGAGAGCTACGCTCCTATAGATGTCACCCCATTCACTTCATTCAGGGCAAGCTCTGAGCGCAGCGCAGGGTCTCTCGCTGGGCTGGGAGATGCTTCGCTGCGCTCAGCATGACAGGATTGCGCTCAGCATGACAGGACGGCGCTTAGCATGACAAGGCGGTCGTGCTGGCCTGCTCTGCTATGACCTCCTGGTCAAGTAGACCAAAACCGCTCTCAATCAGTTCTTTCAGTCGTGTGACGAAGTGTGCGGCTGGCGCGCCGTCGATACTATCGTGATCCAGACTGACGGTCAGACTCAGGTACTCGCGGATGGCGATGTGCCCATCCACCACCCCTGGCCGGTAGAATGGCGATCTGAGCAGCACTCGCCCACCGAGCAGCATCAGGCCTGGCCATCGTTGCACCAGCCGCGGTATGGGTAGCACTTCTGTGGTATGTCGCTTCTGAAAGGCCCTGATCTCCCGGGCGGTTTTGCGATTGGCGGCCCGCACCACGTAGGTCGGGGGGAACTTTTGCCCCTCCACCTCATGCTCAATAGGGATGCCGATATCCACATCCTGAAAGAGCACCAGCTGGTTCCTTCCCTTCCGATAAGCCTGTACGGATTTGTTCTCATCGACGGCCTTCCCCAGACAGGCCGCGATGAACGCCGTAAACGACAAGGGCTCTGCGCCTCTGGCTTTCTGTTCATGGATCACCTGGCGCGGGGTCGTGACATCCACTTCCGTTAACACATGGCTGATATGCTTGTGCTCTGTGAACCGTAGCGCAACGGCGATTGTATGCTGGGTTGTTGGAAAAGGCAAGATCTCGTAATCAGCGGGCTTGGTTCGCATCACGCGACCGCTTTCACCGCTGGCCGTATCTGATCCGTGGACCTGGCTTGCGGTGGGAGTGTCCACTGCCTTGTTTCTGCTCATGAGCTTCCTCCCTTCTGGGACTGTTGCACGTTCAGGTTGTCGAGATTTGCTCAGGCTTTTGTCAAGCCAAGGAGAGGGAGTAGGCTGTACTCCCGGCGAATGTACAGTGCCTCTGCTACGAGAACAGTACCCGGTCTGGGAGAGCCTACTCCCTCAATGCCTCCAGCGCATAGGTGCGGAATGAGCAGGACCTTCTCTGATGCCAACACCTGCTAACATGTTTTCATGGTAGTGTGTCCAAGAACCCAGGTTATTAGACGAATGGCATCTCTGAGCATCGTTGCTCCCTTCTATGAAAAGATGAAACTCGAAAACGGTGAATTGTCTTCTGGTATGTATCATAGCATAAAAAGGTATCACCACTTCAACATACGCCGTAGTACACGATCCCGTACCCTATCTGGGAGCAACTGATACAGGAGTATCGACCAGGTTTCTGCGCGAGGAAGAACGTAGCGTGTCTGTGGACGGCGGCTCGTGAGAATCTTCTCCACTGTATCTGCAAATTCCTGGGGTGAATGAGCGTGCGACGCTGAACGCTCGGAGAATTTTTCGAGACCGGCAAGCAGTCGCTCATAAGGGCCACCTCTATGAGGCCCGAGGCGTGTGCGGTCCCTGTCCTTGCCCGTTTTCCAGATGCTTGTTGCGTAGAAAGCTTTCTTCGCTGATACAAAAGTCGAAGGGAGTCACCTGGAAGAATCAGGGGCTGGCAGGGGTTCCGACAGCCCCCCTTCTTGCTCGATGAGACCATACCCACGCTGGATCAGCTCTTTCAACCGCCTGGTGAAGCGTGCTGCCGGAGCACCATCGATCATCTCATGATCCAGGCTGATTGTCAGACTGAGATATTCCCGGATGGCGATGCTCCCGTCAACGACCCCTGGTTTCACGCCTATACCACCCACCGTCATCATGAGTGTTTGGGGGTGGCCTATCGGGATGACCCATCCGGCACCATCCTCAAACATGCCCACTGCCGCTGTCCCCACCGTCCCACCGTACTTCTTCAGCACGTGTGGACCTCGCATCCAATAGAGGAATCTGAAGAGAAAGGTTGGCAGGAACAGCAACCATTGGAGTGCTTGAGAACCAACCCTGGCTTTTGCCACGTCCTCGACCTGGGCTGCTCTGATCTCCTGATGAATCTCGCGGAAGGTCTTGCGATTAGCTGCTCGGATGATGTAGGTAATGTTTTGCTCGTGTCCAGCCGTTTCACGCTCAATCTGGGTCTCCACATCTACCTCATCAAAAAGGACAAGATGCTTGCTGCCTTTGCGATATGCCTGCACAGCTTTGTGCTCATCCACGGCTTTTCCCAGGCAGGCAATCAGGAATGCGGTGAATGACAACGCTTCTCCGGTGTTCGCCTTGTGGTCCCGAATGGACTGACGCGCCCGGGTCACATCGACTTCGATCAAGAAATGCATCATGGGCTTGCGCTGGAGTGCATGCAGCATGACCGCGAGCAAGCGCCGGAGCTTCGGATATGGGACTACCTGGTAATCAGCGTGTTGCTTGTTCCTCACTGCTCGATCTCCTCTCATCTCCTCTCCCCCCGTGCATGTTGCTCCTGTCGCGGTGACATCCAGGGTGTTGACGGTCAAACACTCCTCTCACCGCAGAGATTCATGCAGCATACAGCGTAATACCTGGACATCACAGAGGGGTCACATTCGCGGGCTTCCCACTCACTAAGCTGTCACGGTTTCATACCGACGCCGAACATTTGACAGCCTGCTGAGATTACCAGGAGCGCTGGCTCCAACAGCGAGATACTCTGTTGACAAAGCGCTTGCATGCGCAAAAGACTGAGGCAAACCTGAAAGGAACGAGCCAGGACGGCAACGAAAAAAGAAAGGCGAGAGGGAGGGTGGCTGCTCACCTGTGATGGCTTTGTGAGTATGAGGTCCACTTTTATGATGTCCTCGTGAGGTCCATGCAGTAGACTGTATCCCGGAAAGGTCTGTCATAGATGCTGATGGGCACGACGAGGTGAGGATCGGAGACTGGACGTCTAGTCTCATCGTAGGGAGAGAGCTAATGAAACAGAGCAACGCTGATTACCAGGTGGTCCAGTCGAAGGGCAGGCGCGCGATGGCATTCGCGATGCGTTCAGTCCAGCGCAAGCCCATGATCCATGGCTTGATTGAAGTCGATGTGACCAGGGCGCGCGCGTTCCTGCGGGACCACAAAGCGAAAACCGGGGAGTCCCTATCGTTCACCGCGTTCATCGCGACGTGCCTGGGAAAAGCAGTCGACGAGCACAAATCCGTGCAGGCATGTCCCAAAGGCAGCAAGCATCTCGTCCTGTTTGATGAGGTGGACGTGTCGACCATGATTGAGCGTGACGTTGCTGGCCAGAAGCAAGCCACTATCTACATCATCCGAGCAGCGAATAAGAAGACCTTCAGAGAGATTCATCAGGAGATCAGGATAGCCCAGGTGGAAGAAGTGGCAAAAGCCTTGACACCCGCCACAGGCAAGAACTGGGTTCTGTTCCTGCCGACCTTTCTAATCAGATTTTTCTTTTGGGCCTTCTGGCGTATATGTAGAACGTATCCACAGGTGCAGAAGAAAGTCCTTGGGACGGTGGGCCTCACGGCGGTTGGTATGTTTGGGGAAGGTGCCGGATGGGGCATCCCTCCAGGCACCCCCCAAACACTCTATATTACGGTGGGCGGTATTGGCGTGAAGCAGGGTGTCGTTGACGGGCACATAGCCATCCGGGAATATCTCAGTCTGACGATTAGTTTTGATCACGAGATGATCGACGGTGCTCCGGCAGCACACTTCACCGAGCGGCTGAAAGACCTGATTGAGAGCGGCTATGGTCTCGACGACTCCACGGTCGAGTCGGAGCAGGCCGCAGTGTCAGTAGCTCCAGGGACATCAAAGAAGAGCTAAAGTGGTCCACACAGAAAGGAAAACATTATCATGCCGGACATATACAAGGTCAAGGCCAGCGTGATAATGAAAGCAATCATGGGCGTACATCTCCTTGTGTGAGAAAAATGGCGAAGCCTCAGCTACTGTTGCGACGACTTCACCAAGATGTTCAAAATCTCGTGCCATTTGACGGCTTTGCCATTCGTTGAAAATCTCAAGTGGACTTGCCATTTGTTTCTTCCCTTCCTTTGCTTGCTCGTGTGAAGGACGAAAAACCTCGTGAAAGGTGTTGTTTTCGCCAGCGGCTTCTGGCTCGCCTTCAATAAGAGCACTGGGTTCCGAGCATGCTGTCATAGGTGTCTCACGTTGACAAGGAACCTCTCATGCTGGTCAGTTGTCGTGGTCCTGGCCTTAGTGATAGTATAGTGACAACTCCCCACAGCTAAAGCTGGGGGCTTCTCAGTTCAACCGGACTCCCAGCGGAGACCGTCCCTGAAGGCCATGCCCTGGCCTTTCCCAAAATGTTTTTCGCGGCATTGACATCACGGTCTGCCACATAGCCACAGCAAGGACAAATATGGGTACGTACAGACAAACTCTTTTGGACGATCTCCCCACATTGGTGACATTTCTGACTGGTGAAGCGCGGGTTCACTCGTACCACTGCGTGCCCAGCTCTCTCAGCCTTTTCACTCAGGATGTCGAGGAAGGCGCCCCAACTGGCGTCCATGATACTCTTGGCCAGGGAATGGTTTTGGGTCATGTTGAGAATGTGAAGCTTCTCAACAGCAATCATCTGGTACTGCTCGCTGTACTGTTTGGCCGTTTTGAAATGGAAATCACGGCGTTGACGCGCGATCTTGAGATGCGTCTTCGCGGTATTCCTGGCAGCCTTGCGGCGTCGATGGCTGCCTTTCTTGCGTCTGCACAACTGGCGTTGCTTGCGTCTCAAGGTTTTCTGCGAGGTGCGATAGAAGCGCGGGTTCTCAATGGAATGACCCTCACTATCCGTCAGAAAGGACTTGAGGCCAACGTCAATGCCGATGTCAGGATGCTCACACGGGGTTGGTTCATGCTCGGTATGTGGCAGAGTCTCACACACGATGAGGGCGTACCAATGCCCATCAGCACGATGTACTAGGTGAACCGTCTTGGGTGTGCCCTCAATGGGCCGGTGCAACTTGATCTTGAGGAAGTGTCCGAGCTTCTTGGGCACCATAAGATGTTTCTTATCCTCATGCAGATACGCATCTTTGCCGTACTGTCTCAACTGAATGGAGTGCCAGCGATTTGGCTTTTTGAAACGAGGGAAACCTCTATCAGGAAGACCCAACTCTTTGGCATCAAGAAAGCGCTTGAGCGATTTGGAGAGACGATCAGCCAACATTTGTACCGTGGTTGCAGGTACATATTCCCCGCCTCGTCCCTTGAATTGTGCCGTCAAATCGTACTTGGTGGGGAAGGTGCCCCGCTCTGCATACTGCCCTTTAGTGATCTCAAGCATCTCATTATAGAGCTTGCGAGACTCGATCAGGCAACCCATGAGCAGATGGGACTGTTCTTTATTTGGATACAAGCGGTATTCAAACGTTCTCATACAGGTATTCTCCTGCATTTGATTAGACTTGTCAAACATGTACCGCCTGTGGGCGGCGTTTCACCCCCATGTCTGAAGCCAGGGGCACTCACACCGCATTTTTGGTAGAGACAAGATGGAGAATCTATGCTTGTTCGTCGGGTATTTCTACCAATTCGTCCGGAAAGTCGCTCCTGACAAAGAGGAGGCCTGCGATGGATCCCTTAACCGATATTTTGCGTGATCTGCGGCTCTCGAGCAGCTTCTATGCACGCAGTGAGCTCAGAGCGCCGTGGGGATTGTCCTTCTCAGTCAATGATGGCCCAAGTTTTCACGTGATTGTCACAGGGGGAGGCTTTCTACGCATCAATGCCGAACGCATCCCCCTTGGGACAGGCGATCTGGTGCTCCTGCCTCACGGAGAGGAGCATCAGCTCGCTGATCCTGCGGAGGGTGCGGCGATCCCGCTGGCAGCACTGCCATCGGAACGGATCGGGCACAATGCTGCCCTCCTGTGCTACGGTGGCGACGGAGCAGACGGAGCAGAGTCACTGCTCATTTGCGGAGGGGTGCGCTTTGCGGGACCGATTGCCCATCCGCTCTTGGAACTCTTGCCGCGGGTCCTCCTGCTGCATCGTGAGGAGCTAGAAGGGCCGCCTTCCTGGCTGGACGCGACGCTCACGCTGCTGGGTGCGGAGGCGCTCTCATTGCGACCGGGAAGTGCTGCCGTGATGACGCGCCTGGCGGACATCCTTGTGCTCCAGACCATCCGCGCATGGTTGGAGCGCGACGAGGACCGACGGCCCGGCTGGCTTGGGGCACTCGGTGATCCCGACATCGGGCGAGCGCTTGTGTTGATCCATCGTCGCGCCGAGGAACGCTGGACCGTTGCCTCCCTCGCCAGGGAGGTCCAATTATCCCGATCTGTCTTTGCTGAGCGATTCTCCCGACTGGCGGGGATGCCTCCCATGCAGTACGTGACCCGGTGGCGGATGTCCCTCGCCAGGAGCTGGATGCGTGAGGAGCGCATGAGCGCGAGCGAAGCAGCTTATCGACTCGGCTACAGTTCAGAAGCTGCATTTAGCCGGGCCTTCAAGCGCCATCTTCAGGTGCCTCCAGGAGTCTTGCGGCGAGGCACGTGAACTCCGTGCTCTCTGGCTCTCCAAGCCAGAGAGCACACTCTCTTTTCCATCGGCCTTCCAAGACGTTTCGAGGAACTTTCTGGCAGATCTTTCGATGAAGATTTTAACTGATCTGTTTGAAGGGCGAAGGGAAAATACCACATGCAACTTTTTCATACTCAAAATACGAATTGAGCATTGACATTGACGTTAACGTTAATGTTGTTGTATACTATTATTAGCTTCCAGAATGATGAAGTTTAACCAATTCATCCAGGAATCCGGAGGAGTCACAGCACTGTCAAGCTGAGCACATTCGCTACGCTCAGTGTAAACTCCGCGAAGCATCTCTCTGCCCAGCGCGACAGACCCTTCGCTTCGCTCAGGGTGACAGTGGAGGGGCCGATTTCATCATCCGGATTATTTTGTGAAACCTCATTATTCTGCGCCATAACGGTATGAGGAGGATGGATAAGTATGATGGCTGACACGGATGAACAAAGCCTGTATACGATTGAGCAGGTAGCGACACGTACGGGTTTCACGAAACGCACGCTCCGCTATTATGAAGAAGTCGGATTACTTCTGCCAACAGGTCGTACCGAGGGAAACTACCGGCGCTACAGCGAAGCTGATGTTGAGCGGTTGGAACGCATCAAAAATTTGCGCGACTTATTGGGATTTTCTCTTGCGGATATCCGCGAAATTATGGAGGCTGAAGATGAGCGAGGGCAAATAAGGGTTGCGTACAAACACGAGACGGATACAACGTCTAAGGTAGCCCAACTCTATCGGGCAGATGAGTTGATACGTAGCCAGTTACATGTGATTGAGAAGAAACTGACCGGATTAGAGCAGATGAGAACGAAGCTGATGGCGAATCTTGAACGACATGAACAGATACGCAATGAATTATTACATACGAAGTAAAACATACTGAATTATCACTTATTCACTAGAATGGATCCTTGAAATATGCAAAGTCTTCCAAAGGCACACGAGGGCATACGAGATGTCTCCTCTCTTCCAGGTCAGCAGCAGGTAAAAGGCCTGCTGCGTGCATTTTTAGCACTACGTCACCGCAACTTCCGTCTTTTCTGGTTTGGTCAGATGATCTCTCTGACAGGGACCTGGATGCAAACGATTGGGCAGGCGTGGCTGGTACTACAACTGACGCAGAGCGCGTGGTTACTTGGTATCGTCGGCGCGCTGCAATTTTTGCCGGTGATGCTGCTTTCGCTGTTTGGCGGCGTCCTGGCCGACCGGGTGCCAAAGCGTAAAGTGCTGCTATTTACACAATCATTTGCGATGTTGCAGGCCGCAGTGCTCTGGACCCTGGTGGCGACAGGAGAGGTGCGCCTCTGGCATGTACTGGTGCTGGCGACATTACTTGGCCTGACGAATGCGATTGATATGCCCACACGCCAGGCATTTGTGGTTGAAATGGTAGGGCGAGAAGATTTGCCGAACGCTATTGCCTTGAACTCATCGCTTTTCAACCTGGCGCGTATTGTCGGCCCCGGTATCGGTGGAATAATTATCGCATGGATGGGGGTTGCACCACTCTTCCTGCTGAATGCTATCAGTTTCATTCCGGTCATCATTGGATTAGCCTTGATTGATTTGAACGGTCTGTATGCGCAGGGGAAACGATTAGATACGATACATAAGGTGGATACTGCCAAGCAGAGTACATGGCAAAGCCTACGTGAAGGATTGGCATATGTTGTGCATACGCCTTCCATCTTGTTGATTATTGCTGTCGTTGGCATTGTGTCGCTGTTTGGTATAAACTTCAATGTAGTACTGCCATTGTTTGCAACGAGTGTGCTCCATACAGGAGCAGAGGGATTTGGTTTCATTTCTTCTGCTTTTGGCCTTGGGTCTCTGCTCTGCGCTTTGTGGCTGGCATGGAGCAATCACAAGCCAACTATTCACTACCTACTGGTCAGCGCGTTTGTCTTTTGCGGGATCGAAGCCTTTTTTGCTATCTCACAATTCTATGCGCTGTCGCTTATCTTGATAGCGGGTGTTGGTTTCGCGATGATCGCTTTTTCCGCGACAGCGAACACGACAGTGCAGACGGTGGCCCCAGATCACCTGCGCGGAAGAGTGATGAGCGTTTATATGCTGGTCTTCGCGGGAAGCATTCCTTTTGGCAATTTGATAACCGGTGGGCTAGCTCATCTTTTCGGTGCACCTGTCGCACTGTTGGTAGGAGCAGGGGTCAGCCTGGTCGCAGTAATTAGCGCGTGGGTATTGCGGAAACCAGCGGAGAAAGATCTTGCAAAACCTGCATACGACAATGAATAAATGGTCAATGTCGCCGCTGACGATTGCGGATCAGCAGCAACATATTGATCGAAGCGATGTGTTGTTGAGAACGGTAGAACCGGGACATCCAGCATCATTATACTGGTCTATTGCGGAAGCACGGGGGTTGGTGCTCGGCTTCTCTCAAAAGGTTGAGACGCTGAATCAAGAAGCGATTGCACAAAAGAATATCCCTGTGTACCGGCGACGAGCAGGCGGAACAGCAGTTCTGGTTGGACGAGACTTGCTCGGCCTGGATGTTGTATTGCCGACAGGACATCCATTGATATTAGCGGACGTTGTAAAGTCGTACCAGTGGTTTGGAGAGGCATGGGTCGAGGCGCTGCGACAACTCGGCGCGCAGGCGAGCATTGTGCTACCGCAGGAGGCTCATGAACAGCGCGAGCTGCTCAAACAAGAAGAGACGCGCGAAAGGGAAAGCGTGTTACGCCGAGCCTGTTATGGTTCACTTTCGCCATATGAAGTCGTTGTTGGGCAGAAAAAAGTAGTGGGTTTTGATATGATCCGCCGTCGAGTGGGAAGTCTTTTGCAGGCGGGAGTGTTGTTACATTGGGAGAGCGAGACATTAGCACAATTGTTAGGACAAACACCCGAGGAGCAGGCCTTTTTGGAGGCAGGTTTGCTTGAACGGGCCGCCGGCCTGGATAGGCTTACCGGACGCGCTGTGAGCGCGACTGAGGTGATTGCCGCTTTTCAACAGGTGATTTTATCGATGAGTCAGGCGTGATGAGATGGTTTCTGGGCGGCAACAAAGGCTGCCTTAGAGATTGTCAGCTTGACACTGATTCGTGATAGATCTTATATTGAAAGAACTGAAGAAAGTATAAGAGACGAGGAGATAATTTTATGGGAGATAGAAATGCAACGGGCGCATTGGAAGTGATTACGACGCCTGATTACGAGGCGATGGTGATTGGCGCCCACCCTGACGATAATGATTTTGCCACGGCTGCTACGAGCGCCCTCTGGGCTAAGCAGGGCATGAAGGTTGTCTGGGTGGTAATGACTGATGGTACTGAAGGCAGCGAAGTCCCCAGCTTGATAGACACGGAACTGATGCTGACCCGCGAACAAGAGCAACGCATGGCCTGCGAGGTATTAGGAGTTCAGGCGGTAGAGTTCTTGCGTTTTTCCGATGGGCATTTGACGAATAGCGAGGCAGCACGGAAGGCTGTTGTCAGGTTGATTCGTAAATACCGACCACGCATCATTTTTACACATGACCCATCGCAACATATATTCGCGCCAGACCCTGAGGAAAAACCGGAAGATACGGCCTATCTGAATCACACGGACCACAGGGCAACAGGAAATATTGTGCTGGATGCCATATTTCCGGCGGCAGGGAATCCTCGTTCGTATCGGGAACTTTTGGCGGAAGGACTTCCTCCCTATCGCGTCCACGAATTGTATCTCTTTCACAGTGAGCGGGACAATACGTTTATCGACGTCAGCGAGACGATTGAGCTCAAGGCGAAAGCGCTCCAGTGCCATGTAACACAATTTGGTCCAGAGGTCGACATTGTTGAAAGAATACGCAGTTGGGCAGCTGGGACAGCGAAAGAGGCGAAAGAGAAGAAGGGTCTGGAGATGCAATACGCGGAGGGATTTCGCAGAATAAAGATGTACATTCCAAAGCATGAAGAAGTGTAACAAACGGAGCAAAAAAGAGCCGCTGCCCGAAAAATGGCAGCGGCTCTTTTTTTGCTCTGGATCTCTAATTTGGAGCCAGGATGGCAGAAAAGCCTTCCCACCAGTTCATAAATTGCGCTCGTGTCAGTGAGTGACGGTTGTACAGTGATGAGTCAGCGAGATAGACGTAATTGCTGTTGCCACCAATTACGACGAGGAGGTGTCCACCCGCGTAGCGATCTGGAGGGAAGCTGACAATAACAGGTCTCCCATGATTCGCAATGCCGATAATGTTGTTGAGCGATAGATTGTGACCCCAGGCTGTCGAGAAATTAAAACGGGCAGCGGTACGCTGTATACCTACATCCTCTAACAAACCTTCCTGGGGAGTGATTTCTCCTATCTGCGATTCCACCTTCAGGATATCTGTGACCCGGTAGTGGTGACCATAGGAATTGATAACCTCGGTGAGGGCGGCGGCAGAACACGCTGAGTACGCCCAATTATTGTATTCTGCGGTAGAGTTATATTGAGCGGGATCGAGTTGACTGAGGCGTATCAGGGCTCGGGAAGCGCCAATATACGGCGCTGCTGGTGAATTATGTTGTGATGAGGTTTGGGTAGATGTTGAAGTGTAAGGCCAATCGAAAGCGCCAATGAGTGATGTACCTGGTAAAAGGGTTCTGAGCAAGAAAATACCGAGCAGGAAGACAGAAACCAGGATAAGTACTATACCCATCCACGGAGTTGGCTCACCTGCACGAGGATGAAAGACGCGATGTACAGCGAGTGATTGCCATAAATCAAATAGATTGCGCTGTTCGGTATACTCTATGACACGGCTGGCTCGTAGTGGTTGAAGGACGCGACGTCCGCTGCGGTCAACCAAGTAAACTGCTTGATATGCTGTTAGCTGCTTCTGTACTTGTTGGGTCTGGCTGTGTGAGAGGATAAAACCAACGAGTGTAATTACTATGGATATCACAGCGAGTAGCATGAGCAGGAGTAAAGGCATAGGATGTTTGCTCCTAGTTGTTCATGTGTAGCTTGCCTGATTGTATCGAGACAAGTGTAATACCACAACGTCTAAAGGGTAGTATACCATGGTATATCATGATTGTATACGCTTACATCCAAATTTCTCAGGATGTTCCTCTGGTTGACAGCGTGAGAGGTGGTTCTCATCTCACGGCAACCAGAAAACGAGCGGCCAGTGACTCACACGCCACTGCTTTTACCTGAGCAAGCGACTGAGCTTAGAATCGCTGAAAAAATATTTCGATGACGGTGTAAGTTACATACACTATAGCACATTTGTTCTAATAAGTCAAACAATGAATACTGGTTGGTAATGTGGGATAATTAGATAGCTGAGTACGAAAGGAAGCGAGGGAAAGAGATTAGTATGTATATTTATTATGTCTTGCGCGGTAACCAGGCTGGCAATCAAGTTGAACTGGAAGGAGATATTGACGAGGAGCATTTTCCAGGAGTGGATCTGGGAGATGGCCGAGAAATACTCGATTTTTTGGTGCAGGCGGTTGACCAGGAAGCAGGAACGGCTGGAGCGTGGGAAGAAGCGGAGCTGACGGATTCTTTCTTTGATAAAGAGGACAATTATATCTTCTTCAATGGACGTTGGATGCGTCGTTCGGATGCACCGTGGCGCAAGGATAGAGATAATTAGGTTTCAGACATTATTTTTGGCGAGAAGTGTAGTGAGGCCAATCGTTGCTTTCAGGTTGACCTGCGATGAAGCCTTCATCGCAGTCAATGATCTACACCCTCAATTGCCGAGGCGATTAATTTGTTTCCGCGAGACGCAGACCAGCGTAGAACCTCCGCGGCGATGTAGAGGGAACCAGTCGCACAGAGCAGATCGTTGTCATTGGCGAGAGCAAGAGCAAGATCCATTGCCTGGCAGCTGGTTGGCGCAGTATAGACGCGCACATTCGGAGCGTGTTTGGTGAATACAGACTTCAATTGTTCGATCGTGGCTGCACGAGGATTCACCATGCGGGTAAGAATGACAATATCGATGCCTGCTAATGCTCGCGCAATGCCAACCAGGTCTTTATCGTGATTTGTGCTCAACACTATGATCAAACGCTCGCCGATAAATGAGGCGCGCAGGGCTTGAATTAATTTCTGCATAGAATCAGCGTTGTGGGCTCCATCGACGACAACGGTGGGAGCGTGCCCGATGACCTCGATACGTGCAGGCCAGTGCAGAGCCTGGAAGCCTGCACGTAATGCTGTTTCATCCCACGCTATACCCTTTTTGCGCAGCAGTTCGAGGGTTGCAAGAGCAGCAGTGGCGTTTTCGAGCTGATGATCACCTGCCAGAGGTATTTCAAGTCCCTCATAGGTATGTTCGGGCGCCCAGATGGTGAAAGTTTGGCGTTCCTCTGTACGATTCTCAAGGCGATAGGTGTAACTGGGTGCTGGCAATTGCCCGGCGCTGACTGCAGTTATGGCGAGATCACCGGCGGAAGGACCAATGCGTACAAGATTCGCGTGTTGATTGCGGCAAACGGCTGCAATGGCAAGCAGGGCCTCTGGAGATTGCGCAGAGGTGACAACCAGGCCGCCTGGCTTGACAATGCCGGCCTTCTCTGTGGCAATGCTGGTTAAGGTGTTGCCGAGAATCTGCATGTGGTCGTAGCTGATGGAAGTAATGACGGAGACCAAAGGCTCAGTGACGTTGGTTGCGTCTAAACGTCCTCCTAAACCGACCTCTAGCACCGCGTGTTGAACGTGCTGGCGACTGAAGTAGAGGAGGGCCAGTGCGGTCGCCACTTCATAGGTGATAAATGGGCCAAATTTCTGTTCCTGCTGGATACGTTCTACTACAGAACGAAGCTCCGTTAGGAGTTCAGAGGCTTCATTTTCGCTGATGAGGCGACCATCGATGCGGATCCGCTCACGAAAGGTATGCAGGTCGGGTTGTGTATAGAGGCCAATATATAGTCCAGCCCTGCTCAGGACTTGCTCTATGAAGGCCGCAGTTGAACCTTTGCCTTTTGTGCCAGCAATAAGGGTGCAGGTATAGTTCTGTTGAGGGTTTCCCAGGTGCGCGAGCAAATAAGCTTCGCGAGGAAGATTTTCTTCTGGATTGCGAGTGTAATGACCTGTACGCTCAAAATCACTGAGATTGTAGAGATACGCTAAGGATTCTTGATAGTTCATGTATTCTTTTCCTGATTTTGGATTGAAGGATCAAAGGATTGCCAGTTCTGTCGCACGATAGCGTCGGTCATTTTAACGACGCGCATCATGGCGCGTACGTCGTGGACACGCACAATATCAGTTCCCTGGGCAATACCAAGAGCTATGGTAGCGGCGCCTCCCTCCAGGCGTTCTCCGGCAGGCAAACCACCTAGCACAATACCTATAGTTGATTTACGCGATGTGCCAAGCAAGATAGGACGACCTAAAACACGAAGTTCTCCCAGGCGGCGAAGCAAAGTGAGATTTTCCGCTGGGGTGGTACCAAAGCCTATGCCGGGATCAATAATCAGATTGTCCCAGGGAATGCCAGCAGATAACGCATAGTCAATACTGCTGGATAGGTAACGAGTAACATCACTGACGATTTCACGCTTCTGGTAGTTACGCATATTGGCCATCAGCACCACGGGTACGCGGTACTCACTCACCAAAGCCGCCATGTGAGGATCACCGCGCAGAGCGGAGATATCGTTGACCAGTGAGGCTCCGGCATCGAGAGCTTGCTTTGCAACTTCAGCTTTATAAGTATCAATTGAGATAATGGTCTCTTTGGGAAGCGTGATAGATAAGGTATGGATAACAGGGATAACGCGTGAAAGTTCTTGCTCTAACGCTAAAGGTGCAGCACCCGGGCGTGTTGATTCACCGCCAACATCGATCATGGCAGCGCCTTCGACGACATAATTCTGTGCTTGCGTCACAGCGCGATGTATGATCTCGTCTTGTGAGCGCGAAGCGTCTACCAGGCCATCGCCAGAGAAGGAGTCAGGGGTGACATTGACTATGCCCATGACATAGGTGTGCTGGCCCCAGTCCAAGCGATGATTGCCCCAAATAGTGGGAGATGGTATCGATTGCATTGGTATACTCCAGGGCACCCGCAGGGATGCCCGTACATTATTCTGACATGATAGTTCCAAAAACTATAGCGTTTTATTGCACACGCCACTATTTCTTGTTGAGTTTATACGGCAAGCCGTAAGGGGTGAACTACATAGCCCGCTATTCCCTTTGCAAATGCATCGGGTCTACGTTTACGCAAAATGTTGTATGCGCCGTTCACATCAGCACAGATCTTGCGTCCGTCTTTTGTTCGATATAGGCGATTTCTCTTGCCAATCCGCTTTCCGCTAAAGATGTGCTGCGTTTCATCGTTGGGTTTGTAGGTAGGGATTGGGTCAAGATCAACAAAGCTGGCTTTACTGGTATAGCTCTCTTCGGTAACTTCCACCGTGATCCCAACTAACGCCGCTTTGTAGGTGATCATTTCGATAAAGCGGGCGTGAGGAATGCCCACGAACGTTTGATTGTTGCGCCGCCCGTTATTTACTTCCTGTTTCCACAAGGGATTCTTGCCAACAATGACGGTTCCTATCCCGTTTTCTACCAGAAAGTCAATAATACGTTTGCTGACCGTGTGCAGATAGTGGTTCATCTGCCGGTTACGAGTGTTGGTGATGCGTTCCATTTGCTTCGTGACCCGCTCCCGGTCATCTTTGGGCAGCTTCTTCTTGAGTTCCTTCATGCGTTTGTTGTACCACTGGTTCCACGCTTTTAGCGTCCGACCGTTAACCAGGCGAGGGACAAAACCCTCTCGGTTTGATGCTATCGCCGCTAAGTTCGTGACTCCCAGATCAATCCCTACACAGAAAGATGGATCAACGTTTGCTTGAACTGGCTCTTTGGTGTAAATCACCTCAATGACATAGTAGCCGTTTCGAGGGATGATGCGTACTTGATCGATTTTCTTTGGATCTTGTTTTGTCTTGACGCTGATCGGCAGCATGGAAGGCTGGATCAGGCCACGCTTCAAGCCTCTTTTACTGATCGCCTGGATCGTGTAAATGAGAATGTTGCGGCCTTCGGTTTTGTGCTTGTACTTGGGTAAGCGTGGGTGTCCTGTGAACTTCGCAGGGTCTTCCTCGTAGGCTTCGAGCGTCTCAAAGAACGATTTCCAATTTTTTTCGAGGACCATCAAAATTTGTTGACTGACCTTCGCTGGCAGGGCTTTGTACGCTTCATGGGACTGCATGCGGCGGTCCATCTCGTTGTAGTTGAGGTATATGCCTTCATGGATGAAGGCTTGCCGTATCTCGTACAAAGCCGCGTTGTAGAGGTTCTTCGACTTGAAGGCAGCAGCATCAATCACGGCAAAACGGGGATCGTCGTGGTTGATGATGTGCTGTTCGACTAGTTGCATGCTACTACCTTCCTTCCTGAATGTAGTTTTACCGTACTCTTGCTGCAAGTGCCTGATTAAGATAACTGATCACAAAGCCAAGATGGTGAAGATAGGAGAGCGAGGGCTGTTCCACCACCTGATCAATGCGTTGCTCTCGCCGGTACGTCTTTTCGGATAACTCTTCTCCTATAAACTGAATGATATCATCCTCTGTCCAGGCTTTTTCATGATCTTCGCTACACATGCCTTCCTGAGATATTTGCTGTCCATCGCGCAACCCTTCTCGAAAGTCAGGATGCTCAAGTAAAGAGGGAAGGAAAGGGACAACGGTCGATGCCTGCATCTGGTCGAGTTGGTCTAACATGCTTACGCCTCCTTTGCGCTTGACATCCGATTTTGACCCCGAAAACCTGCAATAGAACGCTATAAAACGCTATATTTTTTAAAACTAGTTTCAATACTCCAATGATGTGGATAACGTAGAGGTAGATGCTGGCATGGTGCAAGTATTGTAAAGAGGCGTGGTTTCCGCCTATTTTGTGGCGCTGGTGGCATTTTACCAGGGAGCATAGCATCAATAACTTTGTTCAGTGCGTTAAGCGCATAAATCGATCGTGCACCAACATGGGTGTAACTGATACCTTTTTGATTGCTTCTATGCAAATGGCTATGTTATAGTTATCCAAAGAAAGTAACGATATGAATCTATAACTTAGGGTATTCAAATCTTATTCCTACAAGGTGGAATGGAAAAACGTATGCAAGATGACACTGATGTAAAAAAACGGCGTCAACGCATGATAAATGTGGCACGTCGTTGTAATGAATGTTCTGAAGAGGCCCTTGGTCGCTGTCCAGATTGTCGCCATAATCTGTGTCAAGATCACTTTCCAAAGCAACAGCATTCACCGTGTGCCGAAAAGCAAATGAAAATGGCGCATACCCAGGTATGTTACGTGTGTAGCGCTCAAGTCTATCCCGACCAATGGTCTATCTCACGCACATCACACTTCGTTGATCAATGCCGCTGTAAGGGTTGTGGGCGTTACGTATGTGATGAATTGCATACGGAGCGAAAAATTGATGACGTCTTTATTATACGTGAGGGTTTACGCGGTCATCGCTACCAATATACTGCACGCTACTGTGATATTTGTTCACCGATCTATCTTTTGGGTGGCATTAAGGGGCTGACACGGTGGATCGTGGTGATTGGAACGATAGTGGCAACGATCTTTTTCTATCTGCATCGCTAATATTGAGGTATAGACGAGATACAGAGCGAAGAGCGAAGAGAACAATGACAACAACTACAGCATTACAAGTAACGCTATTACGGCATCAAAGAGAGATTCAAGAAGCACTGCGCAGGGCTGTGATGAATGCCAGGGTTGCGGCTCTCAGTTCGGGAGCAAGCGATCTACAGGAATTTTATGGTCAGATTGAATACCACCTGGGCTGGGTGGATACTACCTTCTCGCCGGTGTCGAGTAATCCTGGGAAACTCTTGCGGCCAACATTATTACTTTTAGCATACGAGGCTTCAGGCGCACGGGGACTGCCGACCTCCAGGTCTACAGCAGTGTTTGAAAGCCATCCCTGCAACCCTTCGCTACGCTCAGGGCAAGCTCAGTTCGCTAGCGCGTCTACCTACGGTCAGCAGGGATGCACGGAAGTGTTTGAAAGCCATCCCTGCAACGACGCTAGCGCGTCTACCTACGGTCAGCAGGGATGCACGGAAGTGTTTGAAAGCCATCCCTGCAACGACGCTAGCGCGTCTACCTACGGTCAGCAGGGATGCACGGAAGTATATTTGAGCCGTGCTTTACCCGCGGCGGCAGCGGTAGAGCTTACACATAACTTCACGCTTATTCATGATGACATTGAAGATGGTGATACAGAGAGACGTCATCGTTCAACGTTATGGAAAATCTGGGGTATTCCTCAAGCGATCAATACAGGTGATGGACTCTTTGCGTTAGCCCGCTTGACGCTGTGGGGAGTATTGGATGAGGGAGTAGAGGGAGCAATTGCAGCTCGTCTTGGAGCCGTGCTTGATCACGCCTGTCTTGTACTGGCTGAGGGCCAATATCTCGATATTAGCTTTGAGGAGCGGCAAGATATCGCTGTCGCGGCCTACGTGGACATGACCAGTCGAAAAACTGCTGCATTGATGGCCTGCGCAGCAGAGATGGGAGCCATCCTGGGAACGAGTGATGAGGAGACAATCAAACGGTTGCGGGGCTTTGGTCAAGCTATGGGAGTAGCATTTCAGGTGCGTGATGACTTGTTTGGTGTGTGGGCCACTACAGTGGAATCAGGAAAAACTCCGGCTGGGGATGTCTATCGTCGCAAAAAGAGCCTACCATTCTTGTACGCTTTGGAACATGCCCATGCGGATGACAAGCGCTATTTACGCGAGGTCTATCAGCAAGAAGCAGCTTTAACAAGCGAGCAGGTCGAGGAGATACTGACTATTTTCGAGCGAACTCAGACAAAAAAGTACTGCCGCGCATTTCTAGCTGAACAATGTAGATTAGCATCTGAAGCCCTGGCAAGTGTGCCTCGAACGAACAGTCCCGTGTCTTCACGAGCAATCGATGATATGCAGACGCTGGTCCATTTTGTAGAAGAAGCATCGAAAGAATAACAAAAGAAGAAAGGCCGAGGAGCATCCTACAAGAGTGCTCCTCGGCCTTTCTTCTTTATATAGGCTAGACGGCTTACACGGTTTTCACGCCGACGGCACTGCCCTCCACTACTTCTTTACGAGGAGGGGTCTTTTGACGCAATGGTGCACCGATTTCATGCAGGAACGACAGAATTTCTTTGAACGACTGGATTGAGCTGGTTTCATAGTAGGAGATTGAGTGTGAAACACAGTACTCCCTGATGATCTTCTGCGCCTTTTTCAGGTTGTTGCGAGGCATACTTGGGAAAAGATGATGCTCGATTTGATAGTTGAGTCCGCCATACATGTAGTCATTAAAAGGATGGGAATGGACATTGCGAGCAGTAATTACCTGCCGTTGCAAGAAGTCCATCTTGGTTTCTTTTTCCAGGATGAGCATACCTTTGTGGTTAGGTGCAAAGGTCATACCCAGGTAGAGGCCAAAGAGGGCTTGATGAACAAGGATAAAGATTATCCCCTGCCAGAGATTCAGCTGGGAGAAGACCAGGCCGAAGTAGAGGACATAGTGCAGGATAATCAATGAGATTTCAGCTACAGGACGCTGGACTTTCGTCTTCAGCAAGTAGAGAATACTGACGCGTTGCAAATCCATACCGACGAGAGTGAGTAGAGGAAAGAAGAAGAATGCCTGATATTTTGCCAGGAAGCGCAAAAAATGACGCTTGCTAAGGGCCTCTTCTTCTGTAAAGCTGATAGCCGGAATGCCAATGTCGGGGTCCGTGTCAAGCTGGTTAGGATGACTATGATGCGCATTGTGTTTATTGTTCCACCAGGAATAGCTCATGCCAACCAGCAAATTGCCCTGTAGTAGAATGATGACATCATTTTTCCAGGTCGCTTTAAAAATCTGACGGTGGCCGCCATCGTGACCGAGGAAACCAATTTGACCAAAGACAAAAGCCAGGAATGCGGCATTGAGTAACTGTAGCCAGAAATTGTGTACCAGAAGCAGGAAAGCTACTGACAAGGCCAGTAAGGCTACAGTGGAGAGTATTTTATAGGTGTAGTATTTTGGCTGTTTATCCAACAAACCTTTATTCTTGACAAGCTGTTTCAACTCCGCGTATTCATTGTGCCTGGTACGCGCAGAAGCATCATCGATCTTGGGACGGTCCAGATTAACATCGAGCGTACCAAGCAGGGAACTATCTTTCACGAAGAACTCCTTATTCAATCGTAGAATTGAGGACTTGTTACCTGAGTAACAAGGCCTATAAACAAGTGATATGTATCTCACCATAACTTTAGATACATTTTCCGGTGTTTATGTTTCAGAAAAGCAGAGCAATATAGTGAGGTCGCCCCATAGAGTGGTTCCACTATACAAGCGTATTTTCAGGCAACTTATTCATTTCGATAGAATCAGGCACATCTTGCTCGACGTTTATCATTGCATGAAAATAGCGTGCTCGCAAGATAGAAGGGACGCGATATACGTCGCGTGCCAGGCCGAAACGTTCAAGTGTCCAGATTATGTAGCCAGAAAGGTCGAACTGCCACCAGTGCAGTCCATGGAAGGCTGAGCGTGGGAACGCATGGTGATTGTTATGCCAGCCTTCGCCAAAAGCCAACAGCCCTACGATCCATTCGTTGCGACTCTGATCTTTCGTTTCAAACTCACGCTTTCCGAATGTATGACAGACAGAATTGACGCTCCAGGTGACATGATGGGTAAAGAAGATTCGTACAAGACCACCCCAAAGGAGTCCTGTCCAACCACCTATTGCAAAGGGGATCAATAGCGAGAGAACTACCCAGAGTAAAAAGGTACGACTGACGAAGACAACTATCGGATCTTTCACCAGGTTACGGCAATAGACATTGGGATCACCATAATCTGATTTGAACAGCCAGCCAAAATGCGCATGCCAGAAACCGTCAACAGGACTATGTGGATCACCCTCACGATCAGAGTGAGCATGATGCTTAATGTGCGTAGCAGCCCATGATAGTGCAGGCCCCTCCAGAGCCATGGAGCCTAATACGAGTAATATAAACTTGACGATGGGATGGGGTCGAAAGCTACGATGCGTCAGCATGCGATGGAAACCGACTGTCACACCTAGTGCGACGAGTGAATACATTACCGCTAACAGCGTCAGATCAGTTGCGTTAACTGCCCGATCCCACAATAGCCAAATTGCGAAGAGGGTCGCAAGAAAGGGAACGGTAACGACGGATAGGATGACAATTTTTTTTGCCGGAAAGGAGTTCATTCAAACCTCCGCTTATTCTACACCACCTCAAAAAAGTGGAACAATTGTATGATCAAGAAAGCCGTACATTTGTTTCACCGAGTTCGATAGTAACCAATGACACCATTTCACAATGAAAACTCAGGGATACTCCTGCTGGAAGAGGGAGGGATAGGGGTGGGTGGCCTTGACGCAGAGCTGGTCGACCGCTGCTGGTTTTACCTGGGTACTCCTATTGCTTACCGGTTGTGATGTAAAAAATCGTGACGCAACGTAGCGTGCAGGAAGCCTCGCTTCTTGTTCAGCTTATCACGTCCTCCATTTTGAAGACCCCTGCATTCGATGCATGGGGATGAAAAAATGGCTGCCCGCAGGCCGGGCAATCACTTCCGCTTTTGTCTTGCTCAGAGAGAATGTATCTGTAGCACATTGACAACGGAATAGTGTTTCTGGGTTCCAGGCAAAATCGTTCGCCTAGGTAAAAGCACTAGCGTGTTCAACCAATTTGCACTCTCTTTCTTCTTACCGCTCACAATAACCACGTGAGCGATGAACTATCAGACTGAGAACTACCGCAGGGCTTGCGGAAAGTCATGCCTGTGGAGGCGGTGTAAGACGGGAATAGCTTCAAAGCGTTTTCGCAACCTCCAACGAAGCAGGAAAGCCCCACCGTGAGATGGGGAAGCCCCTAGCTTCTAGCTATGGGGAGATGTCACGCGGCTACTCCCAAGTTTTTGGCCGACGTTTCAAAATTACAGTTGCGAGTGGCGGCAAAGTTAAAAGAATGGAGTGCGGGCAGGACTGCCAGTAGATCGGCCCGCTGGGCATTAGTTGGCCGTTCTCCAGCCCACTACCACCATAGCGTGTGGCATCACTGTTGATCAGTTCATAGTATTCCCCTGGATTTGGTACTCCCAACCGATAGCCGTGGCGTGGAACAGGAGTGAAATTACTGACAAACACAAGTGTATCATCAACATTTTTACTACAGCGCATAAAAGACACGACACTATTATCGGTATCGTGAAAGTCAATCCAGGAAAACCCGGCGGGATCGTAGTCTAGCTTGCTGAAAGCTGGTTCGTGCTGGTAAAGCTGGTTCAGGTCATGTATATACTGCTGCAATTGAGCATGGTGAGCGTCGTTTGGCGGTTCGAACAAATGCCAGTCCAGGCTCTGCGTGTAATCCCACTCCCGCCATTGCCCAAATTCGCCTCCCATGAAGAGGAGCTTTTTGCCCGGGTGTCCCCACATGTAGCCATAGAGGGCCCGCAGGTTGGCGAACCTTTGCCACACGTCCCCGGGCATTTTCGAGAGCAGCGATTTTTTGCCGTAGACCACCTCATCATGCGAGAGGGGCAGCACAAAGTTTTCGTTATAGGCATACATCAGCGAAAAGGTGATATTTGTCTGGTGATAGCGCCGATAGGCTGGATCGAGGCTCATGTAGTCGAGCATATCGTGCATCCAGCCCATATTCCACTTCAGAGTGAAACCCAAACCTCCCATATAGGTGGGACGCGTGACCATGGGCCAGGCCGTTGACTCCTCAGCGATGGTGATCGTCCCAGGCTCTTCGGCGTAGACCGCTTCATTCAGTTGACGCAAGAAATCGACTGCCTCTAGATGCTCCCGCCCACCATAACGGTTAGGAATCCACTCGCCTGGTTTGCGCGAGTAGTCAAGATAGAGCATGGAGGCGACGGCATCGACCCGCAGGCCATCAATATGGTACTCACGCAACCAGAACAGGGCACTGGCGAGCAAGAAATTGCGCACCTCGGAACGGCCATAATCGAAGACATAGGTGCCCCATTCTTTATGTTCGCCTTTGAACGGGTCCGCGTATTCGTAGAGGTGGGTACCATCAAAATAGCTCAAGGCAAAGCCGTCTTTGGGAAAGTGCGAGGGCACCCAGTCCAGCAAGACACCGATGTCCTGCTGATGCAGGTAATCCACAAAGTACTGGAAATCTTCCGGGGAGCCATAGCGACTGGTAGGAGCATAGTACCCTGTCACTTGATACCCCCACGAGCCATCATAGGGATACTCAGTCATTGGTAGCAGTTCAACATGGGTAAAGCCGAGGTCTTTGATGTAGGGAGCCAGCGTGTGCGCCAACTCACGATAGGTCAGAAGGCGATGTTCTCCCGGCCGGTCGAGCATGCGCCGCCATGAGCCTATATCTAGCTCATAGATGGAGATCGGTGAAGATAATTGCTGGCGCAGGGCACGCTCCTGCATCCATGCCTCATCTTGCCACTGGTGCTGGTGGATATCGACGACGATACTGGCCGTCTGCGGGCGCAGTTCGGCAGCAAATCCATAGGGATCGCTCTTCTCAACTGTGTAGTCGTTGAAGCGCGAGGTAATGGCATACCGGTAGAGTGCTCCCGCGGTCAACCCCGGCACGAAGCATTCCCAGACTCCTAAATCCTGGTGTCGCAGGTGCATAGGAGTGGCCCCATGTCGCCAACCGTTGAAGTCGCCGATCACGGAGACGGAGCGTGCATTGGGAGCCCAGAGCGCAAAGTTGACGCCTGGCACCCCGCTGACGGTGCGGAGATGGGCACCCATTTTCTCATAGATGCGATACTCTTTCCCCTGTCCGAACAAGTGCAGGTCGAAGTCGCTCAAGATGGAGGGAATATCCTGCTTTCGGATGAAAGCTTGATCTGGCAAGCTATCGTGTTGTTGTGCTGTCATGCCCGGCCTCCTCGTTATGTGCCAGCAACGAGCGCGTTCCGCGCCTCTAGCCTCAGCTTTTCGTGTGTTTCGTGTGTATTGTTGTTTCGTCCAAATTGTAGGCAACTACAATGTGATCTACTTATTACACGACATGTATGTCAGTTCTTCCTCAAAGCTCTAGCTCTTCGATCGCCTGGTGTAATACCTGGGCCGAGTGTTTGAGTTGTTGCTCCTCCAAGGGACTCAAAGCCAACTGAACAATGCTCCCGACTCCCTGCCGATTGACGACGGCTGGCAAACTGAGATACACCTCCTCAATGCCATACAAGCCATGGGTGAGGCAACTCACCGTTAACACTCGATGTTGATCTCGCAAAATTGCCTGGACAATCTGCGTGACCCCCAGGCCAATCGCGTAGCTGGTTGCGCCCTTCCTTTGAATGACCTCGTAGGCAGCCGTTTTGACCTGCGTAAAAATGCGATCCCATTGCTCAGGATCAGTTGCCGTCCCCACATCGGGATTGAGAGCTTGCAGGGGCATCCCAGCCACATTCACCCGGCTCCACACGGCAACTTCACTATCGCCATGTTCTCCAATGATGTAAGCATGGATACTACGCGGGTCGAGGTGCAGATTTTGCGCCAGTAGATAGCGGAAGCGGGCCGTATCCAGAACGGTTCCAGAGCCGACGACGGACGTGCTGGGTAAGCCCGAAAGCTTCCAAGTCACATACGTCATCACATCGACGGGGTTGCTCACGATGAGGAAAATTGCCTCTGGGCAGGACTGGACCAGTTCAGGAATGAGGTTTTTGAAGATGGTGACATTGCGCCCGAGGAGTTGCAGGCGGCTTTCGCCGGGCTTTTGTTTAGCACCTGCGGTGATGATCACCACATCTGCTCCCTGGCAATCCGCGGCGGTTCCGGCTTTTACCGTTGTGGGCTGGACAAAAGGGAGTCCATGCATCAGGTCCATCACTTCCCCTTCTACCTTGTTCCGCTCTACATCAACCAGGACTATTTCATCAAAGGTACTCTGGATCAACATGGAATAGGCACAGGCCATTCCCACCTGACCAGCACCAATGATCGCACCCTTCCGGGGGCGGCGAATAGCAGTGGGAGGAGCAGTCTCAGGGGTGGAAACAAAGAGTCGATTCAACATACACCTAAATCCTCCTTCTCTGCGTCTTTACTGAACATAGAGACATTCTATAAACAATATGAAGTATACAAAAAGAACCCTCCAGAGCAAACACAGCAAATGAGGCCTTCCCTTCGCTCGTCGATCTATATCCGCTGCCAGTGTGGCTGGCGCACTCTATATGCTCTACTCTAACCTCACCGGCCAGTTTGGCTCTGCTTTGACAGTTGGCACACGGGCAAACGGGAGCGGGAGCTGGCACCTCCCGAGCGGCCCGTCTGCTAGGGTTCGATAGATCTTCTGCGGGCCAGCTCGCGCTCCCAGCCATGCGCGAAGGTGCGGTCTTCAATCGTCTCACCACTTGCCA
>WNGE01005210.1_pt1 | contig 29303 bp, 28 predicted proteins | sample 5400651 | NCBI WGS metagenome assembly WNGE01 (sample SAMN13153370, study PRJNA577476) | soil metagenome | isolation source: 60 cm soil or saprolite under grassland replicate 2 | place: USA:California | collected 2016-06-15
CGGCGCGGAGGGCGTCGTTCTCTGCGACACGGGCGCCGTCGCGTCCGGCGCGACGGGCAAGGCGATGGGAGGCGTCCGGCAGCAGTTCTCCACGGCCGCGGAGGTGCGGCTCGCGCAGGCGTCGATCGACTTCTTCCGCGAGCTCGGCCCGCCGTTCTTCCACCAGGTCGGCTACCTGTTTCTGGCAACGTCGGAAGAGGGCCTCGCGCGCCTGCGCGAGCGCGCGGATTTGCAGCGCGGTCTCGGCGTTCCCGTCGAGGAGGTCGACGCGGCGGAGGTGCGCGGCCTGCGCACCGACGACGTGCTCGGCGCGGTGATCTGCCGCGAGGACGGGGTGGCGGATCCACCTCGAGCGGCGCGCGAGCTCGTCCGGCGCGCCGCGGCGAGCGGGGTGGAGGTGCGCGAGCACACGGATGCGCGCGAGCTCGACGCCGGCGTGCTCGTGGTCGCGTGCGGCTGGCAGTCGGCCGAGCTCTTTCCCCAGTTACCGATCCGCCCGCTCGTCCGGCAGCTGGTCGACGTCGGCCCGGTGGAGGGGTTGTCGCAGACCATGCCGATGGTCGTCGAGGAGGACACCACCTTCCACTTCCGCCGCCGCGACGCGTGCCTGCGCCTCGCGTACAGGGAGCCGAGCGCGCGCTGGTCGAGCGACGAGGTCGTCGACGACGCGCTGGTCGACGATGTGCGCACGCGGCTCGCGTACCGCTATCCACCGGCCGCGGAGGCGCCGGTCGAGCGAGCCTGGGCAGGGCTCTACGACATGACTCCGGACGCGCACCCGATCATCGGGCCTCTGGGGGACGACGCGTACGTCGCCGCAGGGTTCAGCGGGCACGGCTTCATGCAATCGCCTGCGGTCGGGCGCGCCGTCGCCGAGGAGCTGCTCGGCCTGGCGCCGACGTTCGATCTCGAGCCGTACCGGCTCGAGCGCTTCGCGGGGAACGAAGTGTTCCCGGAGGAGCTGGTTCTCTAGCCGGTCGCCGCAGGCAGCTTTGCGATCAGCTGCTTGACAAGGCGGAGGACGTCCGCCTCCTCGTGCCCGAAGTCGTCGAGATAGGAGTGGAGTGCGGCGTGCAGGAGGCGCAGATCCTCGTCGGTCAACTCGATCGTGTGCATCTGCGGAGATTAACCCCAGTCGGGCGGTACGTACGGCGTGTGGATCGGCGCGCCGAACGCGATGAACTCGAGGCCGTCGGGACCCGCGACCGGCAGGCGCGTCGCCGTCGCATCGACGCGGACGAACCGGCCCGGCTTCAGCTCGACCTCTTCGCCTGCCACGTGCATCGTCCCGGAGCCCTTGACGACGAAGTACACCTCCTCCTGCTGCGACTCCTCGTGGCTGTGCTCGCGCCCCGACTGGTTCGGCCGCAGCACGAAGTAGTTGAACCCGAACGCCCGCGCGCCGAGCGCGCGGCGTGTCTTGCGGACGGCGCCGCCGGGCCCTTCGCCCTCGAGGCTGCCGACGTCGACGAACGAAAACGCGCTCACGCCGACAATCTAGTCAGCGGCGCCGCTCCAGTCGCTCGAGGAACGCCCGGCGCAACTGCTCGCCCCGCTCGAGCACGGTCCGGTCGCGCGGGCGGCGCGGCGGGAGCTTGACGACCTTGACGTCCGCGGAAGGCGCGCCGTACGAGCGGCTGTACGCCTCGGCCTCCCCGATCGGCTCCGGCTGCTGCTTGCGCCGCCAGGGAAGAAAGCGCACGCCTACATCCTGAAGACGCCGAAGGTCGTCTCGGGAATCGGTGCGTTGAGCGCCGCGGAGATGCCGAGGGCGAGCACGCGGCGCGTGTCGAGCGGATCGATGATCCCGTCGTCCCACAGCCGTGCGGTCGAGTAGTACGGGCTGCCCTCCTCCTCGTACTTCGCGCGGATCGCGTCCGCGTCGGCGTCGCCGACCATCGTCAGCACGGTCGCGGCCTGGTCGCCGCCCATCACCGAGATGCGCGCGTTGGGCCACATCCACAGCTGCCGCGGCTCGTATGCGCGTCCGCACATCGCGTAGTTGCCGGCGCCGAACGAGCCCCCGGTGACGACGGTGAACTTCGGCACCTGCGCGTTCGCGACCGCCATGACGAGCTTCGCGCCGTCGCGTGCGATCCCGCCGGCCTCGTACTCCTTCCCGACCATGAAGCCCGTGATGTTCTGGAGGAAGACGAGCGGCACCTTGCGCTGGCACGCGAGCTCGATGAAGTGCGCGCCCTTCTGTGCCGACTCGGCGAAGAGCACGCCGTTGTTCGCGAGAATGCCGACCGGGAAGCCCTCGATTCGCGCCCAGCCGCAGACGAGCGTCTCGCCGTACAGCGCCTTGAACTCGTCCAAGCGCGAGCCGTCGACGATGCGCGCGATCAGCTCGCGCGGGTCGACCTGATGGCGAAAGTCCTCGGGCACGAGCCCGTAGAGCTCGGCGGGGTCGCTCAACGGCTCCTGTCCCGGGACCAGGTCCCAGGGCATGTCCTTGGGAGGCCGGTGCAGGTCCGCCACGATGCGGCGCGCGATCGCGAGCGCGTGCTCGTCCGACGTCGCGTAGTGGTCGGCGACGCCGCTCTGCCGCGTGTGGACGTCGGCACCGCCGAGCTCCTCCGCGGTCACGTCCTGGCCGGTCGCGGCCTTCACGAGCGGCGGGCCGCCGATGAAGATCGTCCCGGTGCCGCGAACGATGATCGTCTCGTCGCTCATGGCGGGCACGTACGCGCCGCCTGCGGTGCAGGAGCCCATGACCACGGCGATCTGCGGGATGCCGCGCGCGGACATCTGCGCCTGGTTGAAGAAGATCCGCCCGAAGTGCTCCCGGTCGGGGAACACCTCTGCCTGCAGCGGCAGGAACGCGCCTCCCGAGTCGACGAGGTAGACGCACGGCAGGTTGTTCTGCTGCGCGACCTCCTGCGCGCGTAGGTGCTTCTTCACGGTCATTGGGAAGTACGAGCCGCCCTTGACCGTGGCGTCGTTCGCGACGATCACGCACTCCTGCCCCTCGAGAACGCCGATTCCCGTGACGATGCCCGCGCCCGGCGCCTGTGCGTCGTAGAGATCCCACGCGGCGAGGGCGTTCAGCTCGAGGAAGGCCGAGTCCGGGTCGAGCAGCCGGTCGATCCGCTCGCGCGCGGTCAGCTTGCCGCGCTCGCGGTGGCGCGCTAGGGCCTTCTCGCCGCCGCCCGCGGCAACCTGCGCCGTGCGCTCGCGCAGCTCTTCGACGAGCTGCGCCAGCCGCTCGTGCCGTGCGGCGAACGTGTCGTCGCGTTGCGCCTGCGACGTGAGGACGGCCACCGGATGAGCCTATCGCCCTGAAGCCCGCGTGGACTCGCGCAGGCGAGCGGCCGGCTCGTCCGTCAGCTGACCGCGGCGCAGGCGCCAGCGCCAGTTTCCCTTCGTCGTGCCGGGGCTGTTCATGCGCTCGGCGCTCCCGAGCTCGAGCACGTCCTGCGCGGGAATGATCGACAGCGCAGCACGCGATTCGTGCGCCAGCTCGATGAGGCTCCAGGCAGGCGAACGGGGGTCGAGGCCCGTCGCCTCGCGTTGCCGCCCCGGGAGCGACTCGAACCAGCCGCGGGCCGTGTCGGTGTCGTGCGTCGACGTGTACGCGACCGACTGCTCCTCGAGGTTCTCGAGGCGGTGCGGATTGCTCGGGGGGCCGCCGAATGCCCACTGCAGGACGACCATCCCCGGCAGGCCGAGGCGTTTCCGGAGCCGCACGACCGGTGGGGTTATGACTCCCAGATCTTCCGCCACGAGCGCGAGCTCGCCGGCCGCGCGGAACGGCTCGTCGCCGGGACCGGGCCGCCAGCGACCGCGTTGCGCGGTCTCGTGCGCTTCCGGGATCGCCCAGTACGCGACAAAGCCCCGGAAGTGGTCGATGCGCGCCATGTCGACGAGCTCGAACGTGCGCCGAAAGCGCTCGATCCACCAGCGGTAGCCCATCGCGCGGTGCGTCGGCCAGTCGTACAGCGGATTGCCCCAGTGCTGGCCGGTCGCCGAGAGATCGTCCGGCGGGGCGCCCGCGACCTCGCCCTTGCGGAAGAGCTCGGGGTGAGCGACGTGCTCGGCGCTTCCCGTCGCGACGTAGATCGGTATGTCGCCGAAGACGCCTACGCCGCGTTTGCGCGCATACGCGCGCAGTGCGTTCCACTCGCGCTCGAAGCGCACCTGGTCGGCGAGCGCGCCCTTCCCCGCGAACGCGGCCCAGTCGCCCGTCCAGAACGGATGCCGCGCGACGAACTCCTCGATGTCGGCCGTCGTGACGCGTGCGCGCGGCTCGGCGAGCAACGCCGGCGAGCCCGCGAACGCCGACGCGGCGTTGTACGGCGAGCCCGAGGTGTCCGGCGGGCCGAGCGGCAAGACCTGCCACCACGATTGTCCCGCCGCCGCGAGCCAGTCCACGAAGCGGTAGGCCTCCTCGCCGAGGCGGCCGCCGGGCAGCGAGGTCGGATGGAGCAGGATCCCACTGGCGCGTTTGAGCTTCACGAAGTGCGAAAGTCTCACGCCGATGCGGCCTGCGCGCAAAGACCCGCCGCCCGCGATCCAGATCCGCGACGTGGAGCCGCAGGTCGACTGCGGGCGCCATCCAGTCAAGCGCGTGGTCGGCGAAGAGGTCGTTGTCTCGGCAACGGACTTCCGCGACGGGCACGACGTGCTCGGCGCGGCGGTCCGCTACCGCGCGCCAGGCGCGCGGCGGTGGCGCGAGGCTCCGCTCGAGCCGCTCGGGAACGATCGCTGGCGCGGCTCCTTCACGGTCGACGCGCCGGGCCGCTGGACGTTCAGCGTCGCCGCGTGGACGGACAGGATCGCGTCCTGGCAGCGGGAGGTGACGCGGAAGCTCGAGGGCGGGCAGACCGATCTCGACGGTGAGCTCTCCGAGGGGCGCGCGTTTCTCGGTGCGGACGCGTCTCTCGAGGAGGCGCTCGCCGCGAAGAGCGACGACCGGCACGGCCAGGTCGAGCTCGACGTGAGGCTCGGGGTCGACGTCGACGTCGAGCGCGCGCGCTTCGGTGCGTGGTACGAGCTGTTTCCGCGCTCGTGGGGCGGTTTCGCCGGTGTCGAGAAGGTGCTCCCGCGCCTGGCCGAGCTCGGCTTCGACGTCGTCTACCTGCCGCCGATCCATCCGATCGGACACACGAACCGGAAGGGGCGCAACAACGCGGTGACCGCGAAGCGCGGCGACGTCGGCAGCCCGTGGGCGATCGGCGCGGAGGAGGGCGGTCACACCGCGATCCATCCTGACCTGGGCACGCTCGCCGACTTCGAACGGCTCGTCGCGCGCGCGCGCGACGCGGGGATCGAGATCGCGCTGGATTACGCGATCCAGTGCTCGCCCGACCATCCGTGGCTGAAGGAGCATCCGGAGTGGTTCCACCGCCGACCGGACGGGACGCTGAAGTACGCGGAGAACCCGCCCAAGAAGTATCAGGACATCTACAACGTCAACTTCGGGTCGGAGGACTGGCGCGGCCTCTGGGAGGCGTTGCGCGACGTGATGCTCCACTGGGTGTCGCACGGCGTGCGCGTCTTTCGCGTCGACAATCCGCACACGAAGCCCGTGCCGTTCTGGGAATGGCTGATCGGGGAGGTGCGGCGCGTCGAGCCGAATCTCGTGCTCCTCTCCGAGGCGTTCACACGCCCGGCGATGATGACGACGCTCGCGAAGGTCGGCTTCTCGCAGTCGTACACGTACTTCACGTGGAAGAACACGAAGGCCGAGCTCGTGGAGCTGATGGCGCAGATCCTCGAGTGGCGCGAGTACTACCGGCCGAACTTCTTCGCGAACACGCCGGACATCCTGCACGAGTACCTCCAGGTCGGCGGGCGGCCCGCGTTCGAGGCGCGCCTCGTGCTGGCGGCGACGCTGTCGCCGTCGTACGGCATCTACTCGGGCTACGAGCGCTGCGAGAACGTGCCGGTGCAGGCGGGCTCGGAGGAGTACCTGGATTCGGAGAAGTACGAGGCGAAGAAGCGCAAGCTCGACGGGCCGCTCCTGCCGCTCGTGCAGCGGCTGAACGAGATCCGGCGGACGGAGCCGGCGCTGCAGCGGGTCGACAATCTGCGCTGGCTCGACACCGAGCAGGAGCAGCTCGTCGCGTACGTGAAGGACGACGTCGTCGTCGTCGTGAACGTCGATCCGTTCGCCGCGCACGACGGTCTCGCGATCGTGCCGGCGGCTCTCGGCCTGCAGCCGACCTTCTTCGCACGCGACCTGCTCGGCGGCGAGCGCTACCGCTGGTCGATCGGCCGCAACTTCGTGCGCCTCGACCCCGGCCAGGCGCACATCTTCAAGCTCGAGACGCATGTGTGACGCGCGCCACTGTCCCGGGACCAGGTCCCTGGACCTGTCCCTCCGCGACGAACTGCCGGTAACGTGCTTGCGCCTCCTTGATGTTCCCGCCGAATGCTCCGAGAACGGCGTCGACCCTGAGGAACGCGGGCGGTCGAACGAAGCCGGCAGTCGCGCGGTAGCTGCTCCAGCGCCATTTCTCCGGAGCGTCGCGGAGTCCGGCCCGGACGGGGTTCAGGACGATGTAGCGGCAGTTCTCGAGGAACTGCGGTTCGCCTTCGATCAGGTTCGCTCCGTACCGGCCCTGGAAGACATGACCGGAACCCTCGTACCGCACGTTGAACCGCTGCGCGTAGGAGCCGCTCAGGTGGCGCATGCCCGCGCTCCGCGTCGGCTCCGGCGTTTCGATGAGCAGGTGGAAGTGGTTCGGCATCGCGCAGTACGTGTGACAGTTCCAGGCGAACCGCTCGACCGTTCGCGCAAGCATTTGCAGCCACGACTCGTAATCGCGGTCGTCCCGAAACAGCGGCATCTTCAGATTCCCGCGCGTGAAGATGTGAAAGAACCCCCCGGGAATCTCCGGCCTGAGCCTTCTCGGCATGCGACCACCGTACGCAGCTCGTTTGCGAGACAACTGGCCACACACGACTCTTTGACAGATCCGGCACACCTGTCCCGGGACCTGGTCCCTGGACAATGCCTAGGCCGGACACGTCTAGGGACCAGGTCCCAGGACAGCGCCCGGGGGGACACCCACGGACACGGCCTGGGGCGGACATGTCCTGGGACCTGGTCCCGAGACAGCGCCTTGAAGGACACGCGTGTCTGAGCCCGGCCACTGGTTCGAGCGGAACCCGCTCTGGTTCAAGACGGCGATCTTCTACGAGATCCACATCCGCGGGTTCTTCGACGGCAACGACGACGGCTCCGGCGACTTCCGCGGGCTGATCGAGAAGCTCGACTACCTGCAGTGGCTCGGCATCGACTGCATCTGGCTCCTGCCGATGTACCAGTCGCCCCTGCGCGACGGCGGCTACGACATCGCCGACTTCTTCGCCATCCATCCCGACTACGGGATGGTCGACGACTTCAAGAACTTCGTCGAGCAAGCGCACCAGCGCGGCATGCGCGTCATCGCCGACCTCGTCATGAACCACACCTCAGCCGACCACCCGTGGTTCCAGGAATCCCGCAGCGACCCGCAAGGCCCGCGCGGCGACTGGTACGTCTGGTCGGACACGGACGACCGCTGGCCCGACGCGCGCATCATCTTCGTCGACACCGAGCCGTCGAACTGGACGTGGGACCCCGTGCGCGGCCAGTACTTCTGGCATCGCTTCTTCGCCCACCAGCCGGACCTCAACTACGACAGCCCCGAGGTGCAGGAGGCGATGCTGAACGTCCTCCGCTTCTGGCTCGACCTCGGCATCGACGGCTTCCGCCTCGACGCGGTGCCGTACCTCTACGAGCGTGACGAGACGCACGGCGAGAACCTCCCGGAGACGCACGAGTACCTGAAGCGCGTCCGCGCCGAGGTCGACGCGCGCTACCCGGACCGCGTGCTGCTCGCGGAGGCGAATCAGTGGCCCGAGGACGTCGTCGAGTACTTCGGCGACGGCGACGAGTGCCACATGGCGTTCCATTTCCCGGTGATGCCCCGCATGTTCATGGCCCTCAGGCGCGAGGACGCGACGCCGATCCTCGAGATCCTCGACCGCACGCCCTCGATTCCGGACAGCGCGCAATGGGGACTCTTCCTGAGAAACCACGACGAGCTGACGCTCGAGATGGTCACGGACGAGGAGCGCGACTACATGTACGCCGAGTATGCCAAGGATCCACGTATGAAGCTCAACCTCGGCATCCGCCGCCGGCTCGCGCCGCTGCTCGACAACGCGCGCCCCGACGTCGAGCTGCTGCACGCGATCATGTTCTCGCTCCCCGGCGCGCCCGTCCTCTACTACGGCGACGAGATCGCGATGGGCGACAACATCTTCCTCGGCGACCGCGACGGCGTGCGCACGCCGATGCAGTGGACGTCCGACCGCAACGGAGGCTTCTCGCGCGCCGACTTCGCGCAGCTGTACCTGCCGCCGCTGATGGACCCCGTGTACGGCTTCCAGGCAGTGAACGTCGACGCGCAGCTCCGCACCCCGTCGTCGCTGCTCCGCTGGATCCAGCGGTTCATCCAGCTCCGCAAGGAGCATCCGGTCTTCGGCCTCGGCACGTACAAGCCGTTGCGGCCCGAGAACCCGCGCATCTTCGCGCACGTCCGCCACTACGAAGACGACGTCGTCCTCTGCGTGCACAACGTGGCGCGCTCCGCACAGGCCGTCGAGCTCGACCTGTCACAGTTCGCCGGCATGGTGCCGGAGGAGATGTTCGGCCGCACGCGCTTCCCACCCATAGGCGACCTGCCCTACCTGCTCACGCTCGCCCCGAGAGGATTCTTTTGGTTCCAGCTGAGACACGACTGATCGATTTCATAACGTCGCGCCGCTGGTTCGCCTCGAAGACGCGGGAAGTCACGCACGCCCACGTGCTCGATCGGGCGTCGCTCCACGAAGGACAGCCCGAGCTGCACGTCGAGATCGTCGAGGTCGTCTTCGACACCGGAACACACGAGACGTACCAGCTGCTCACGAGCGGGGAGGACCTGGATGCGCTCGCCGACCCGCGGCACGTGCGCGAGCTCGTGCACATGATGCGCTCGGGCGCGACGGTCCCCGCCGGAGAGGGCGTCCTCGAGTTTCGCGCGCTGGAAGGCTCCGCGAGCCTGGGCACCGAGCTGACGACCGCGCGCGTGATCACGAGCGAGCAGTCCAACACCTCGATCGTGTTCGACGAGGAGCTGATCCTCAAGGTCTTCCGCCGCCTCGAGGCGGGCGTCAATCCCGAGCTCGAGCTGCTCCGCTTCCTCACCCAGCACGGCTTCACGAACATCGCCCAGCTCGCCGGCTGGTACGCCTACGTGGGGCGCCCGCTCGACGCGACACTCGGCGTGCTTCAGCAGTACGTGCGCGACGCGCTCGACGGCTGGGAGCTCGCCCTCGACGAGCTCGAAAGCGAGCCGGAACGATTTCTCGCCCGGCTGAAGCGCCTGGGCCAGGTCACCGGCTCGATGCACGCGACGCTCGGCTCGGACTCATCGAACCCGACCTTCTGCACGGAGGATCCGAGCGCCGAGTCGCTGGCGCTGCTGACGGCCACGGTCGACGAGGAGATCGGCCGGATCTTCGTCGAGCTCCCCGAGGACGTCGAGGCACTCGACCCGATACGCGGCCGCGGCGAGGAGGTGCGCGAATCGCTCGCACTGCTCTCGCACGCCGGCTCGTTCGGCAAGACAATTCGCACGCACGGCGATCTCCATCTCGGCCAGACGCTGTGGGAGCAGGGCCAGGGCGACTGGGTGATCATCGATTTCGAAGGCGAGCCCGCGCGCTCGCTTTCCGAGCGGCGGCGCAAGCGCTCGCCGCTCCGCGACGTCGCCGGCATGCTTCGCTCCTTCGCATACGCGGTCTCGGCGGTCGAGATCCTGCGCGGCTCGGCGGCGCCCGAGGGCTGGGAGTCGCGCGCCCGCGAGGAGTTCCTCAAGGGCTACCACGAGACCGTCGACCCGAGCCTGCTGCCGGCGGGCGAGGCCGCGTTCGCGCGGCTGCTGACCGTCTTCGAGCTCGAGAAGGCGGTCTACGAGTTGCGCTACGAGCTGAACAACCGGCCGGAGTGGGTCCACATCCCCGTCGCGGGAATCCTGCGCATGCTCGAGGCGACGGCAACGGCGTGAGCAGCACCCGCATCGGCGAGATCGACCTGCACCTCGTCGGCGAGGGCCGCCACGAGCAGCTGTACGAGAAGCTCGGCGCACACGTGACGGACGACGGCGTCGCGTTCGCGGTGTGGGCGCCGAACGCTGCAAAGGTGTCGGTCGTCGGCGAGTGGAACGGCTGGGACGGCCGCGCGAACCCGATGGAGCAGCGCGGCGTCTCCGGCATCTGGGAGACGGTCGTCGCGGACGCGCCCGAGGGCGCGCTGTACCGCTACGAGCTCACGAGCCGCGAAGGCCACCTGCTGCTCAAGTCCGACCCGTACGCGTTCGCGGCGGAGGCGCCGCCGGGCAATGCGTCGCGCATCTTCCGCTCGCGCTACGAGTGGGGAGACGACGAGTGGATGGAGCAGCGGCGCGCAGCGCAGCCGCTCGCCGCACCCTTGTCGATCTACGAGGTGCACCTCGGCTCGTGGCGCCGGACGCTCGAGAACCGGAGCCTCGGCTACCGCGATCTCGCCACGCAGCTCGGCGCCTACGCGAAGGACCTCGGCTTCACGCACGTCGAGCTGCTGCCGGTGATGGAGCACCCGTACAGCGGCTCGTGGGGATACCAGGTCACCGGCTACTTCGCGCCGACGGCACGCTTCGGCGGCCCCGACGACTTCCGCGCCTTCGTCGACGAGCTCCATCAACAGGGGATCGGCGTGATCCTCGACTGGGTGCCCGCGCACTTCCCGCGCGACGACTGGGCGCTCGCGCGCTTCGACGGCACCGCCCTCTACGAGCACGAGGACCCGCGCCGCGGCGCGCATCCCGACTGGGGCACGCTCGTCTTCAACTACGGGCGCAACGAGGTGCGCAACTTCCTGCTCTCCAACGCGCTCTACTGGCTGCGCGAGTTCCACGCGGACGGACTGCGTGTCGACGCGGTCGCGTCGATGCTCTACCTCGACTACTCGCGCAAGGAGGGCGAGTGGGTGCCGAACGAGTTCGGCGGCCGCGAGGACCTCGACGCGGTTGCGTTCCTGCAGCAGCTGAACGAGGTCGTGCACGGCCGCGAGCCCAGCGTGATCTCCGCCGCGGAGGAGTCGACGGCGTGGCCGGGCGTCTCGCGCCCGGTCTACCTCGGCGGGCTCGGCTTCGGCTTCAAGTGGAACATGGGCTGGATGCACGACACGCTGGACTACTTCGAGCGCGAGCCGATCCATCGCCGCTTCCACCACCATCAGCTGACCTTCTCGCTGGTCTACGCGTTCAGCGAGAACTTCATCCTGCCGCTCTCGCACGACGAGGTCGTGCACGGAAAGCGCTCGCTCGTCGACAAGCTGCCCGGCGACCGCTGGCAGAAGCTCGCGAACCTGCGCGCGCTCTACGCATACCAGTGGGCGCATCCCGGCAAGCAGCTGCTCTTCATGGGCGGCGAGATCGCGCAGTGGCGCGAGTGGGACGCGGAGTCGTCACTCGACTGGCATCTGCTCGAAGAGGCCGATCATCAAGGCGTGCAATCGCTCGTCCGTGACCTGAACCGCGTCTACCGCGAGACGCCAGGGTTGTGGGAGAACGACTTCGAGCCGACAGGTTTCCGCTGGCTCGAGCCGAACGACGCGCCCGCGAACGTGCTCGCGTTCGCGCGCTTCGGGAAGGACGCGAAGCGGCCGCTCGTCTGCGTGTGCAACCTGTCGCCGGTGCCGCGCTACGGCTACCGCCTGGGTCTGCCGCTGAGCGGCCGCTGGCGTGAGGCGCTCAACACGGACTCGAGCTTCTACGGCGGCACGGGGGAGGGCAACCTCGGCGAAGTCAAGGCGGAGGCGCTGCCGTGGCACGACCAGCCTTTCTCGGCCGAGCTGACGCTGCCGCCGCTGGGCGTCGTCTGGCTCGTCCCGGCCTAGCGTTACTTTTTCCTCGTCTCGACGAGAGGGAAGGTGATGGGCAACCGGGCCGAGCTGGCGTTCCGTCGTCATTACGACGACGTCTACCGCTTCGTTCGGCGACGTACGTCCGGCGCGGCCGAGGCGGAGGACATCGCAGGCGACGTCTTCGCCGACGCTGCCAAAGGCCTCGACAATTTCGAGCCCGGCGCGACGCCGGTGCTCGCGTGGCTCTACACGGTCGCTCGACGACGTCTCGCCGACGAGGCCCGGCGACGCGCCCGCGCTCCGCGCCTGCTTGCGCTCGAGGACGAACGAACCTACGGGCCCGACGTCGCCGCCGCGCTTCGCCGAGCCATCGCTTCGCTACCGGACACGCAGCGCCGCGTCGTCGTCTTCAAGCTCATCGAAGGCCGAAGCTTCCGCGAGGTCGCCGAGCGGCTGGACGTCAGCGAAGCCGCCTGCAAGATGCGCTTCTCCCGCGCGCTCGAGACCTTGCGCGAGGAGCTCGAGAAGGAAGGAGTCGAGCCGTGAACGCCCTCGCCGATCGCGAGATCCTGGAACTCCTCCGCGAGCGTCCCGACCTGCTCGCCGTCGCGGACGCGGTCGCTTCGACCCAGCGCCGGCCTGCGCGCCGACGCCTGGTGCGTCTGTCTGTCGTGCCGGCGGTCGCGGCCGTCGCCGCCACCGCCTTCCTCGTCGTCACGGCCCCGTGGCACAGCGGGAAGCCCGCGATCGACAGACGGTTGTTCTTCCAGCGCGCGCTCGCCGTGGTCGGCGGCCAGCCCGTCGTGCACTTCGTGATCCAGTACGGCCCGCCGAGCGAAGACTTAGTCGATCTCTCGACGGGCGAGGAGCGGCCGCTCACGCATCGCAGCGAGTTCTGGTACGACGCGGGGCGCGGCGTCATTCGCCTACACACTGCGGTCAACGGCGGCTCGCCGTCCGACACTGTCTCGCATCTTCCGCGCGACTGGACGGCGCCGCTCCAGCAGCGCGTGCTCGATCCGTTCACGGGATTCGTGACGAAATACCGCGACGCGCTCGCCGACGGAAGCGCCCGGATCGTCGGTCAGACCGAGGTGGCTGGACGGCCTGCCGTTCAGATCGCGTTCACGCTCGGGCCGTCTTTCACTCAGATGGCTACGGTGGACGCGGAGACGTACCGGCCCATCACGGTCGCGCAGGGCGACACGGTCATCCACGTGCTCGAGATCGAGTCGCTGCCGTACAAGGCGTCGATCTTCGAGCAGCGGGGCGGCGCGGCACCGAGCGCCGGCGGTTTCAGCCTCGCCCAGGGCGACGCGATCTCGCTCTCCAAGGCAGAGCGCATTCTCGGCTCGGCGCCGCTCGGGCTCGGACCGTCGCCGGACGCCGTGCGGCAGGGAGACCTCGAGCGCAGCTTCAGCGACGGGAGCGTCACGCATCGTGCGTACGTGGAGCTGACGTACGGCGACGTGAGGATCTCGCTCGTCCGCATCAGGCCCGATGCTCTTCTCGATTCCGGAATCCTTCCTGTCCCGCCCCCCGGCTCGATCGTCGTCATCGGCCGCGGCCCTTCGCAGGGCTTTCTGTCGCGGGACGGTCTCTCCGTGTTCGTCAACGCGCCGAGCAAGCGCGACGTCGTGGACGCCGCGCGCGCACTGGAGCCGCTCGGCTGAGAGAAAAGGGAGGGCGGCTGCGGCAGGCCGCCCTCAGCCGACGATCGTCGTGCCGACGGCGGTCGGGGCATACCTCGCGCTGATGCGCGACGAGTATCCGCCGTTCAGGCTCGAGCCCTGAGCTCGATCCGACCGTCCAGGAGGGCGCGGCCGACGACCGCGCCCTCCGCGCCGGCCTGTTCGAGTGCGTCCAGATCCGACTCCGAGCGGATCCCGCCGGCCGCGAGCACCGGCAGGCCCGAGCGTGAGACGACGTGGCTGACGAGCTCGACGTCGGGCCCGTCGAGTGTCCCGTCGCGTTCGATTGCCGTGCAGAGGAGCCGGGAGACGCCGCTCTCGACGCAGCGGTCGATCGCCTGATCGAGCTCGATCCCGGTCTCCGTCCAGCCGCGCGTCCGCACCGTCCCGTCGCGGACATCGAGCGCGACCACGAGTCGGTCGCCGAGCGACTCGACGAGGTCGTCCAGGAGCGTCCACGCGGCCGTGCCGACGACGACACGGCTTGCGCCCGCACGAAGCAGAGCCTGCGCATCGTCGACCGAGCGCACACCTCCCGAGGCCTGAACCGAGGCGGGCGCGGACGCGTGCACCAGCGCGGCCACGACCACGGGCCGGATCAGCCCCGCGCGCGCTCCGTCGAGGTCGACGACGTGGATCCAGCTGGCGCCCGCGGCCGCGAAACGCGCGGCCAGCTTGGTCGGCTCGCCGTACTGCGACACGCGCTCGTAATCGCCCTGCTCGAGGCGGACAGCTTCCCTGCCGAGCAGATCGATTGCCGGTATGACTTCCATGGAAGCTTGATGCTATGTTAGTATGCTAATACGCTCGTATGGCAGCGGAACCCTCACATTCATGGCAGACGAAGGAAATCAGAGAGCTTTCCGAGGCGATCGCCTCCCTCCGCTCGCGGGACGAGGTGGGCCGCTTCCTGCGCGACCTCTGCACGATGTCGGAGCTGGAGGCGATGGCGCACCGCTGGCAGGTCGCGCGGCTGCTGGAGCAAGGGCTTCCGTACCTGGAGATCAGCAGGCGGACGCACGCGTCGACGACGACGGTGACGCGCGTGGCGCACTGGCTGCGGTACGGCGAGGGCGGCTACCGGCTCGTGCTCGACCGTTTGAAGCGGCGCAAAGCGACCGCCTGACGATCGCGGTTCCGGTGAAGGGCCGGCTGCGCGAGCCGTCGATCTCGCTGCTCGGCGACGCTCCGGTCGACGTGCTGCTCGTGCGCGCGGCCGACGTGCCCGAGTACGTGCAGGACGGCGTCGTCGACTGCGGCATCACGGGCGCCGACCTCGTCCGCGAGCGCGGCGCGGACGTGACCGAGTTGCTGAAGCTGGGCTTCGGCGGGTGCCGGCTCGAGGCGGCCGTGCCCGAGGAGTCGCCGATCGTCGAGCTCGAGCAGCTCGCCGGTGCGCACGTGGCAACCGCGTATCCGCACCTCGCACGCGAAGTCCTCGCCGAAAGGAGCATCGACGTCCAACTCGTGGACGTGACCGGCTCCGTGGAGGTCGCGCCGCGGCTCGGCCTCGCGGACGCGATCGTCGACCTCGTCTCGAGCGGCAGCACGCTGCGCACGAACGGCCTGCGCTCGCTCGGCTCGCTCTTCGAGTCCGAGGCGGTGTTGATCGCGCGCGACGAGGGAGATCACCCGAGCCGACTCGCGGCGATCCTGCGCTCGGTCGTGGAGGCGCGGCGCAACCGCTACCTGATGCTGAACGCACCCGAGTCCGCGCTCGACGAGATCTACGCGCTCGTCCCCGGTTCGCGCGCGCCGAGCGTGCTGCCGCTCGCGGAGCCCGGCATGGTCGCCGTGCACGCGCTCGTGCCCGCGGCCGACGTCTGGCGGCTGCTGCCCAAGTTGGAGGCGGCCGGCGCGTCGTCGATCCTGCTCGTTCCCGTCGAGCGGATGATCTCGTGAAGATCGTCGACGACGTCAACGAGCGTGGGATGGACGCTGTGCGCGAGTGGGCGCTCGAGCTCGACGGCGTCGAGCCTGCACGGGCAGTCGCGGAACACGAGCTTCTGCCGCGCGAGGCGCTGCTGGCGCTCGCGGACCGCGTTCGCCGCTGGCACGAGGCGCAGCGCCCACGCGACGTCGAGCTCGAGGTCGAGCCCGGCGTCGCGCTCGAGCGGCGGTGGGTGCCGCTGCGCTCCGTCGGGATCTACGTCCCGCGGGGCCTCATCTCGACGCTCGTCATGTGCGCCGTCCCCGCTCGGGTCGCCGGGGTCGAGCGGATCGTCGTCGCGACCCCTCCGGCGGGCGCGGGCCTCGTTGCCGCCGCGGCTGAGGCGCTCGGCCTCGACCAGGTGTGGGCGCTCGGCGGTGCGCAGGCAATCGCCTGGCTCGCGTACGTCGAGCGTGTCGACCTGATCGCGGGCCCCGGCAACGCGTACGTGAACGAGGCGAAGCTCGCGGTGTCCTCGGAGAAGAGGCGGAGGCGCTCGCGCCGAAGGTGCGCAACGCCGGAGCCGTGTTCGTCGGCGCGTCGTCTCCCGTCGCCGCCGGCGACTACGCGACGGGCGGCAACCACGTCCTGCCGACGGGCGGCTGGGCGCGCAGCGTCGGCGGCCTCGGGCTCGAGACCTTTCTCAAGCCGGTCACGGTCCAGCGGCTGACGCCCGAAGGGCTCGCGCGCGTGCGCCCCGTCGTCGAGGCGCTCGCGGCGGCCGAGGGCATGCCGGCGCACGCGGAGGCGGTGCAGCGATGAGAACGTTGTCGCCCGAGTTCACCGGCTACGGCTGGGCGCCCTCCACGGCCGAGATCGCGCGCCTCGCCGGGATCGACCCGATCGAGGTCGTCCGCTACGACGCCAACGTCGCCGCGGCGCCGCTGCCGTCCTCGCGCCCGGGCGCGATCGCGGCGCCGCTCGCCCGGATCAACGGCTATGCGCACGGCGGCTATCCGGAGCTGATCGCCGCGATCGCGCGCTACGTCGGTGTGGGGACCGAGAACGTCGTGCTCGGCGCCGGTGCGGACGACCTGATCCTCCTCTGTGCGCGTGCGTTCGCGGGCCCCGGCGACTCGGTGGCGATCGCGGACGACCCCACGTATCCGCTCTTCGGCATTGGCGCCTGGCTCGCGGGGGCCGAGGTCGACGACGACGGTCCCGTGCTGACATTCTGCTGCCGGCCGAACAACCCGACGGGCGCGCTCGAACCGCTGCCGGACGCGCGGCCGCTCGCCGTCGACGAGGCGTACTTCGAGTACTGCGGCGAGACCTCCGTGGGACTGATCGAGGGCGGCGTGATCGTCATTCGCACCTTCTCGAAGGCGTTTGCGCTCGCGAGCGCGCGCGTCGGCTACGCGATCGCAGACGCGGACACGGCGCGCGAGCTGAACGCGCGGCAGGCGCCGTGCCCGGTCTCGTCGCTTTCCGCGGCGCTCGCGCTCGCCGCCCTCGAGTCGCCGCCGGACATGACGCCGGTCGTCGAGGAGCGCGAGCGGCTCGCGAGCGCGCTGCGCGCGCTCGGCCTGGAGCCACAGCCGTCGCACGCGAACTTCGTCTTCGTGCCGGTCGACGAGCCGCGTACGCTCGGCGACGGGCTCTTGCGGCAGGGGCTGGCGGTGCGCGTCTTCCCGACGGGCATTCGCATCTCGATCCTGGACCGCGAAGACGACGACCTGCTCGTCGAGGCTCTCGCCCGCGTCCTCGAGAGGCCGTCGCCCGTCGCATCAGCCGGCGGACGCAGGGTTCGCCGCCTGCGCGCAACGGCAGAGACGCGCATCGCCGTGCGGCTCGCGCTCGACGGTGCCTCCCGAGTTCGCGTCGCGACCGGTGCCGGCCTCTACGACCACTTCCTCGAGCAGCTCGCATTTCACGCGGGCTTCGACCTGATCCTCGAAGGATCCGGCGACCTCGAGACCGGCGATCACCACACCGCCGAGGACGCCGCGCTCGCGCTCGGAGACGCGCTTGCTGCGGCGCTCGGCGACCGGCGCGGGATCGCACGCTACGGCGATGCGGTCGTGCCGATGGACGACGCGCTCGCGCGTGCGGCCGTCGATCTCGGCGGCCGCCCGGCGGCGGAGCTCCAGCTCGAGCGCGATCCGGGTCTGGCCGTGCACGTGCTGAGCAGCTTCGCGCAGGCGGCGCGCATCGCCGTCCACGTCGAGGCCTCCGGCCGGGACGAGCACCACGTAGCTGAGGCGGCGTTCAAAGCGGTCGGCCGCGCGCTGCGCACCGCGGTACGGATCGAAAGCGAAGGCATTCCGTCGACGAAGGGATCGCTGTGAACGTCGCGATCTGCGACTACGGCGCCGGCAACGTCCGCTCGGTCGCCCTCGCCTTCGAGCGGCTCGGCGCGCGTGTGACGAGCGACGTCGCCTCGGCGGATCTCGCCGTGCTGCCCGGCGTCGGCTCCGCCGCGTCCGCGATGGAAGGGCTGCGCCGGCGCGGTCTCGACCAAGCTCTGGTCGAGCGGGTCGAGTCCGGGGCGCCGGTGCTCGGCATCTGCCTCGGCCTCCAACTGGCGCTCGAAGAGTCGGAGGAGGACGGCGGCGTCGCTTGCCTCGGCATCCTTCCCGGCCGCTCGGTGCTGCTGCGCGAAGGCCGCGTCCCGCGCATCGGCTGGGCGGAGGTCGAGCCGCTCGGCGGCGCGTTCTACTTCGCGCACTCCTACGCGGCCGAGACGCCGTGCGCGACGGCGACCTCCGAGGGCATCGTCGCCGTGGCGCAACGCGGCTCGTTCACCGGCGTGCAGTTTCATCCCGAGAAGAGCGGCGCCGCCGGCGCGCGCTTTCTGGAGTCGCTGTGCCTCTCCCTCGTCTGATCCCCTGCCTCGACGTCGCGGGCGGCCGCGTCGTCAAGGGAGTCAACTTCGTCGGCCTACGCGATGTCGGAGATCCGGTCGAGCTCGGCGGCGCGTACTCGGACGCGGGCGCCGACGAGCTCGTGTTCCTCGACATCTCCGCGACGCTCGAGCAGCGCGGCACGCTCGTCGAGCTCGTCGGCCGCGTCGCCGAGCGGCTCGCGATCCCGTTCACGGTCGGCGGTGGGATTCGCGCCGTCGCCGACGCCGAGGCGCTGCTTCGCGCGGGTGCCGACAAGGTGTCGGTGAACTCCGCCGCGCTCGAGCGGCCGGCCCTCGTGACCGAGCTGGCGGAGCGGCTCGGCAGCCAGGCAGTCGTCCTCGCGATCGACGCGACGGAGGGCGACGTCCGCTCGCGCGCAGGCACCGAGCGAACGCCGCGGCGCGCCGCGGAGTGGGCACGCGAGTGCGAGCGGCGGGGTGCCGGGGAGATCCTGCTGACGTCGATCGACGCGGACGGCACGCGCGCCGGCTACGACCTGGAGCTGACCGCGGAGGTCGCCGCCGCCGTCTCGTTGCCCGTCATCGCGTCGGGAGGCGCGGGCGAGGCGCAGCATGTCGCGGACGCGCTCGCGATCGCGCAGGCGGCGCTGCTCGCGTCCATCCTGCACGAGGACCCGGCGCGGCTCGTGCGACTTCGCGCCGAGCTCCGTGACCGCGGCGTGCCGCTCCGCGATGCAGCCTGAACTGCGTGCGGCGATCGTGCAGGACGCGTCGAGCGGACGCGTGCTCATGCTCGCGTGGATGAACGACGAAGCAGAGCGGCTGACGCGCGAGACGGGCGAGGCGTGGTTCTGGAGCCGCTCGCGGCAGGAGCTCTGGCACAAGGGGGAGACGTCGGGCAACACGCTGGCCGTCGAGGAGCTGCGCGACGACTGCGACGGCGACACGCTGCTTGTGCGCGTGCGGCCGAATGGGCCGGCGTGTCACACCGGATCGGTCTCGTGCTTCGCGCCGTGGCTCTGGCGGACCGTCGCGGAGCGCGCGAAGGAACGGCCGGCGGGCTCGTACGTCGCCGGTCTCCTCGACGAAGGCGTCCCAGCGTGCGCGCGCAAGGTCGGCGAGGAGGGCGTCGAGGCCGCCGTGGCCGCGCTGGGCGAGTCGGACGAGCGCGTGATCGAGGAAGTCGCCGATCTCTGGTTTCACAGCTACGTGCTGCTCGCCGCGCGCGGGCTCGATCCGAGCGCGGTCGAGGACGAGCTCAGGGATCGGCACTCTGAAAGAACGACGCCATAGCGCCGGCCGAGCCTGCGACAACGATCACCGCCCACACCTCCAGAACGACGTCGACGATGCGCCCCGCCGGAGTCAGCGGATTCTTGATCTGCGACGACACCGTGAGGAGCTGGACGGTCGTGAAGAACACAGCGTCGCCGAACGACGCGATCTCCGTCTGCTTCGCATGACGCTCGAAGAAGTAGATGAGCACTGAGCCCACCGCATCGACCACGACGGTGACGATGAGGACGAGCAGGAGCCGCGCGAAGAGCCGCCTGTGGCGTTCCTCCCAGCGCTTCAGCCGGTCGAGCTCCTCCCGGATCACCGAACCGAGTCTCGCGCGCACGCCGGACGGGTAGCCTCGCGCCGGTGCAGAAGCTGGGCGCAATCCCGGTGGAGCGGGGGCACGTCGATTTCCGTGTGTGGGCGCCGCTCGCCGAATCCGTCACGGTCCGCGTTGCAGGCGCGGAGCACGCGCTCGAGCGCGCCCCCGACGGGACCTGGTCCCGGGACGTGTCCGCCCGGGCCGGCGACGACTACACGTTCGTGCTCGACGGCGGCGACGCGTGGCCCGATCCCTGTTCGCGCTGGCAGCCGGAAGGCGTGCGCGGTCCGTCGCGCGTACTCGACACGACCGCCTTCGAGATCTCGCCGGGACCGGAACTGGAATTGACAGAGCTCGTGCTGTACGAGCTGCACGTCGGGACGTTCTCGCCCGAGGGGACGTTCGACGGTGTCGTGCCGCGACTCCGCGCTCTGCGCGAGCTCGGGATCACTGCGATCGAGCTGATGCCCGTCGCGACGTTCCCCGGCAACCGCAACTGGGGTTACGACGGGCTCTACACCTACGCGCCACATCCGGCGTACGGCGGGCCGCAAGGGCTCGCACGCCTCGTCGACGCTGCGCACCGCGAGGGCCTCGGCGTGATCCTCGACGTCGTCTACAACCACATCGGGCCCGGCTCGGAGGCGATCGCGGCGTTCGGGCCGTACTTCACCGACCGGCACGACACGTTCTGGGGCGATGCGATCGACTACGCGCAGCCCGGCGTTCGCGAATGGGCGATCCAGAACGCCGAGCTCTGGACGAACGAGTACTCGATCGACGGGCTTCGGCTCGATGCCGTCCACGCGATCTACGACGATTCGAAGCCGCACGTGCTGGCCGAGCTGAAACAGCGGGTGAAGGGCCTCGTCATCTCGGAGATGAACCACGAGGACCTGCACCCGCTCGAGGAGTGGGGACACGACGCGATGTGGCTGGACAACCTGCACCACGAGCTTCATGTCCTGCTCACCGGCGAGAAGTCGGGCTACTTCGAGGACTTCGGGACGATCGACGGGCTCGTTCGCGAACTACGGCGACCGCGGCCCGAGCGCTTCGTCGTGTGCGCGCAGAACCACGATCAGGTCGGCAACCGCGCGTTCGGCGACCGGCTTCCGCCCGACGCGCACCGCGTCGCGCTCGCCTGCGTGCTCTTCTGCCTCGAGACGCCGCTGCTCTTCATGGGCGAGGAGTACGACGAGCGAAACCCGTTCCTCTTCTTCACCGACCACATCGACCCGGCGATCGCCGAGGCGACGCGGGAAGGGCGGCGCCGCGAGGTCGCGCGAACGTCCGGCGTGTCCGGCGATGCACCCGATCCGCAGGCAGTCGAGACGTTCGAGCGCTCGAAGCTCGCCCCGCGCGAGCCGGACCCCCTCTTCCGCGAGTTGCTCGCGCTGCGCGAAACGCTCCCGCGTGAGCTCGCCGTGACGACCGAAGGAGAGCGCGTGTTCATGGACCGTGGCGACGCGTCTTTGGTCCTCGACTTCGGCGCGAGAACAGTGGAGCTCGGGACGTGAGCGAGGTCTGGCCGGGAAGCCCATTCCCGCTCGGCGCGGTGTTCGACGGAGAGGGCACGAACTTCTCCCTGTTCTCGGAACACGCTCAGCGCGTGGAGCTCTGCCTGTTCGACGACGGCGGCAAGGAGGAGCGTGTCGACCTGCTGGAACGCACCGCGTTCAACTGGCACGGGTACCTGCCCGGCGTCGGGCCTGGGCAGTGCTACGCGTATCGCGTACACGGGGAGTGGCGCCCCACGGACGGGCACCGGTTCAACCCGAGCAAGCTGCTGCTCGATCCCTATGCAAAGGCGATCGCGGGGCCGATCGACTACGGCGCCGCGAACACGCTGCCGTACGTCCCGGGCGGCGACGACGCCGACCTGGCGCTCGACGACGTGGACGACGCGGCCGCGATGCCCAAGTGCGTCGTCATCGACGAGAGCTTCGACTGGGAGGACGACGACGTCGTGCGACCCCGGACCCCGTGGCACGAGGCCGTCATCTACGAGGTGCACGTGAAAGGCTTCACGGCGCGCCATCCGGACGTGCGCGAGGACCTGCGCGGCACGTACGGCGGCCTTGCTTCCGAGAGCGCGATCGCGCATCTGAAGAGCCTCGGCGTCACGTCGGTCGAGCTGCTGCCCATCCACCACATCGCCGACGAGAGCTTCCTGCACGAGAAGGGACTGACGAACTACTGGGGCTACTCGACGATCGGCTACCTCGCCCCGCACGCCCTCTACTCGGCGACGGGCATGCGCGGAGAGCAGTTGCGCGAGTTCAAGGGGATGGTGAAGGCGCTGCACCGTGCCGGGATCGAGGTGATCCTCGACGTGGTCTACAACCACACGGCGGAGGGGAACCACCTGGGGCCGATGCTCGCCTTCAAGGGGATCGACAACGCGTCGTACTACCGCCTGATGCCCGACGACCCGCGCTACTACATGGACTTCACGGGCACGGGCAACTCGCTCAACCCGGTGCACCCGAGCGTGCTGCGGCTGATCATGGACTCGCTGCGCTACTGGGTGCAGCACTGTCACGTCGACGGGTTCCGCTTCGATCTCGCGTCGGCGCTCGCGCGCGAGCTCTACGACGTGGACCGGCTCTCGGCGTTCTTCGACATCATCCACCAGGACCCGCTGCTCTCACAGGTGAAGCTGATCGCAGAGCCGTGGGACGTCGGGCCGGGCGGCTACCAGGTCGGGAACTTCCCGACCCTCTGGTCCGAGTGGAACGGGATCTACCGCGACACCGTGCGCGACTTCTGGCGCGGCGAATGCGGCGTCTCCGAGTTCGCCTCGCGCTTCGGCGGCTCCGCGGACCTGTACGAGCGCGACGGCAAGCGGCCGTTCGCGTCGATCAACTTCGTGACCGCGCACGACGGCTTCACGCTGCGCGACCTCGTCTCGTACAACGAGAAGCACAACAACGCGAACGGGGAGGACAACAAGGACGGCACGGACGACAACCGCTCGTGGAACTGCGGCGTCGAGGGGCCGACGGACGATCCGGCCGTGAACGCGCAGCGTGAGCGCCAGCAGCGCAACTTCCTGACGACGCTGATGCTCTCGCAGGGCGTGCCGATGCTCCTCGGTGGCGACGAGCTGTCCCGCACGCAAGGAGGCAACAACAACGCGTGGTGCCAGGACAACGAGATCTCCTGGTTCGACTGGGACCTCGACGGTGCACAGCAACGGCAGCTCGAGTTCGTGCGCCGCGTAATCGCCCTGCGTCGCAAGCACCCGGTCTTTCGCCGGACGCGTTTCTTCGCCGGCAGCGGCAAGGACCTGCCCGATGTCTGGTGGATGCGCCCGGACGGCCGCAAGATGACGCAGCGCGACTGGAGGAATGACGGAGCGCGGGCGATCGGCGTGTTCCTGAACGGCGACGAGCTGGAGATGACGACGGCACGCGCCGAGGAGGTCCGGGACGACTCGTTCCTGGTGCTCTTCAACGCGCATCACGACGCGCTGACGTTCCGGCTGCCGACGCGGAGGTTCGGCACGCGCTGGCAGCTCGAGCTCTCCACGGCCGAGCCCGAGGCTGTCGACGACGGCCGTTCGTGGGACGCCCGCGCGGAGCTCGTCGTCGAGTCGCGCTCGATCGTCGTGCTCCGCCGTGGCTGGTGACTTCCGCGCCACCTACCGCCTGCAGCTGACACCGGAGCTCGGCTTTCGCGCCGCGCGCGAGCTCGTTCCGTATCTGACCACGCTTGGGGTCTCGCACCTGTACCTCTCGCCGTCGTTCGAGGCGCGACGCGGCTCGACGCACGGGTACGACGTCGTCGATCCGCGGCGCGTGTCCGACGCGCTCGGGGGCGAGGAGGAGCTGCGCGCGCTCGCCGGGGCCGGGCTCGGAATCGTGCTCGACATCGTCCCGAACCACATGGCGACGAGTGACGAGAATCCGTTCTGGGCGGATCCTGAGCTTCGGAAGACGTTCTTCGACGTCGACACCCGCACGGGTCTGCACCGCCGCTTCTTCGACATCGGGGACCTCGGCGGCGTGCGGGTCGAGGACGAGGCCGTCTTCGAGACGACGCATGCGAAGACCTTCGAGCTCGTTCGCGACGGCGTCGTGGACGGCCTGCGCATCGACCACGTCGACGGGCTCGCGAATCCGCGCGAGTACCTCGCACGGCTCGAACGCGCCGGCGTCGAGCACGTCTGGGTGGAGAAGATCCTCGAGCCGCGCGAACGGCTGCGGCCCTGGCCCGTCGAAGGCACGACCGGCTACGAGTTCCTGAACGACGCAATGCGCCTGTTCCTCAACCGCGACGCCGAACAGCCTCTGACCCAGCTGTACGCGGAGCTGACGGGCGAGTCGCGACCCTTCGCGACGGTCGCCGCGGAGGCGAAGCTCCAGCAGGCGGCGATCACGTTCGAGCCCGAGCTGCGCCGTCTCCACCAAGACGCCGCGGCGTTGCCGAACCTGCACGAGGCGCTTGCGTCCTTCCACGTCTACCGCACCTACGTCGAGCCCGAGCGGAACGTGGTCGCCGACGGGGACCGCTTCGAGATCGGGCGTGCCGCCGTCTCGGACCGGCTCGCGCGCATCCTGCTGCTCGAGGAGCACGGGCACGACGACTTCGTCCACCGGTTCCAGCAGACGACGGGCGCGGTGATGGCGAAAGGCGTCGAGGACACCGCGTTCTATCGCTACAACCGGCTGCTCGCGCTCAACGAGGTGGGCGGCGACGCCGGGCTCTGGACGCTCTCGGTCGACGACTTCCACCTCGCGAACATCGAACGTGCCGAGCGCTTCCCGCGGCACCTGCTCACGACGTTCACGCACGACACGAAGCGCTCGCCGGACGTGCGCGCGCGGCTGCTCGCGCTCACCTGGCATGTCGACGAGTGGGGAGAGCTGGCCCGGCGCGAGTTGGACTTCGGCGACGCGAACGAGGCGTATTTCGCGCTGCAGACGCTCGTCGGCGCGTGGCCCATCTCCGCCGAGCGCATCGACGCGTATCTCGAGAAGGCGTTTCGCGAGTCGAAGCAGCAGACGAGCTGGCTTGCGCCGAACGAGGAGTGGGAAGGGCGGATTCGGCGCTGGGCGCGTTCGAAGCGCGATGCGGCCGGTGCGTTGGCGGAACGCCTTCGCGCCGAGGCGGAGCGCATTGCACTCTCGATCCTCGTCCTCAAGCTCACCTGTCCGGGGATCCCGGACGTCTACCAGGGCGACGAGGTCGAAGCGCTCGCGCTCGTCGATCCCGACAACCGGCGCCCCGTCGACTGGCCGAGGCTCGCGCAGCTCTTGGCGAAGGAACGAGCGCAGGATCCGAAGCTCTGGGTCACGTCGACCCTGCTTGGGCTGCGGCGCAGGCGGCCGGATGCGTTCGCGTCCGGTTACATGCCCGTGGACGCAGGCCCCGACGTGTGCGCCTTCAGGCGTGGCGCAGACCTCCTGGTCGTGCTGCCGCTGGCCCCGGGCGCGCGCGCGGACGTCGACGATGCGGGCGAATGGCGCGACGTGCTGGAGGAGCGGTTTCCGTTACACGTGTATCTGAAGCGGTGAGATCCGCGTTTCACAGATGAAGAACCCGAACCTCAGGGAGGAACCTGATGTCACCACTGTTGTTGATACTGATCGTGCTGCTGCTTCTCTTCGCGATCGGCGGGGGCGCTTTTGTCAACAGCCTCCTGTGGCTGCTGCTCGTCGTCGCGTTGATCGTGCTCGTCGTCGGCATGGTGTCCGGCCGGCGCGCGATCTAGCCGCGCGCTGATTCCCGTGGGTGGGCGCCGGCTTCGTCGGCGCCCGCGCGCGCCAGCGGGCCGTCGTCGCCCGGTATCTCGCTGAGCTCGCGCCTGCTCTCTCGCCAGGCTGCGATCGCCTCCTTCTCCGCGCGCCAGGCGCGCCGCGCCTCGAATGCATACGCGCGCGCGATCAGCGTGAGCGTCCTCGCTGAGTGCGACGCAAGCCGGCGCGCATGCGGCGCGCGCTCGCGGACGACGACGGCGAGGCCGAAGAGAAGCGTCCCGAACACGGCGAGCAGGCGCAGGACGACGATCGCGCCGTCGCGCACCGCGCGAGCTGACTCGAGAGCGACGGCGCGGCCGAGCGTTTGCAGGCGCCGCGTCAGCTGTTGCGCCTGTGCGGCGCGGCGGCGTCTGGCACGGCGGCGACGCGACGTGAGCACGATCGTGTCGTCCCACGGGTACACAGACTCGACGCGCTGCGTCGGCACGAGCACCGTCCGCCTGAGAACGACTCCGCGCCGCCGCACGGCGATCACGTCGACGCCGTCGCGGCCGAGACCGATCTCCTCGACCACGCCCGCGCCGCCAAGCAATCCGTCGACGCGAAAGCCGACGCAGTTGCGAAGCCAGTAGCGTCCGACGGGGCTGTCAGCGCTGAACGCGCGCTCGTGCTCCAGCGGCATCGGGTCCAGGATGCCAACTCTCGCGGCGGGCGCGCGTCGCCGCCCGATCTCCTCGCCTAACGACAGCAGCTGCACGCAGCCAGCTAACGAATATCCCCCCGTTCTTGTAAGTAGTTCGTTAATCCGAGCGGCGCGAGGCCTCTTACGCGCCCCGCCGGGAATACAGCGGGAAAACCATACGCACCGGAAGGAGAACTCGGGATGAAAAGGCAGCGGATTGGATTGCGAGGGCTTGTCGTGCTCGCCACGATGGTCGTCGCATGCGGCGCGGCAGGCGCCGTTGCCTTGGCACGCTCGTCTGCGGCGCCTTCCAACACCAACCCACCGACCGTCAGCGGCACGGCGCGGGAAGGCGGCACCCTGACTGCGAGCAACGGCACGTGGACCAATGCTCCCACGTCGTTTGCGTATCAATGGCGGCGATGCGCAAGCGACGGCACCGCATGCGGCGACATCTCCGCCGCGACGAAGCAGACCTATGTTCCCGTCGCCGGCGACGTCTCGCACACCCTCCGCATGGAGGTGACCGCGACGAACGCCGACGGCAAAGGGACGGCGACGTCGGACCCGACAGACGTCGTCGATTCGAAAGACGGGCCGACCAACTCCGTCAAGCCGGCGGTGACCGGCGCGGCGCAGGTCGGCGAGGAGCTGACCGTCTCGAACGGGACTTGGAGCCCCACGCCGACGTCGTTCTCGCGCCTGTGGCAGCGGTGCAATTCATCGGGCGAGGATTGCCGCAACATTACGGGCGCGACGGGTCGCACGTACGGCGTGCGGAGCGCGGATGTCGGTCATCGGCTCCGTGCGCTCGTGACCGCGAACACGGCCTCGGGCCGCTCCACGACCGCGTCGAGCCCCTCGGCCGTGGTTACGGGCGGCACCACCGTGACGACTTCGACGACGGTGCAGGGCAACAGGGCGCCGTCGCTCAAGTTCCTCTCGCTGAAGTGGGTCGGCCAGCGCGTGTACATCCGCTTCAAGGTCTGCGACGACACGGTGGGGAGGGTCACGATGACCGCGCGTGACAACAAGGCGCGTGCCCTCTCGGCCGCACACCGCTTCTCCGTCGTGCGCACGCTCCCGTGCCAGTCGTTCGCGCGTCATTGGACTCCGGCGAAGCGCTTCCGGACGAAGGGTCGCTTTGTCGTCACTCTCCGTGCGGCTGACAGTTCGCACGCGCTCAGCCGGCTCGTGAGCAGGTCGGTCTTCCACCGCTAACCGACGAACTGACGACGATGCATGACGCGGGCCGCCTCCGGGCGGCCCGCTCCGCATGCGCGATGGCCCCCGGTAAGCCGCCGTTGTGGAGGAACAGGGGCGACAGGACTCGAACCTGCAACCCCCGGTTTTGGAGACCGGTGCTCTACCAATTGAGCTACGCCCCTCGGCTCGAGACAAGCGATTGTAGCTTTGGCCTCGCGTAGCCTTGCGGCGTGCCACTTGGCTTCTTGTTCCTCTTCCTCTGCGTCTGTCTGCTCGGCGTCGGCTATGCGGCCGCACGTGCCGGCGGGGGTGCCTGGGTGATCGCCCTGGCCGCGGTCGCGATCGCTCTGTGGCTCGGAAACGCAGGGCTTGCGATCCTGCGCCGCTCTCACCGCTGAGGAGAACGGCAGGCCGCGCCGTATTCTTTCCGCGTGGCCGAGGAAGTCATCGAGGTCTGGCGCACGTTTCGGCGCACCGGCGACCAGGCCGTGCGCGACCGGCTGATCCTCATGTACGCGCCGATCGTCAAGTACGTGGCCGGCCGCCTCGGCAGCGGATTGCCCGCGCACGTGGACGAAGGCGACCTCGTGTCCTACGGCCTGCTGGGGCTCATCTCGGCGATCGAGCGCTACGACCCCGACCGGGACGTGAAGTTCGAGACGTACGCCATCGCGCGCATCAAGGGCTCGATCCTCGACGAGTTGCGCTCGCTCGACTGGGTGCCGCGGTCGGTTCGCTCGCGCGCGCGTCAGATCGAGCGGGCGATGTCCGAGCTGGAGGCGAAGCTCGGGCGCGCGCCCACCGACGAGGAGATAGCCAAGAAGGTCGGCATCACCACGGAGGAGCTCGAAGGCAGTCTCACGGACATCTCGCGCTCCTCGATCGCCGCGCTCGACGAGCTGTGGACGATCTCCGGCTCCGGCGGCGACCAGGTCGCGCTGATCGACACCATCGAGGACACGCAGGGGCCGGAGCCGCAGTCGGCGTTCGCCCAGACCGAGCTACGCGAGATGGTCGCCGACGCGATCACGAGCCTCCCCGAGCGCGAGAAGCTCGTCATCACGCTCTACTACTACGAGGATCTGACCCTGCGTGAGATCGGCGAAGTGCTCGGGGTGACCGAGTCGCGCGTCTCGCAGCTGCACACGAAGGCGATCCTGCGGCTGAAGGCCCGTCTGTCGGGCAACGTGGCGCGGGCGGGCGCCGAGTAAGACGTAAGATCGTCCCCGGAAAAGCAGCCACAACGCAGGAGGACGCATGGCCCACGAGCCGGGGAAGATTCGCAACGTCGCCGTCGTCGGACACCGCGGCACGGGAAAGACGTCGCTCGTCGAAGCGATGCTCTTCCAGGCCGGCGCGACGAACCGGCTCGGCACGATCGAGGCCGGGTCCACGGTCTCGGACTGGGACGAGGACGAGCAGCGACGAAAGATGTCGCTCGCCGCGACGATCTGCCACCTCGAATGGCACGACCGCAAGATCAACCTGATCGACACGCCAGGCGATGCGGGCTTCGTCGGAGACGCGATGGCCGCGATCCGCGTCGTCGAAGGCGCGCTCTTCGTCGTCAGCGGCGTGATGGGAGTGGAGGTGCAGACGTCGCGCAACTGGAAGCGCGCCGCCGACGGAAACCTGTCGCGCGTCCTCTTCGTCAACATGCTCGACCGCGAGCGCGCGGACTTCTTCCGTGTGCTCGCCGCGCTCCAGGAACAGCTCTCGGAGCACTGCGTCGCGATCCACCTGCCGATCGGCGCGGAGCACGAGCTGACGGGCGTCGTCGACCTCCTGCACATGTGCGC
>WNGE01001508.1_pt1 | contig 29302 bp, 22 predicted proteins | sample 5400651 | NCBI WGS metagenome assembly WNGE01 (sample SAMN13153370, study PRJNA577476) | soil metagenome | isolation source: 60 cm soil or saprolite under grassland replicate 2 | place: USA:California | collected 2016-06-15
AATGCGATCCACGATGCACTTTACGCTTCCAAGATCTGCTCGTACGCGCAAGGCATGAGCTTAATCCAAAAGGGCTCGGTAACTTTCAAGTGGAACATCAACCTGAGCGAGGTTGCGCGTATCTGGCAAGGAGGCTGCATTATTCGCGCGCGCTTCCTGAGAAAGATTAAAGAGGCTTATCAGCGCAGCGCAGATCTGCCGAACCTGCTGCTCGATTCCGAGTTCAAAGCGCTAATCGAACAGACGCAGACTGGTTGGCGAAGGGTTTTGAGCACGGCGTTGCAACAGGGCACACCGGTGCTCGCAATGTCTTCCAGCCTGGGATACTTCGACATGTACCGGGCGGCCAACCTGCCACTAAATCTGACGCAGGCACAGCGCGATTTCTTTGGCTCACACACTTACGAGCGAGTGGACAAACCGGAGTTAGGCCCCATTCATACGGAGTGGGAGGAATTGTTGCAGCAATGATGGTGTGGTGATGGGCTCTGCGCCAGTTCAAGGTGGAACAAAGTGTGGTGTTGCTCAAGGCAGGGGATGAGCGTCGTCGCCTCCGTCAGTTAGTCCTCTAACTAAGCGTCTCAACGAGCAGGTCCGTCGCAATCGGGAACGATTACCTGGATTTCATGTTTCCAGCTAACATCCGAAGAGTCAGCTACCTTGAGGTCGCAATTTGCGACCTCAAGATAGCATGGCGCGGCAGCGCTTTCTTCCGTATGCCTTTACGGAGCACGGCACGATAATCGCCGCCAAGGTTCTTAATTTCGAGCGGGCTGTTCAAGCCAGCGTTTAGGTCGTGCGCGCGTTCGTGAAGGTTAGGAGGATACTTGCGTCAAATGCTGAACTCACGCATCCATTTACGTGCAGCGTAATCACTGATCTCATAACAATTGAATGAAACGCGCCGACCTCATCCGGCATATCGAATCTCATGGCTGCGTGCTTGTTCGCGAAGGCGGCAATCACACCGTCTACCGCAATCCTGCTACAAGCTCTGCCACAACTGCTACAATCTCCGCCACAACTGTTCCCCGCGCAGGGAGATCAAGAAACAACTTGCTCGCAAGATCTGTGATGGCTTGGGAATTCCTCGCCGCGAACAATCAACGGAGAGGCGCTCATTACCTAAGCCGGAGGCAGTAAGCTGGGTTTGGGAGAACAGTGATGGTGATGGGCCAGCCAGTCGGCCGCATCCCGCCAACTATGGGCTTTTCGCCAGTCTCTATTTCTATTGCGTCGAGACTTTTTTAAATCCTCTCTGCAGGAATCGTGAGGCTTGATTATTTCAACGACTAACATCGCACATAGCCGAGCAACCAAAACACAATAATGAAGATCAGAATCGTGGAGATGCAGCCGCCGCCAAACTTCCAGGCTGCAGCTCCCGCGAGCAGTCCGCGCAATGGTCCTTCCATTATGAGTCTCCTTCTTGATGGGTTGCTATCAAATGTGCTCGGTATTGGAACAGCTAACGTGATCGATTGTTAACTGGGCAACTGAGGTGCCAGGGACCGAATTCCGGCAGGGCAAACGGGATGGGCCTACTTCGCGGCGCTTCTTTTGAGGAAATTTAGCAGCGCGTTCTCTGCGGGATGTAGTTTCCGACCTCGGTAGGCAATGAGGTCTTCGAGAGTTTCAAAATGGCCGTCTATGATCTTGCCTTTTACAAAGCTATTGATTACTTCCGGACAAATATATGAACTGCGACAGACCGCGGGCGTATTACCGAGTATCTCCGCAGTCTCTTTGATCGCAGCCACTACTTTGCGCTTCCGCATGTTGCTCTTCTCAACGGTCTCGGTTCCCACACGCGCGAGCGCGCAGGCGCAGATAATCGTACCCGCCCAGGTGCGAAAGTCTTTGGCGCTAAATTTCTTCCCCATGATCTCCTTAATGTATTCGTTGATGTGCCGACTGTTGATGTCAATGAATTCGTCGTTTCCATTTTGGTACTTGAAGACTTCAGCGCCAGGATGTTTGAGGAGCTTCCTCACCACTTTGGCAACCTGGCGATCTTTCAACTGTAGTTGCTGGCGCACTCCCGATTTGCCGGGAAAATCAAATTCCACCACGTCGCCTTTAACCTTCACATGCTTTCGTCGCAAGGTCGCAATTCCATAGCTCCCGTTTTCGCTTGCATAGACCTGACTACCCGGTCTCATGAAACATGATGAAAGAATCCGAAGAATACATGCCAGCACGCGCTCTTTGCCGAGATCTTGCGACCTGAGATGCCGGTCCACGATGGCGCGCATTCTTGGCAGCGCCTCAGCAAACTTGATCAGCCTTTTGAACTTCTTAAGATCCTGAGCTCGGGTGTGATTTTCATGATAGAGATATTGCCACCGCGCCGCCGCGTCTTTCCCTACAGCCTGAAGCTTCCCACCCGGCAATGAGTTAATCGCAACATCCGTCCAAGCGGGAGGAATTCGCAGGTCGTTGATTCTTGCGCGGTCAGCGGGACCAACCTTTCGACCTTCGGCGTGCTTGTATCTAAAGCCCTTTCGCGGAGTACCAAGGCGTACTATTCCTGTCTTTTGCAGTTGTTCAATTCTTGTCATTGCCAGGTGGCATTAAACGTTACTTTCGCCTTTGATCGCCACGGTCGCCCTGGCCTGCAGGTACTTTTCGCTTAGCTGGCTTTTTTCTATCCTGGGTTAGTGAACGTCCCATATCATCGGATTCGCCAAACTGTCCTTTATCATCGCGTCGAACGAAACGCTTGTCAGTCCCGGTGCTTATTAATTCGCGATCAGACTTTTTCTTAGGCATTGTTTGCCCTCCCTTGATGTGTAGGCTTCTTATACATGGCACACAACTCTTTTGTTTACTAACAGACCAGTGTTCTTCGTTACTCGATTGGCCTAAGGACCAAGCGCAAGCGTAATGCCAATCCTTTCCTCAGCGAAGAAGACCGCAGCTTAAGGTCAAGGGCAGCCAAATCTGCACCTCCTCCCACTGTCGGCGCACTAATTGCAACGGTTAACTAACACCAGTCATTGCTGGTGAGTTTACGAATTCCATATAGGAGGGCCGCAAGTAGTTCCGACTTGGTATGTCAAGCACGAACAAGAACAAGGCCCCATCTAAGACTTAACACTAACTCGGAGGTGAAACAACGGCCGGGTAGGATTCTTCAAAGGAGGATAGGACGATGGGAGATAACGGTGGTGTAGGAAGTACTGGAGTCGTCGCCGTGTTAGTGATTTTTGTGGTTCTCATAGTGGCGGCCTTGCTTGTCTTTGGTGGGCGCATCTTTAGCGGTAACAAGAAGATCGATGTCAACATAAGTACACCGTCAAAGTAGCGGCGCCAGGTCTCGGAAAAAAGCGGCTTGAGGAAAAAGTTTTTGCCGGGCAACTGTCAGGCTGCTGATAGAAATATGGTCAGTCTAGGTCAATGTGAAGGCCTCGGTTAAATAAAGGCCTTGCCCAAAAGCGATAAAACCGGCCAAATTGGCCATGTCGTGCGGAATTAATGGAAACTGAGCTGCATTGTCGTTCTCTTCAGAATGAAGGAATAAACGTGAAGGTGTTAGCACAGTGAAGGAGTAAACGTGAAAGAGTTAGCACAAAGAAAACGCTCGCCCATCACTCTCGTTAACCAACCCGCAACGCTGCCGGCCGATGAGGTTTTCAGGTTTCGCTCGACTGTACAACCGAGACCCAACCAACGTCGATTGCATGCGGTTGCTCCGCAGGAAAGGATCATACCCACCCATTTGAGCCATGTAATGCGCAATGCTGGTCTCTACTCAGCAGGCTTGCAACAGCGTTTACCTCAGCTCACCACCGAGCAAGTTGTGCAGGTTAACCTTGCCACGGTTCGGGAGGGTTCCAGTCATCCTTACTGGCCAACCGATGTTCTCGAAAGGTTCTTGACAGCCGAAGTGGTCAAACAGTGAGAGGCGAGCCGGATTGCCAGTCGCCCACTTAACAAAAGTAACCACCAAGCAATTCAAGACTGGTCGTTAATCACTTCTTGTTTTGCTCATCCAGCCACTGTTTCAGCGGCGCGAAATAATCGATAATAGCGGTAGCGTCCATTTTATCTTCGCCGGTCATTACTTTGAGCGCTTCCGGCCACGGCCTGCTTAAACCCATCGCCAGCATCTGCTTCAACTTCTCGCCCGCTTTCTTGTTTCCATAGATTGAACATTGGTAGAGCGGTCCATTGATTCCCGCTTCGCGGCACAGCGCGCGATGAAATTGAAACTGTAGAATGGCGGCGAGGAAATAGCGCGCGTAGGGTGTGTTAGCGGGTACGTGGTATTTAGCCCCCGCGTCAAAATCCTGCTCCGTGCGCGCTGCAGGCGGCGCGACGCCCTGATACTTCTCGCGCAAGTCCCACCAGGCTTTGTTGTAATCTCCCGGCGCTATCTCACCCGAGAAGACCTTCCAGCGCCATTGATCCACCAGATAACCAAAGGGCAGGAAGGCAACTTTTTCGAGCGAACGCTGCAAGAGGAAACCAATGTCGGCGCTTTGATCGGGCGCTTTCTCAATCAAGCCGATCTGTTTTAGATAGGGTGGCGTCACGGAGAGTGCAATCGTGTCGCCGATGGCTTCGTGAAAAGCATCGTTAGCGCTGTCGCGATATAAGAAAGGCTGGTGGGCGTAGGCCATCTGGTAATAGTTATGGCCCAGCTCGTGATGTACGACGGGGAAGTCTTCTTCCCGTATCTGAATACACATCTTCAAGCGCACGTCTCTTTCGAAATCGATGTCCCAGGCACTCGCATGGCAAACCACCTCGCGGTCGGCGGGTTTAACAAACAACGAACGTTCCCAGAAAGTAGCCGGCAATTGTTCGAAGCCCAGCGATGTAAAGAAGCCTTCACCATAACGAACCATCTGCTTCGCGTCTGTATTGCGTTGCTTAAGCACTTCGGTCAAATCATAACCGCGATCGCCGGCCTGCGGAGCGAGCAACGGGTAGATATTGTTCCACTGCTGCGCCCACATGTTGCCAAACAAGTGCGCCGGAATTGGACCGGTCTCCGGCACTACCTGCGTTCCGTATTTTTCTATCAGCTTCTTGCGAGTGTAAGCGTAGAGTGAATCGTAAAGCGGCTTGACCTGTTGCCAGAGTCGCTCCATTTCAGCAGCAAAGGCATCAGGATCCATGTCATACTTCGCGCGCCACATTGCACCGGTGTCTTTGAATCCCATTTCGCGCGCACCCTTGTTACTTAGTTCGACAAAGCGCTGATAAGGTTTGCGATAGGGTGGTGACACCTGATGCCAGGCGAGCCAGATGCGCTTGAGCTCTTCGGGATCGCGGCTGTTGGCCATAATCTCTTCCATATCGCCGAGGCTCAAGCATTTCCCTTTATCGCCTTCGGGACAATATTTGCCCTTGCCGTAATCGCCCTCCATCGAAGCCGCTATCCTGGTCAACTCATCGCGTTCCGCCGGATCTTTTGGTGCCGGCAATGTCAAAGCAAGCTTTAAGAGCTTTAACTTCCGCGCAACGTCGGGCGATAGATTCAATCCTTCGAACCTGCGCGACTGTTCTGCCAGCTCGGTGGTAGCGGCAATGACTTCCTTATTGGCATCCGCCGAGAGCGCTTCGGTATCATCGGTAATAAAAGTGCTTTTTACCCAATCGGCGCGGTTGTATTTGACATTCAGATCCAGTAATCGCTTCTCAACGTCGGCAATAAAAGTTTCAGCCTCCGCTGGCGTTTCCTTAGCGCTGGAGCCAACCTCTGGTCCACCACTCTTTACGCATGACGACAAGAGCACAACGCCGACGCTCAAGACCAAAAACGTGCCAGACCACAAGTGCGTACTGCGACAAATGGAATTCATCCTAAACCTCCAGGCCTGCGAATTGTTTAACCGGGGTTACGATTGTAACTACCAGGGTGAATGACTTGGAAGGGGTAAACTTTGCATCAGCAGCAAGTCGTTTCTGTAACGCCACTGACAATCCTGACTGCTGACTATTTCTTGCGCTGATTCGGCAACACTCCTGCGTCGACCGTTTCGCCAGTCCGCGAAATCACTTGAAAGTATAGTTGGTCACCGGCAACTTCAAACAGCATGAAGTGCATGTCCTGATCATAGGACTTGTCAGTCAGAGGCGAGCCTTTCTTAACATCTCCTAACCGTAGTTGCCCACCGGCGCCGGAAACAAAATAGTAGATCCCTTTTTGTGGCTTGATGCGTTCGTACACGTGATCATGACCATTCAACACAAGATTCACTCCGTACTTTAGAAAGATGGGCTCGACAACCTCGCGGACTGGCTTGTCAGAGCCGTGTTTCATGGCCGAAGAGTACGGAGGATGATGGAAGAAACAGATTTTCCACTGCGAGGAGTCCTTCGCTAATTCTTCTTCCAGCCACTTAACCTGCTTCTTGTCCAGGTAGGTACTATTCAGAGCGTAAAACGCGACATTACCTTTGGTAAACCGGTAATACTCTTTACCACTCATATTGAAGTATTCATAGAAACGTTCATTTGGCTGGTCGTGATTTCCGAGGACGGCATAGAACTTAACCTTATTATCCAGAAGCTTCCGGTAAACATTTTCGAATTTGTTCTGATAATCGATTGGGGTCTCACTACCGTAGAGGTTATCGCCCATCATAAGGACAAATTCGAATGGAAAGGCATCGCGATATTGAAGCATCTTATCGGCCACCTGCTGTTGTTTATTGCTGCCGGAGCCAGTGTCGCCGATCACCGCGAAGCGAACCGAACCGGATTTTATTGGTAATGCCAGCTTGAGAGCCGAACCCATTCGCTCGCTGGTCTTTGAATTATTGGAAGAAAGACTTTGGGAAAATGTTTGGCTTGCAGAACTACTGAAAACTATCAGTGAGATTGCTAGAAGTAATTTGAGACCGCGTCGCATATCTAATCTCCTATCCCTTTCGACGTTAAGGAAGCGCGTCCAGCATGTAATCAATGATGATATTGTTGTCTGTATCCACGAGCATTAGATTACGACCCACGTACCGATAGTTTAGCTGCTTCGGTAGCTGGGGAAGCTTCAAGAGTAACGTTGGCGGCATCTCGGAAAACTCTTTTGGTTCCGGATACGGATAGTTGACGCGCAGAGGAACTCCCTTGGTTTCAGCGCCGAGAACGATCTTTCGGATTTCTTTTTTGTCAGTCTCCTTGAATTCACGTTTGAGCGTTGAGCGAATGTAATTGGCAATGTCTGGCGTAAAAATGTCACCCGGCTTTGCGCTGCTGCGCGCCGCCCTCAATGCTTGTGCAAAGACTTCTTCGTTAGCTTCTATCTGTTCAGGCGCACTGTTCCTGGAAAGTTTTGGCAACTTTTTTCTTATTCGTTCCCGCTGCTTAACATAGTCCTTCACGCGCTTGTCAAAATCCGCGAGCATCTTCTTTTGGTTCGCGGACCTAACCGTTGGAGTATTTTGCTTCTCCAGTCGAGAATGCACGTCGGCGAAGACGGAAAAAGACGATACGCTTAGAATTAGTCCAAGTACGATTACGGCGATTGGTGTTTTCTTCTGTTTCATCGACTGGAGAATCTGCAAACACGGTGCCAGCTAGGAAGCAATCACATTGCTATAAGTCTGTCTTGGTACCGTGCAATCGGAAAGAACTTTAACAGTCGAGTCACGCTGAATGAATGGGCCATTCGGGAGTAGGGGAATAGTCAAGAGAGCCTGCTGGTGTATTCATTTAATCGGTTTTGTATGTTCTGGGATCATACGACTACGTCGGTGAGGTGAAGAAGGAAAAAGCCATGCGGGGCATACCAGTGGAGCACGCCCGCTGGATCGGATAACTGCTCTCGCAAGTAAACGAGCAACTTCGTGAGACGTTTAGAGCGGCCAACTACAAGCAGGCAATCATGGAAGGATACGTCCCGCCCCTTCGCGAGCGCATCGGCCAACTCACTCGGATTTCTCTATGGGCGCTGAATGAACGTACTTTGGCTCATGCGCCTAAAGCGGGAGTTATTGATTGGTGAAATTGCGGGTTCCAAGCCCAACATGCTACGCACGATAGTTAGCCGGGCAACGATCCGCGCCTCGGCAAGCTGAAATCTGTTGACCAGGGTCTGCGAGCGTTCGACATCAGTCTTCGCAAGACCACCGAGCACCTGCCCGTAGCGGCCGATCATGTTGCTCAAGCCATTCCTTCCCTCAAACGGCAACTCACCATCCTGGAAGACGTTCACTTCAAAGCCACTCAGCGTCGCGGCTGCTGAAAGCAACTCGTTAAGTTGGACGATGCCCGGCTCGAGGATCTCGAAGCTTCTTGCAGGTTCCAGATCCTTGAAAGCATCGGCCACTCTTAGTTGCTGCTCGAAATGTTGATAACTAGTGGCTCGCCGGTTCGTGAATTGCCGTGCTTCGTCCAGCAATTCCACGGCGAGCTTCGGGTTGTTCTGCCTGGCGTTGTTGGACAGTTGCAGCAGAAAGTCGATGCGTTCGTCGTCGGAGCGTAGGCCGGAAAGCGTTTGACGCACCTCGTCCATTTTGCTGCTATCAAACTTTTCTGACGTCTGACGAAAATCCACCGCGCGCAGCACTGAATCGCGGGTCCCGGCTTCGAGATGGTCATTAGCAATTTGCCGAGCGCGGTCGGCATTGCCCTCGTCGAGCGCTTTGAGCGCCGCTTGCTGATAGATTCTGGATTGCATCATCGGCGGAGCTGAGGGAGCCGCCGCTAGAAGGCTATCAGACGTGCCTTGTTGCATACCGCTCAATACATCTCCCATCCTCGCGCGCAAGTTATCGCCCATGCCCAACTCGGTAGTCTTTTGACGCACAGCCTGCCCACGTGCTGGAAGATACTGATCTATCTGCGGCAGCAGCATCTGCAACCCACCAAGCAACCGGCGCGCATTAAGCTGCTCTAATTCAGCTGCTGTAGGCTCACTTGCGCTGAGGTTTTGTCCGCCGCCGGGATTATTCCTGCCGCGGAAGCGGTTTGCTGTTCTTGGATTTGTCACTGACTGCGGTGCTGCCTTGAGTGCCGCGTCAATCACGCTTCCCATTAGGCCGGCATACACCGAAGTGGTGAGCACCTGGCCGGTGTTGCCTGGAGCTCCCGATCTTTCACCAGGTTGGCTCTCGGCGACGCGCGGTCCAGGACGCAGCAGACTGAGCGCCAGAGTCCCGGCGTCCGGAGTGGAGAGCATGTTCGCAGCCTGCAGCCGCTTGATCATTTTGTCTTCCAGTTTCGCGGCCGCTTCTTTGTCTTTGGTCTGAAGCTGAGCAAGTACTTCGGCCAGTGAGCGTGAATACTGACCCTTATCCAACATCTGCTCGGCGTTTTGTAAAGCGAGTTTTGGATCGAGCGCGGCCACCTGCGACAGGAGACGTTGCTCGAGACTATCTTCAGAGTCGATGCCGCGTGTGTTCCTGGCGTCAGTGGTCGGCGCCGCCGGACGCGTTGCAGCCAACAATTGGTAAGCGAGCGTCGCATCGCGGCGCGCAACGGTCAGTACCAGTTCCTGACGAAGTTGCGCTGGTGTGTTGGTCTGATTTGGCCTCCGGCGATCATTTGGAGTGGAGTCCAGAGTTGTGTTTCGTAGCATCTCCGCCACGCCGTCCGCAGCCAGAGCGAACAGCGAACGCGCGCGGCCCTCGTTGCGTTGCCATAACAAATCGGCGGCGCCAATCTGGACACGGACACGATTCTCCACTAGCTTAAGCGTCTGTGCTTCGTCGACCACCTGGTCGAGAATAGCGAAAGCCTTCTTCTCGCTTTCTGCCTTCTCCTTCTGTTGCTCCTCGTCGCTGGGCGGCAACTTTGCATCTTCCTGAGCCCTTCCCACCGCCGCTGCACCGAATGTAATCATCAGAATCAAGAAAGCAGTCATCCAGGTCTTCATCTTTGCACTCACCTCAGGTTCCCGAAATATAATGGACAACGGTCTGGCGTCTTTATATCGATGCTCTGTGAGACCGAGAGTTTGTATGGTAGTTCGAAAAGTGCTAAAGGCAAAACTCAAAAGGTAAATCCGAAGCATTTCCATCCATAACGTAAAAAGGAGCGAGCTGCTGGGATTGGTGCGACCTGACGCGGCTTGTATGACCAATTCGCTGGTAAGTCAATAGTCAGATGGCGCGGTCAACTTGATGCCAGCGACTTGCCGCAGCGATTACAGAAGCGCGCGGAATTCTCCCTTTGGATGGCCCCACATCCCGAGCATGTGCGGCCCACTTGCAGGTTGGCGCCACACGCCGAGCAAAAGCCCGAGCCCGCGCTGTTTGCGGCGCCGCAGGTTCCACAACGGCCGGGCAAAGGCGGTACATAACCACCGGCTATACGCGCGATGTGGTCCTCAATCAGCTTCCAGGCGTCTTCGGTAATTCTGTATTGCCAGTAGGCGCCAAGTGCGGGAAGGGCCAGCAGTAGCCCCGCAGAAAACAGAAGCGCAACGGCGGCAATCGCGGCTTTATCAAACCATTTTTGCATGCCAATCTCGACGCGCGTGCCGCCCGCTTCAGGCGTGATCTTGATCGTTAAGGCGGCAGATAATCCGGTAAGGTCCCGCAACGTGCTAGACTTGCGCGCCTGCAACACGCTTGTGGCGGATACTTGCATTGTCTGCACTTCATAGTCTTCATCGAAAAGATTGCGAAGCTCAGCAACTAGATTCTGAACGTCCGCTTCGACTCCGGGATAATATCTGCTGTCCATTTGATTCTTCCTTTCAAATGCTTTTTTCTACTCTACGCTGAGAGCGAAATCAATGTTCACCCTGAAGCGATGGAACGTTGACGGTTTCGCGGCTTTGTCCGCGGCTTCTCGAGAGAATTTTCCGAGCGTTCGGGAAGGGTGCACCCGTTTCTGTGCCCGGGACTCTGCTTCCGTTGCGGTTCATGTTGTGCTTTTGCGACCATGTGTCAGAGAGGAGAAAGTGAAATGAAAATCATGCGAACCACGCTCGCGCTCTTTCTTGTTTTGTTCTTTCCGATCTCGCGCGAGGATCCGCGCATTGCATTCTCTCAGACCTCATCGGAATCTCCTGGCCTCGATGGTTTCACTCCCGAGGGTGCTCTTGCTCAACGTCGTTTCGAGGAACAATTTCGCGCGATTCCAGCGGCCAACTCAGCGCGCGAGCATTTGCGCCGGCTGACTGCCGAGCCGCACGTTGCGGGAACCAAAGAAGACTATGCCACCGCGATTTATGTGCGCGATCAAATTCGTAGTTATGGGATCCCAGCCGAACTCAAAGAGTACGATGTCTTGCTTCCTTACCCGAAACTCCCGAGCGTAGTAGAAATCATCGCGCCTCGCAGAGAAAGATTAGCAGTAAAAGAGGCGATTCTTATTGAAGACCCGAGTTCCGCCAACCCACGCATCATCCCGCTCTTCAATGGGTATAGCCCGAGCGGCGACGTCACCGCGCAACTTGTTTATGTGAACTATGGTTTGCCTCCCGACTATGAAGCGCTAAAGAAGATTGGCGTTAGTGTGAAAGGAAAGATCGTTTTGGCGCGTTATGGCAATTCCTTTCGTGGAGTGAAGGCTAAAGTGGCCGAAGAGAACGGCGCGATTGGATTACTCATCTACTCCGATCCCGCGGACGACGGTTATGTGCAGGGCGACGTTTATCCGCAGGGTCCCTGGCGCCCCGCAAGTTCCGCTCAGCGAGGATCGGTTCAGTATTTGTTTCAATATCCCGGCGATCCTTTAACTCCTGGAAAGCCTTCCATTCCAGGTGTACCGAGATTAACAATCGAAGCGGCGACGGACTTGCCACGAATTCCCGTGCAACCGATCTCATACGGAGATGCTCGGCAATTGCTGGCGCCTTTGCGCGGATCCGTGCGACCGCGCGGATTTCAAGGTGGACTTCCTTTCGCCTATCACGTCGGTGGGACCGACGATATGCGAGTCCATTTGAAAACAGAGATGGACTACCAGATTCGGAAGATCTGGAACGTGATTGCTCGCATTGATGGCAACGAGGAGAAGGATCGCTGGGTGATTATGGGAAACCACCGCGATGCCTGGACTTTTGGCGCCGTCGATCCAAATAGTGGCACGACGGCAATGCTCGAAGCCGCGCGTGGCTTTGGCCAGTTGGTAAAGAATGGCTGGAAGCCTCGACGTACGATTGTGTTATGCAGTTGGGACGGTGAGGAGTATGGCCTGATCGGATCGACAGAGTGGGCTGAGGAATACGCTAACGAATTACGAGAGAACGCAGTCGCCTATCTAAACATCGATGTGGCAGTATCTGGACCAAACTTTGGCGCCTCATCCGTTCCTTCGTTGTGGAAGTTGGTTCGCAGTGCAACCCGCGATGTTCGCGACCCTAAAACCGGCAAGACTATCTATCAACAGTGGCAAAACCGCGCCCGCGAGGACCGACCAGATCCGGAGTTAACTGATGCCGAGACGGGTACAGACACGGCGATAGCCGAAGCGCGCATCGGCGCGCTGGGATCAGGTTCGGATTACACACCTTTTCTGCAGCACCTTGGGATTGCTTCGCTCGACATGGGTTTTGGCGGCGACTACGGCGTCTATCATTCCGCGTTTGATTCTTTTCACTGGATGTCGCGTTTCGGTGATCCAACCTTCGCGTATCACGTGGCCGCCGCGCAATTATGGGGAACAATAGCGCTGCGTATGGCTGACGCCGAAGGTTTACCATTTGACTACACGGACTATGGAGTGCAGATTCGCGAATTCTTTAGCGAGAGCGTGAAGACGGCAAAGCGCCGGAAGCTATCAGCCGCGTTTGATGAAAAGGCTATGACCGACACACTAGAAGAGTTTATTAAGGAGGCTGCTCGGGTAGAGAAAAACCGACAAGCTACCGTGCTTGAGATCGAACGAATTCGCGTGGAAGCAAGCGACCTACACCCGAGGGCAATAGAAAGACTAAGACGGATTAACGAAGCATTGTTGGCGGTAGAACGAGCATTGATCGACGATCGAGGATTGCGAGGCAGACCATGGTATAGGCATCAAGTCTATGCACCAGGCTTCTACACCGGTTACGCCGCGCAGCCGCTTCCTGACTTTCGCCAGGCGCTGGAAGACCGCAATAGCATTAATGCGAAGGAAGCCCTGAATAGCATCGTCGAGGCGATAAAGCGCGCCACGGATGCTTTGCGCAAGGCGCGTGAGTGAAACGGCAACGAACTAGAGAAATAATGAGCTCAACGGCAGGAAGTTAGTCGACTATCAGTTTAGAAGGCATGGTTAGAAGATGGAAAAATGCAGCCGATCAATTCTTATCCCGGGATTTTCCTTCTTTGGATTTCCCTGATTTCTCGATTGGCGGCGGAAGCTTTTTGGCAGCCTCGAGGATGGATTGGGTGTTCTCTGTCAATTGTTCGAAGGTCGCTACTTCGGCATCGCTGTTAGCTTGTTCGCGCAGTTGCTTTAACTGATCGGAGATTCGAGTTGCTTCCAATGCCAATTTCCGCAACGCTTTTGGAATAAGCGGGTTCTTGTCGTCGTGCGAGCTAACGTCGTCGATATTTGTAATGGCCTCGTCAAGAATCTTCGCGATATCACCTAGCAATTCCGCTCGCGACCCGCTTGGCAACTCCCCCCACTTCTCAGAATCCTTCTTAAGTTGTTTTGCGCTGTCGATCTTCACGCCCGTTAATACCTGCAGGCGACGATCCGCAGCTTTGATGAAGACATCAATACGTTGATCCAACACCTGAGCATCTTTGACGAGCTCGATCTCTTCGGCTGTTAAATGATCTCGAGACTGAACCAGACGAGCTAAACCTGAAAGGCGGGGGCTTGGAAGCGAGCTTGTTAGGACCAGGACAGCCAGCGTTAAGAATGATGCTCGGATCATCGTCATGGTTTGTTTTCCGGCACCTTTGCAGCGTCATTAGGGGGCTGAAGAGCGCGCTTTTCATCGATGGGTTTTTGGTTACCCTCGCGGAAGACTGTATGACCGTAGAAGGAGTTGAGTGCCTCTGTTCTTCCCTTGCGCGCGAAATCCTCCACCTCTTTGATCCAGACCGCATACTCCAGAGGTGTGGTCCGGCGCATAGCCGTCAGACGAGGCCCCTGCGCACGCAATGCCAACTCGAGACGCTTATACAGGTCTCGCGTCTTATTCCGGTCGCGGCTCATGGGGCGGAGAAGAGCCAAAGCATCGTCCAGCAGCGCGCCGTAATTACCCAGCTCTTTAGCCGCACTGTCGTAGTCATGCTGTGTGGTATGTTCCTGGGCTTTGGCAAGATGCGCATCAGCAAGTGCAATAGTTTCGCGCAGGCGATCCTTGGAATCATTCTCGGCATCCAGTTTGGCTCGCTCATCTCTTGAAATGATCCGGAGCGGAGGAGGTGCCGTGAGTTGCTGTACCTGGGGGTCCTGAGCGCGAACAGCGGGGACATAGATTGCCAACGAAACAAATACGATCTTCAGAGCCACGGAGATAAGGCGCTGCAGTCCAGGGGATTTCATTTTTCCCAGTGCTTCGTAGTTGAGAGTTGACACGATGATCACGGCTTGCGCTTAACGCCCTGGCCAATCTGAATCTGGTGGCGCAAAGAGGGAAGACGCAATTTTACTTTCTCTATTTCGAGTTGGTTGGTCGTTGCGTCGGCTTTCCCAAGAAAAGTTTCATAGGCTGCCAGGGCCTCTTTGTATTCTCCAAGATAATCATGTCCGGTGGCAATGAAATAATATGCGATGGAGAGATTGGGCCTTGTTTTCAGTAGCCATTCGTATTCCGATAATGCCTCTGGGTAGCGCTTGAGTTGATAGAGAGCAGTCGCCAGGTTGGCATGAGCGGTGTAATGGTTAGGCACCGCCGTAACTACTCGCTGCAGAACCAGCACCGCATCTGCAAACCGCCGGGAGCGAACCAGTGACGAGGCATAACCGGTCGCGTATTCTGGATTATCAGGCTGGATTTCCGAAGCCCGGCGATAGAATTCGACTGAACGAGCAGGAGATTCAGTTCGATAGGAAGCTCCCAGGCGCGCGAGAAGCATCGCGTTGCGAGGGTTCTTTTCGAGCAACTTCTCTAGCGCATGGCGAGCTCTGGCAGGCTCTTCGCCGTTCGCCGCCTCGATCTCTTCGGCTGTCCCGACAACTCCACTCGCGCCCGGCGCAGGCTGTTCGCCCTCGAATCCTGCTGATTCCGAAATGCGGCGGGCCTCCTCTGACTTGCCGGCCCGTTCGTAAACGAGCGCGAGACGAGAAAGAATCTGTTTGTCGCCGACCTTGATCCGCTCAGCGGCGCGTAGACTGTCGATTGCACAGTCGTATTCATTATTAGCCAAGCAAAGTTCCGCTCGTTCCAAAAGAGCCGCAGTATTCGTGGGTTCCACCTGCAGGACGTGGTCCAGGCTGGCTCTCGCTCCTTCTTTGTCCCCCGTAGCGCGCTCAGCCATGGCTCGCAGTATCCAAGCCGATGCTGGAGCATCATTATCGCTCGTTGCTCTCCGTGTGAGCTCGAGTGCTGTTTTTGCGTCGCCGGCGCGAAGTCGAAGATCCGCGAGCAGGCGAAGGGCGAGGTTGTCCCTGTTGTCGAGTTTAAGCGCCTGCTGCAATAGTGGGCTTGCTTCGCTGTCACGGTTGCTGCGCACAAGCAGGGCACCAAGAGCTGAGTAAGGCAGCGACCAGTTTTCTTTGAGTTCAATCGCCCTTCGAAATGAAGACTCAGCTTCACCCGGTCGTTTCATCGCGACCAACACCATCCCTCGTTGCTACGCGGCTTCCGGAAACTCGGGTCGTACTCTGAGGGCTTCCTCATAGAGTTCTAAGGCGTGTGCCAAATCATCTCGAGCGTGAGCAGCCTGCCCGCGCTCAAAGAGCTTCACAGGATCCGCGGCACCGTCTCCCAAATTATCTTCGGTTTGGGCCGGACATGCGCTTGCGAAGGCGCCGAAAGTAAGAGTCGCCCACCAAATGAGAGCGACCACCTTTAACCAGTTAGGAGAGCGCATTATTGAACGGTTGTGCACTGGAATAAGAACCGAAAGAACGAAGGAAAAAACTCTAGGGAGGCTTTGATCTTAACATGCTCGAAGTGGGTGCGTCCAAGCTAAGTTGTAGTAAAGCCCCAACATACAACTTCAGATGCCGGTTGCACGCGTATTGATGCATGGGATAACATGCCCTGCCGTAATCCCCTCCAGCTAGCCGTGAAAAAAAAGAAGGGCATGGTGTCTGAAAGTTCTCCGATAGACCAAATTGTGAAAGACGCTCAAATCGACGAAATCACGACAACGAACGACGACCTGACGGCGAATCGCACATCCTCTGTCGCCTCCTCGAAAGAAGAACACTTGCGGCAACTCTTTCGCGACATGGGTTCCGTTGTGGTGGCGTTTTCAGGTGGTGTTGATAGTACCTACGTCGCTTATGTTGCAAATGCCGAGCTGGGAGAGCGCGCACTTTGTATTATCGGTGAGTCTGCCAGTTTGCCGAGGCACATGCGCGAAGAGACTGCTCGCATCATCAAGCAGTTTAGGTTTCGTGCAGAGATGATTCAGACAGATGAACTCGACCAACCTGTCTATACGGCCAATGCTCCCAACCGCTGTTATTTTTGCAAGGATGAGTTATACGGAAAGCTGGGGCCGTTGGCCCTTGCGCGCAACATCAAGTTTATCGTCGACGGTTCAACTACTGACGATCTGGGGGACTATCGTCCGGGACGGGCGGCGGCACTCGAGCACGGGGTGAGAAGCCCTTTGATCGAGATTGGCATGAGCAAGAAAGAGGTTCGGGAATTAAGTCGGAGGGCCGGCCTGCCAACTTGGGACAAACCGGCCAGCCCCTGCCTGTCATCTCGCATTGCTTACGGCACTGCAGTAACGATTGAGCGTCTCTCCACAGTGGATCGCGGTGAAGAGATTCTGCGTCAAATGGGCTTTCGAGAGTTTCGCGTGCGTCACCACGATAATCTGGTGCGACTCGAGATTGCTATGGAGGAGCTGGATCGCGCTCTTCGACGCGAGGTGGTTGAGGAATTGGCGCTCCGCTTTCGCGAGCTTGGCTTCAGATACGTGACTTTGGATTTGCACGGTTACCGGAGCGGTGCGATGAACGAAGTCTTACGATGACTGCCGTGTTTGGAAAAAACAATTGGAGATAGCCATGTCCAGCATGCACAGCACAGTCTATGTAGATGATATCCGCGAGATTAAGGAAGAGAATCCTTTCGAGTCGATGATGTCCCGGTTTGACCGTGCAGCGCAGTTACTGAATCTCGATCCGGACCTTTATGCGGTGATGCGCGTGCCTAACCGAGAACTCAAGGTCTACATCCCCACCCGAATGGATTCGGGTCGGATACAAGTGTTTGAGGGCTACCGTGTTCAGCATAATTTCGCCCGCGGCCCTGCCAAGGGTGGAATCCGCTATGCGCCAGACGTAAATTTGGATGAAGTCCGAGCTCTGGCAGCCTGGATGACATGGAAATGTGCCGTGGTAAATGTTCCTTTTGGGGGGGCTAAGGGTGGCGTGGTCTGTGATCCTCAACAGATGTCCATGGGAGAGCTCGAACGAATGACTCGTCGTTATGCGTCGGAACTGCTCGACTTTATTGGACCGGAAAAGGATGTTCCAGCGCCGGACATGAATACGAACGAGCAAACAATGGCCTGGATCATGGACACATATTCGATGCACGCGAGACATACGGTAACTGCCGTGGTAACTGGCAAACCGATCGATCTGGGAGGTTCTTCCGGGCGACGGGAAGCAACAGGTCGTGGTCTGCTGTTTGTTGCGAATGAGGCCATTAAGCGATTCAAAATGTCTCCTGAGGAGACCAGAGTTGTGGTCCAGGGTTCAGGCAACGTCGGAGGAATTGGCGCTCGACTGCTGTATGAGGCTGGTTATCGAGTTGTTGCAATATCTGACATTGAAAGCGGGATCTACAATCCAAACGGTATTGATATTCCGGCAGCTCTTAACTATTTGCAGATGACACGCTCGTTTCAGGGGTACGAGGGAGTCCAGACGGTCTCAAACAGCGAATTACTGGAACTGGAATGCGATGTACTGATACCAGCAGCCACCGAGAATCAGATCACTTCGCAAAATGCTGACCGGGTGAAATGTAAAGTGCTGGTGGAGGGTGCAAACGGACCAACCACAGCTGCGGCGGACGAGATCTTGCATAAAAAAGGGATCTTTGTGGTTCCAGATATTCTTGCCAATGCTGGTGGGGTCACAGTTTCATATTTTGAATGGGTTCAGGACAGAATGGGCTATTTTTGGCGGGAAGATGTGGTTAATCAAAGGCTCCAAGATACGATGGTCGCCAGTTTTAACGACCTATGCCGTTATGCCGACGCGCACTCAGTAGATACTCGGACGGCAGCTTACATGCTGGCTATCGACCGGGTTGCCTATGACACACGGATGCGAGGCATCTATGCTTGATGGTTCCTCTGGCCGGAGCATTTGACTCACTGCGTGACGGAAAAAACATAAAGAGTTTGGCGCCTTATTAGGGAAAAGGTCTTGATTTCCACTAAAAGGTAGAGTATGGTCGGGCGTGTTTTAGCATCCGGACCAGCTTAGAAAATTGCTTTGCGTCACCGGTTTGAGTGCTGAATATCCTGACGATTTTTCGATGAGGAAGCGTAGAGATAAGAGTGCTCGTGTGATCACATTAGCAAGCTACTTCTCTCTCGCGTTAAGCTCCACCTGTAACTAATGGCGGGTGGTACTTGTCCTTGTTCTTTTGAATTTGTAGTGTGGGGTTTCCGCGTCCACAGGGAGTGAGCTGGTCAATTCGACGCAGCCTTGTAAGGAAGCGGTACTCTGAACAAACTTCAATTACTCATTTGCAGGAGGGATGCGATGAGACTCGCAACTAGAGCGCTTACTGTAGCGCTCGCTACGTTGATGCTGTGTGCCACAGTGTTAGCACAAACTCCGAGACGGGAAAGCGATCCGCGGAATCAATCTCCGTCTGTAGGCACGGGCGGTCCAGAAGGCGGGCCGACCGGGCTTTTTACCATCTATGATGGCTCAACCTTGCGCCGCGGCGAATTCACGTTCAGCATTGCGTATAGTAACTATGATCGGGATCCGGGCAATGTCGATATCGTTGACATTCCGTTGAGCTTCAACGTCGGACTAAACGATCATATCGAGCTGTTCTTTAAGATGAATGGCTATCGGGGGATAAAGCTCAACAACCCGGTTAACCTCTCCAGTTTCTACCTGCCAAATGTTGGAGGCTGTGGTCCGGCAGCGTTCTGTAGTTTGCCGGCGATCATCCTGGCACCGTCGGGCCCGAACGTGGGAACCCTGGCGGGAAGAGCCCTTTTCCGACCGTTCAACAACCAACCGTTTGTGCAATTTCCATTCGTAGGCGGTTCCGCCGGCACGTTTGGGCAAGGACCTGGTAACCCGGGAGGCCAGTTTGGATTTCCAGGTTTCGCCGCAAATCTAGGCCCACCCGTTGCGAGTGGCAACAGCGGCACTTTTGGTGGCGCGGATAGATTTCCCGGGATTGGTTCGCCGGTTGGCAGCATACTACCCGGTATCGTACTGTCGACCACCACGATTCCTGCGACGGCATTAAGCCTGGCGCTCACTGTACCTGTTACCTATTCGGTGGCGCCAAGCTATTTGCCGGATGCGCCGTTTGTCAGCCGTGCTTACGGCGAATCTAGTTTTACCAATATGGTATTCGGCGGAAAGATTCGCTTTACTGGTCCCAACAATGCTCTTGGAGTGGGAATAATTCCCTTCTACCGCTATTGGTTTGACAAGGGAGACGACCTCAGCGGCTTCAAACAACTACAACGAGGCGCCGGTCCCGGAGGTGACATTGGGGATTTTGGCTTGGTTGGTTTTGTCGATGGCCGTCTGAGCAAGCACGTCAATCTGTCCGCCAATGTGGGGTATATTCTCAACAGCAACCCCAAAGGACTAGGCGATTTTGTATTACTCGATCGACCTGATGAGCTCATTGCTGGTGTTGGGTTTGACTTCCCGGTTAACAAGCATTTTCAACCGGTAGCTGAGGTGCGTTCCACTCAGTATGTCGCAGGGCGAACTCCGAATGCCCTCCAGAACAATCCAGTAGAAGCGCTCGCCGGCGCGAAGATTTACCCGGCGCGTTGGTTTGGTTTTGGCTTAGCCTATCGCAGGCATCTGAACCAGCAGGACCGGGACCACTTCAACGGGGCAACTGGCAGCGTCACGGTTAACCAGTTGACCGGCATAGTAGTACCCGGTAGAGGGACAGTTGTAGTGCCATCGACTACCATATCGGCGAGCAATGCTGGAGCGCCAACAGGCTTTAGATTCTCCGACGACCCGAATGGGTTCATCGGTCAATTCTGGATTGGCCATCGAAACGCCCGAGAGGTGCCGAAGCCGCCTAACCAGCCACCAACGGTCTCGGTATCGGCGTCCACTTCTTCCATTAATCTGCCTTGTCCGGAAGGGCCGAGCGTAGAGTCATGCGTTCCAAGTGCAAGCAAAGAGGTACAGCTAACTGCTAACGCCACGGATCCAGACAACGACACGTTGCTCTATACGTGGTCGGTTACGGGGGGCAAGATCTCGGGCGAAGGCAGAAACGTTACCTGGGATCTCTCAGGAGTCAATGCAGGCACCTACACAGCTACGGTTGAAGTCAATGATGGCAATCAACACACTGCGAATGCTGCCACGACGGTGACTGTGGCGCTATGCGGTTGTGCTCCACCGCCGTGTCCGAATATTTCGGTGAGCTGCCCGGGTGACGTTGACGAGGGTTCTCCAATCACCTTCAATGCGTCAGTGACCGGTGGTGCCGCCAACTTGACGCCGACCTACAACTGGTCAGTGTCGGCTGGCACGATCAGTGGGGGTCAGGGAACCTCCTCTATCACAGTCGATACTGCTGGACTAGGTGGACAGACTGTGACAGCAACAGTAGACGTCGGGGGAGCCGATCCCGCTTGCGCGCGAACCGCTTCGTGCTCAACGGCAGTGAAAACTAAAATTGTCCCACCGGTGAAGTTTGACGAGTACGGGAACATCAAGTTCAATGATGAAAAGGCCCGGCTCGACAACTACGCAATACAGTTGCAGAACCAGGCAGGGTCGCAGGGCTACATTATTGCCTACGGCACCTGTGAGGGTGAGGGACAAACTCGAGCCGATCGTGCCAAGAACTACCTGGTCAATACGCGCGGCATCGAGGCTGGACGCATAACAACAATCGACGGTGGTTGCCGGTCTGACCTGGCGGTCGAGTTGTGGGTAGTGCCAACTGGCGCGACCCCACCAGCAGCCAGCACCGAGAACGCCGTTTCACCTTGTCCGGAGTGCAGAAAGGCTCCACGTCGTCGCGGCAGACGGCGGTGAGGGCAGGTGAAAGCTCGCGTCACTGAATAAGTGCGCGAATCTTCCGAATGCGGGCGATGCTCCCCAAGAGCCATCGCCCGCTTCGCTTTTCTGCAGCCAATTTACGGGGGCCAATGGATTTACAACTGACTGCTGGCGGCCGTGCATCTTACCGGGGCGGAAGTTAGAAGATATTGGACACAAACGCGCACAATTAGTTTAAACTCTTTATCGAGCCATACCATGGCTCGCCAGAAATTGATTCTTTGCTGCTGCTAATTATTTAAAGTTATGAAGCTAATCCTTGCTTTCGTCTTGTTAGCGTACACATTTCAGCCTGTTGGCCTGCGGTCTGCGACTACGGCTCCCTACAACGACCCAACAGATCCAGCGCAGTATTCCAATGACTGGCGGGCGACGGGGCCCCCAGGAGGTGATGTACGCGACTTGGTTGTGGATCCCAATAATGCTGATCGCTTGTACTTTGGTACCCTGGATGGACAGATCTACACGTCCTCCGATGGCGGTAAGCAGTGGGGATTGTTGTTCAATTTTAATAGGCCCAGAATGTTCGTGGACCACATTCTGGTCGATCCGCGTGACTCCCGCATTCTCTACGTAGCTGCACATCGCCACAAAGAGCCTGGAGGGTTTTTCAAGTCGACAGATGGAGGACATAAGTGGCGCGAGAGCCCTGAACTCAAGAATGAGGCGTTACATTCAGTCACACAGTCCAAATCCAATCCCGACGTTTTAATCGTGGGTACTTTTAATGGCATCTTCCGGTCTGACGATGCCGGAGAGACTTGGTCACAACTGCCTACTAACAAGACGCTCGGCTTGGAACACGTTGAATCGCTGGCGATGGATCCCAAGTCGACTAACATTATCTACGCCGGTACCTGGTATCTCCCTTATAAAACCGTTGATGGCGGCCAGACGTGGAAGTCAATAAAGAATGGCATCATTGACGACTCGGATATTTTCGCAATCGACATAGATCCTCGAGATTCAAATCATCTCATTGCCTCAGCCTGCAGCGGAATTTATGAGACAAAAGACGCGGGTGAAGGTTGGCATAAGGTTCAGGGTATACCTTCTCAGTCCCGCAGGACGCGTGCCATTCTGCAACACCCTTCAATTCCAGGCCTTGTGTTCGCCGGAACTACCGAAGGATTCTGGCGCTCGGAGCGAGGAGGAGATGCGAACTCCTGGATGGTAACTACGTCGCGGCAACTCGAGATTAACTCAATCGCGGTTCATCCTTCTCGTCCCGAAGAGATTTACATTGGGACTAACAACTATGGCGTGATGGTATCTTCCGATAGTGGCAAAACTTTTGTACCCAGCAATGGAGGGTATAGCGGGCGATTCACCAACACAATCGTTGCCGATCGAGAAATCCCGAAACGTATTTACGCGTCGACCGTCAATACAGCGACTGGAGGTGGCTTTCTTTTCGTCAGCAACGACAACGGGCAGAGCTGGCAGCCATCGATGAGAAATATGTCCCAGCGCCTGATAACTTATTCCATTCTCCAGGACGCTAGAGATGCAGAAATCATCTATCTTGGAACGAACCTGGGTGTCTACCGATCTTTCGATCGCGGTGCGTCCTGGGCTCCTCTATGGGCACCTAAACCGGTTGCTCCTGACGCAAAAGAAAAGCGTTCGAAACGGAGCGCCAAGCGCCAGGTACGCGCCACTGCTGCCCGCGTCCGATCACAAGGAACTGCTACAGCCGCTCAGTCGGCCGAGATGATCGTTCGCGTCCAGGAGGCGTTGAATCTCGCGGGTTATCGCCTTGGCGTTCCGGACGGCAAAGCCGGTAGTAAGACTCTGGCGGCATTAAAACGGTTTCAGTCAGATAGAAGTCTTCCTGTGACGGGAAAATTTGATGAGATCACATTCTCTGCTTTGGGGCTATCAAGAGTTGGGGATCTTACCGGGCCGGAACAGCCAACTGCGACGTCGCTGATTTTGACGGATGCAATAAATGATCTGGTTCATACCATTGATCCCGACTCGGGAATTCCAGGCATGCTCGCGGCCACAAATGCCGGCCTGTATCGCACCTTCGATGCTGGGAAAGGCTGGCAAAAACTGCCATACAATGGAGCTTTCGATCCTCGTACAACCTGCATTTCTACGAACTTAAAGACTCCGCTAGTCATCTGGGCTGGCACCGCTGCTTCCGGTGTTCTCGTCACACGGGATGGCGGCAGGAACTGGAGTCAGGTCGCCGACATTCCAACTGATGTCCCTGTCAACACAATTGCCCAAGACCCACAACGAGCTGACCATATCTACATCGGCACGAAGCAGACCTTCTTTTCCTCGCATGATGGTGGCGCGACCTGGAGTCGGCGGGGCGGCAATCTACCGTTCGGAGACTTTACGAGCATCCTGATTAATCCGCGAAACGTAGATGAGATTTTCGTTGGCAATGCCTATCAAACCGGAGAGACTGGCGGGGGAGTGTACCGAACGGTCAACGCCGGCAAAACCTGGGCGCGAATCGATCCTAGAGAAGATCGCATGCCAAGCCAGAGGATATGGGCCCTGGCATTTGACTCACTTGATCAGAACACACTCTTTGTGGGGTCGCATTCCGCCGGGGTTTACGTAGTGCAACGTGCGGCTGATAGTGTTGCAGTCGAAAACAGATGAGCTGATTGTTGGCAAAATCAGTCGGGAGAGAGAGTGGTCTGCCGGGGGCAGTTATTCTTTTCGTTTCATGGTTTCACCTTGTCATGTTAGCTCCTTGACACCCGCTTACACTGGCGTGTACATTTCTGACCTACCCGGTAAGCGGCCGGTGATGGTCGGAGCAAGCGGGTGACTACGGGCACGGCGGAAATCGAAACCAATAAAACCTCCTTTTCCAAATCTAAACGGCTCGCATTCCTCCCAGTTTAAACTCGACACATCGCCAAAGATAATCGGCCAACAGGCCGCGCGAGCACCGTCCGCTGGCAATGAGCCTTGCGGATGCTCGGCTCATGGAGTGAAGCGCGATACGATCTCTGACGTGCTGAAATTGACCGGGTGCTACAGGAGCCTGCATGCTTAGTGAAGAACCAAAGCTGAATAATACCGGGGCCGATAATGATCAAGCGTCCCAGGGTGAGCAAGACCAACCTCAGCAGAAAACCAAACCAGCCTCGCACAATGCAAGTCAACCCATGCGGAGTTCGACGGAGGACGAAGAAGAATCGCGTCCAGCGGGCGATGTCGACTTTGGACAACTACTCGACCAGTTCGAGCAGGAGCAGGCGACGCTTCAGGAAGGTGAAGTCGTGCGCGGGACGGTGGTTGGCATTAGTGAACGCGGTGTAGTGATCGACTTCGGCTATAAATCGGAAGGTATCGTAAATCCCGCTGAGTTTACTGAGGATGGTGTGATAACCGTGAAGCCGGGTGACGAAGTTGAAGTGCTCGTGAAAAGCATGGAAACCGCGGATGGCTTGCCGATTTTATCACGAGCTGACGCCGTGCGAATGAAGGCCTGGGATGATTTGGAGAAGGCGTACCAGGAAGGAACGACTGTCAAGGGTCGAGTGATCGAGCGCATCAAGGGCGGACTTCGGGTAGACATTGATGGCATCGCGGCATTTCTGCCTGGCTCCCAGGTGGATGTGCGACCGGTTCGCAATCTGGACAGTCTTCGCAATCAAGAGATCGATGCCAAGGTTATCAAGCTGAACCGAAAGCGATCGAATGTGGTGCTATCCCGCAAAGCAGTCATCGAGAATGAGAATGCGGGAAGGAAAGATCAGACACTACAACATATCGAAGAGGATATTATCGTCGAGGGGCAGATCAAGAACTTGACTGACTATGGCGCATTCGTTGACCTGGGTGGGGTTGACGGCTTACTGCACGTCACGGATATGTCGTGGGGCCGCCTGCAAAACCCAAATGAGCTTTTTAAAGTTGGTGATAATATTCAAGTCAAGGTACTCAAGTTCGATCGCGAACGTGAACGAGTTTCCCTTGGCTATAAGCAATTGCAGCCAGATCCATGGTCGAGCGTTGAAGAACGCTTTCTAATTGGCACAAGAGTGAGCGGGCGCATCGCCAGCGTCGCCGATTACGGAGCATTCGTCGAACTGGAAAACGGAGTTGAGGGGCTGGTACACGTTTCGGAGATGAGCTGGTCGAAACGCGTAAAGCACCCCAGCAAGATCGTAAATCCGGGGGACATAGTTGAAGTTGAGGTCCTCAGTGTGGATCCAAAAGCGCGCCGGATCAGCCTGGGAATGAAGCAGATTCAGGCGAACCCCTGGCAGACATTACATGAGCGCTACCAGGTAGGTACGCGGGTTCACGGTCGGCTCAGAAACCTAACCGATTTTGGTGCTTTCGTTGAGATTGAAGACGGCGTAGACGGTCTGGTACATGTTTCCGATATCTCCTGGTCCAAGCGCATCAAACATCCGAGTGAAGTCTTGAAGAAGGGTCAGGAGATCGACGCGATCATTACCAGTATCGATGTTGAAAACCGCAGGTTATCGCTTTCCATTAAGGATCTTGAACCCAACGCCTGGGACCGATTCGTAAACGAACATAATCCGGGTGATGTCGTGCGCGGCAAAATCGCACGCTTCGCAAACTTTGGCGCCTTTGTGGAACTGGACGACAATTTGGAAGGCCTTTGTCATATTTCAGAGCTTTCTGAAGAGCGAGTGGCGAAGCCTGAAGATGTTGTTCAGCTAGGACGGGAAATGGAATTCAAGATTCTTAGAATAGATTCGGAGAGCAAGAAGATCGGACTATCAGCGCGAGCTGTCGGGAGGGAAGACGAGCCCGTTATAGACACGAAAGTCTATTCGTCAAACGCGGGCAGTGGCATGGCATCGCTGGGAGAACTTGCTGATTTCGGCATTGGTCGGCCCGAGCCTGACGAAGAGCAGAGATAGAAACAGACGACTTACCGTCGGCCCCGCGTACGATCTGAGATACCAACTCGTCTGGCGGGGTTTTTTACCGCCTTTTGCTGGAAACACGCCTTCCCCGCCGAGACTTCGGAGTCTTGCTCAGAATGATTGTTTTCTGATAGGGTACGATTTAGCACGCCTCGCCAACTATTTAGACCGTAATTGAATTTCGCCATCTGAACCTTATGCTCTGAGCATGAACGATGTTTACCCCATTTCGAGGTGATGCATGACAAAAGCGGAACTCGTCGAAGATGTCGCTCGCGCGGCGGAATTAACGAAAAAGGATGCGGAACGCTTGGTCGAAATTGTCTTTGAGAGCATCATTGAAACATTGAATCAGGGCGAGAAGATTGAACTTCGTGGGTTCGGCAGCTTCCGCGTGCGTGAACGCGGCGCTCGGCGCGGTAGAAACCCCAAGACCGGAGATCCGGTTAGCATCCCTGCGAAGCGTGTGCCGTATTTCAAGCCTGGCAAGGAACTGAAAGAGCTCATTAACGAGACCAGTTCTCAAGCGCATGCATCCCCTGAAACCTCAACTCCTACCATTCCTGATGATTCCCGCCAGCCGCCGGTTTTGTAAACGTTTAGGTAGCAGCCGAGGTAAAGCTAACTTGGAAAGGTTGTGGAGTCCCTGGCGTTCTGAGTACATCGCTTCCGGCGATGCAAACTCCGAAGGTTGCGTTTTTTGTGTAATCAAGGAGGCCTCAGGCAGAGACGAAACAAATCTTGTTCTTTATCGAGGCTCTTTTAGTTTCATCGTCCTCAACATCTACCCCTACATCACCGGGCATCTGTTAATCGTTCCGCTCGATCATGTCGGGGAGTTGGAATCGGCGCCAAAAGAGACTACAGACGAAATGATGGATCTGACAAAACGGTCACAACGCGTCCTGCGAGACACTTACAAACCCTCGGGTTTCAATATTGGCATGAACCTGGGCCGGGTGGCGGGTGCCGGAATTGCTGATCACATTCACATTCATGTTTTGCCGCGATGGACAGGCGACACCAACTTCATGTCAACCGTGGGACAAACGCGCGTCATCTCCGAAGAACTGACCACAACCTATCGCAAGCTGCGAGACCGGTTCTAAGAGCAACGTAATCTGACTAGCGTTTTACCGCCTTGCGGATCATAGCCTCGTCTTCAACTTCACCAGCCTCATTGATCGGCACTTCGGAGGGCTGAGTGTAGCTAATTCCTCGCTCCTCGCTATCAAGATTTGCGGCTGGGAGTGGTAATGGACCAGCGAGCGGCGGATTGAAACCGGGGTAATCGATGCGGGCGTGGTAAATGGCGGTAAGTGCGCTGATCATTACTTCTCTGATTGTGGTCAGTTCGCGGAGCGTTAAATCGCATTCGTCGAGTTGCCCGTCGGTGACGATTGCATCAACGATTTTAACGACAATGATGCGAATATTCTCCGGATCAGGCCGGGCCAGAGATCGAGCAGCCGCTTCGCAGGAGTCGGCCAGCATCATGATTGCGGCCTCTTTGAATTCAGGCTTAGGGCCAGGATAACGGAAGTCTTTCTCATCCACTCGCTCGCCGGCTTTCGCCATCGCCTTTGCTTTGCGGAGAAAGAAATGCAGCGTACGAGTGCCGTGATGTTGTGGAATAAAATCAGCAATCTGCATTGGCAGGCCAATCTCTTTCGCAAGCCTCATCCCGTAGGTGACATGGCTGGTAATGATCTTTGCACTCTGCGCGGGACGCAAGTGATCGTGAGGATTCTCCCCTTGTTGGTTCTCAACGAAATAGTTGGGGGCCGCCAGCTTACCTATGTCGTGATAGAGCGCCCCGATGCGCGCCAGAAGGGGATTAGCACCCACGGCCCTACAAGCATCTTCCGCGAGCTGCCCGACAGCGTGCGAATGCTGGTTTGTTCCGGGCGCCCGCAAGGCCATTTGCCCCAAGACCGGTAGGTCAGCATTGGAAAGCTCCAGCAGCTTAACATCAGTCAAAATACCGAAGAGCGATTCGTTTATAGGTAAGCCGCCCGCGGTAAAGATTGCCGTAAGAAGGCCGCCCGCAAAACCGCAGCCTATCGCAAGCAGCACGGTATTTACGCTAAACGGCTGCTCGGTATAGGCCATCAATGCAAGGGCCATGAAGACGTTGACACATCCGGTAATAAGGCCCGCTAGAGTCACCGACTGGCGCTCCCGGTACCTCCCGATTCCGTAAACCGCGGCCGAACACGAAATCATGGCGAATATAGCGATTTGGATGCCGCCCGGCGACAGCATTCCAGCAAACAGCGCCGTCACAATGCCAGTGAGAAACGCCAATTGAGTGTCAACAAGCATCGCTACAAGCAAGGCAGCCGCGGCGAAAGGAATTGCAAAGTTCCATACTGTCGGATCGTTGAAAGGGGCGCTTTTCATTTGCAACGCAACGCTGTCGCCGAAAGTAAACCCGACTCGCATTAATGCCGTTTGGACGACAATCGCCGAAGTCACCAGAGCGAAGGCCCTTTGTTTCGACAGCGATAGGGCTGCCGCAGTACTTCTGTGTTCGGCAAATTTCCAAGCGGTCCAATAAACTGCCAGTACAACGAGGAGCAGTCCAACAAGGTAATGCCATGGCCTGCCGCTGTGCCCTGTACTCTTGATCGCGGAGAGCTGTTCGAGCATTCCCGCCGTAACCGTGTCTCCCTCTCGCGCTATCACCTGGTTTTTCTTGAGAGACGTCAGAATCTGGGGGATCTTGTTTGCCTCCATCTCTCTCGCGGTTGTTGTGGCGGTCTGGTCCAATACAACGTTTGGACGGATCAGGGGAACCATGGCTGCGACGAGCGCCGATCTTTCCTCCTGAGACCATTCCCGCAAACCCAGGACCCGCAATTCCAGATTACTTTGGGCAACGTTGAGGGGGGTCATCCGAGTACGCGGTGCCGGCACGATCATTTGGGCAGCCGGATTGCGCACGTCGACAAGCACAATCTCTTGCTTTAGGTGATCCGAGTCGGCGTCGTCGTAGATGTACTCGTCGCCGATTTCCTGGATCAGTGCCGTTAAACGATCAAGTTCGTTCTCATCAAACCTGTGAGTAGTGATGGCCTGAGCTACGCCTGCACCTCCTTCACCACTCCAAGTGGCCGCCTTCGCATTGAAAG
>WNGE01001509.1_pt1 | contig 29290 bp, 24 predicted proteins | sample 5400651 | NCBI WGS metagenome assembly WNGE01 (sample SAMN13153370, study PRJNA577476) | soil metagenome | isolation source: 60 cm soil or saprolite under grassland replicate 2 | place: USA:California | collected 2016-06-15
GAGAGCAATACCCCGCTGTGCCGCAGGGCTGGATCACTCCCGCGCAGCATTCCGATGGCGTTCCAGGTATAGCTCTCTTCCGTCGTGCTGGGCGCTTCAAAGTGCAGCGTCGTGTCCTCCGGCAATTCTTGCAGAATGTTGGCCGCCTCAGCGCTGACTTCGAGAAAATTTAACTCGACGGCCAAGGCACTTCGCGTCTCGCCTTGCAAATGAATCGCCGACTCGGGCAATTGCCGAGCAGCTTCTTCGAAGTAGGCGGGATCGGCCTTTCTGACTACGATTACTCCCGCAGCTCCCGCATTGACGAGAGATAAAGCAGCTTTTCTGACTTTTTTAGGGTCGCTTCCCAGGACCAATATGATTGTACCCGGCGCCGCCTCTGGTCCTCCCCTGTCGATGTCCACTTTTCGCAACGGCGCTGAGAAGTCTTCCTGCACCAAATGAGAAACGAGGAACTCCTTGCCATAATTCCAGCTGACGCTTGTGCCATTCGGACCGTTGAACGTTATTCGCGGAGGGCCCGTGAGCTTGCGCCTCACCAACGTGGCGCACTGAAGATACCCGCCTGAATCCCTGGCTGGCTCGATTCCGTAGGCGCGCAGTTCGGATGCAATGTAAGTTGCTGCAACCAATTCATCATGGGTCGCGCTGCCACGCCCACGCATAGCATCGGAGGCGAGGAATTCCATGTGCGCGCGAATGCAGGGGGCACAGACTCGATCCGATCCGATCCGCACTTGTCCATGAACGCAGAGGGAGCACCCTATCAGGACCGGTATCAGGAAAAGACGAACAGCAAGATTCTTCATGGCCCTTTCAAATAGGCTAGCAGAAGCACCCAGCCGGAAAATCAGCGTGCAAGTTTCCGCTTGCGATCCGATCTTATTGCAACGATTTCATCAGTTGGCTGCTGTACACATTGGTACACAGGCGAGTTATAGACAGAATGTTCTCTGCTACAATTTGAGTTACATCGAACAATCATGAGCGACCGGTCTTTCATGAGGTCTAGTACCACGCGGAAAATCCAACTCCTGCTTGCATTTGCGGCGCTTGCGATGCTTGCCTTGTCGCTGGGATGCAGGGGCTTTTTTGTCAATCCTACGCTGACCGGCATAACCGTCGGCCCGACTGCGACGATTCAGCAGGGTAAAACCGTCCAGATGAGCGCAACCGGCAACTTTGATGACGGAACCACAAAGGCCCTCGGCAAGGGAGTCTTCTGGAGCAGCGCGACCGACACCGTTGCCACCATCGACAGCACTACCGGCATCGTAACTGGAGTTTCGCCGGGAACTTCGGTGATTACGGGTGCGCTCGGGTCGGTAAGCGGCACGGCGACCATCACGGTCACGCTTGCGAATATTACGGCGATAATGGTGACTTCCACCGACAGCAGCGTTCAGTACGGCACGCCCGAGCAGTTTAAAGCGACAGCCACCGCGAACGGGCAGCAAGTTGATGTCACGAATTCAGTGACATGGACCACTAACCCTAGCCCGATCACGGACGTAAGCATTGATTCAAGTAGTGGACTCCTCACTACCACGTCGGGACCGACAACCTCGGTGACATTCTTTGTCATAGCAACCGACCCGGCATCTGGTATTTCGGGTCAGGAAAGTTTCACTGTGCACCCATAACCATAGCCTTCACGCCGCATGTCCTCCATCCGCTGCATCGGCATTTGCACCGGGGGCGGCGATGCTCCCGGCCTCAACGCCGTCATTCGCGCGGCGGTCAAAGCCGCTTTCCTCAAATATAAGTGGAGGGTCATCGGCATTCCTGATGGTTTCGATGGCCTGATCTGGCCGGAAAAATCATACGAGCTCACGCTCAAAGATGTGAGCGGCATTCTGCCGCGTGGCGGAACAATCCTCGGTACCACGAACCGGGGCAATCCCTTCCGCTATTGCACGGTCGAGAACGGGAAAGAAGTTGTGCGCGATATTTCCGATCAGGTTATTGCCAACGCGCGCAAGCTGGGCATCGATGCCGTAATCACAATCGGGGGTGACGGCTCGCAAAAAATTGCCCTCGAACTTTTTCATCGAGGGATGAAGCTGGTGGGCGTACCAAAAACGATCGACAACGATCTCTCAGCTACCGAAGTGACATTCGGATTTGACACGGCGCTGGCCACCGCGACCGATGCCGTCGACAAAATCCATACCACGGCAGAGTCGCACCACCGCATCATGGTGGTCGAGGTCATGGGCCGTGACGCCGGCTGGATTGCGCTCGAAGCTGGCATCGCCGGGGGCGCGCACGTTATCCTCATTCCCGAAATTCCTTTCACCGTCGAAAAGATCTGCAAATTTGTGGTTCAGCGCGAAAGTTATGGGAAGCGCTTTACGATTGTGGTTGTAGCAGAAGGCATCAAGTTGCCGCCAGAGCTGAGCGAAAATCGCCGTGCCGGGGCGGTTGGAAACCTGATCGGGAATGCTATCGCCACTCTGGCCAACAAAGAAGTGCGGGTCAGCGTGCTGGGACACATCCAGCGCGGGGGCTCACCCACGCCGTTCGACCGCATTCTGGGAACGCGCTTCGGTGTGGCAGCAGTTGATCTGATTGCGCAGGGAAGTTTCGGTAAAATGGTTTGCCTGCGCAGTGGGCGCATTGAAGCGGTTGACATCGCTGATGCCATTGGGCGCCTAAAAATTGTCGATCCACATGGGCAGTTCGTGGAAACCGCGCGCGCGATTGGGATTTGCATCGGGGATTAGGCGTTTTCTGCCGCCAAGACGGTGCACGACGCGTTCCGGAGAAAATTTTTGACCGCAAAGGACGCAGCGCATTCGCTAAGCGTGCCAAGAAAAACGAGGCATTTGTCTCTAGCATTCTCTGCGATCCTTCGCGAACTTTGCGGTTGAGTCCTCTTGGGCTGGTTCAAGGCGAAAGCAACGGCTGCTATATTGTGCTCGTGGACTCCCGTAGTAAGCTCTTTCTGCTGCTCCTGGCGGCATCGCTTCTTTCCGCCTGCAATCGCGGGGGTAGCCGGGCCCAGGAGATTGCCTACGTTTCCGCGCCGCAAGCGTTTCTACGCGATCAAGTCGCAACTGTCTACAGCAAGACCGGCATTGTCAAAAACGGAGATGCTGTGCGAATCCTCGGGCGCGAGCGCCGCTTCGCGCGCGTGCGTACCTCTGATGGCACAGAAGGATGGATCGAGCAGCGTTTCCTGATCAGCAAACAAACCTATGAACAGTTCCAAAAGCTGGCAAGGGATGAGCAGAACGATCCTGTGCAGGCGACAGGAATGACGCGCAATGCTACAAATATTCACCTCGAGCCAAATCGAGACTCCGAACATCTTTACCTGCTCGATCAAGGCGCTAAGATTTCCATTTTTAAGCGCGCCACCAGCGAAAAGGTTTTGCCCGGCACCGCCAAGCCGGTCATCGCAGAAGCACAAAAGCCCGCGAAGCCGCCAGGTCCGGCGATGGAAGATTGGTGGCTCATGCGTGATGCTCAAGGACACGTCGGCTGGGTTCTGGCGCGCATGGTGGATGTGGATGTCCCGCTCGAAATCGCACAATATGCGGAGGGGCAACGCACGATCGCTTCTTTCGTTCTCAACGAAGTGGCCGATGGAGACAAAAGGGTGCCGCAGTATCTCGCTTTGCTTAGCGAGAACAAAGACGGCATGCCTTTCGACTACAATGCCATCCGCGTCTTCACCTGGAACGTGCGGCGGCACCGCTATGAGACTGCTTACCGGGAACGCAATCTGAACGGCGTATTGCCAGTGATGGTATCCAAAGAGAACTTCGACAAAGAAGGCGAGCTGCCGGTTTTCGTGCTCCGCGTAAAAGACGAGGACGGAAACGTACGTGAGCGAAAATACAAACTGGCAACTCCGATCGTGAAGAGGGTTCTTGCGCCTGGCGAGCAACCTCCAGCAACACGCAAGAGGACGCGCCGCCGTTGAAGCTTTGAGCGAAGGCGTCGCCACGAATCGTCAGCAATAAAACTTGTCTACTGGCGTTACGGTCAGTGCAGGGCGATTTGTGGGAGGGTACGCATTCATGCGTGCCGTTACACTGAGGATTCGATTCCGCGCCGATCGGGCGCAAACCGGCTAAAGGCGTGGACATTGCCGCCGCCGAACTGGCTGTTTAAGAATAAAAGTCCGCAATCGCTTCCACGACCCACCTTTGTTCGCTCTCGGTCAGCTCCGGAAACATTGGCAACGCGAGCACTTCCCTGGAGGCCCGCTCGGCTTCGGGCAAGTCCCCCTCGCCGTATCCGAGAAAAGCAAAGCAGGGTTGCAGATGCAGCGGAATCGGATAATAAATTCCGGTCGCGATGCTCCGTTGCACAAGAAAAGCCCGCAGTTCGTCCCGGCGCTGAGCACGTATCACATACTGATGGAAGACATGGTGCGCGTGCTCTGACGTTTGCGGCAGTGTTACAGAAGAGCGACCGTCCACATTAGTTGGCGCGCGACTCAGTCCCGCCTCGGCAAATAGACGCTCATAGGTCGCAGCGCGCTCACGCCTCTGCTCGTTCCACGTATCGATATATTTCAACTTCACGCGCAGCACCGCCGCCTGGATCGCATCCATGCGGCAGTTCCAGCCGACTTCTTCATGCAGATAGCGCCGGGAGCTGCCGTGGTTGCGCAAATGGCGCATGTGTTCTGCGAGCCCGGTATCAACCGTTGTGGCCAGCCCGGCATCGCCGAAAGCGCTCAGATTTTTTGTGGGATAAAAACTGAATGCAGCGGCGGTGCCGAGCGATCCTGCCTGACGCCCGCGCCACTTCGCCCCAATCGCCTGTGCCGCATCTTCGATGATCACTAAGTCGGACTCTTCCGCGAGCTCTTGCAACGCGTCCATGTCCGCGCATTGTCCATAAAGATGGACCGGCAGCAGCGCGCGAATTTTGTGCGATCCGCCGGATCGCAATCTGGCCGCAACTTTTTCCGGATCAAGGTTAAACGTGCGTGGATCGATATCCACCAGCACCGGACGCGCCCCGACCCTGACAATCGCGCTGGCCGAAGCAAAAAAGCTAAATGCTGTAGTGATGACGCCGTCGCCGGGCTGAACTCCCGCCGCGACCAGCGTCAGCCAAAGCGCGTCCGTGCCGGAGGCGCAGCCCACCGCCGAAGGCACGCCGATGAAGGTGGCGATTTCCCGTTCGAAGTGCTCGACTTCAGATCCGAGGATGAACTGCTGTGACGAACACACACGCTCGATTGCAGCCAGGACTTCCTCGCGAATTGTGCGGTATTGCCGCTGAAGATCCAGTAACGGAACTGCGGTTGATTGCTTGGAGCGTCCGGCTTCTGGTTTGGCGGAGCGAGTCACCAGGGAAAAATTCTAGCATTCAGATACAAAACTTCCGGATTTAAGTACGGCACTGCGAGGCGTAAGGCGAATGGGTGACCATCGGTGCCCGGGATTAAATCCGCGGCAGCGGAGGTACGGGCTGACCATCTTCCAGCGCCTCTTGCCATAGAGCTAATGACTCCATTAACGGCTTCAGATCGATTCCCCCGAACTCATCCGGATAGCCCGAAAGATTGCGTCGCGCCCGCGCCAGCAAAGATCGCGTCCCGACCCGGTTTTCTTTTGAGTAATGATGTAACGCGACTGCAACCTGAATCAGCCCCTGTAGGAATCTTTTCTCCGCAGCGGGCGCCGCACGCCAGACGTCTTCCAGCACTTCGTGTGCCTCAAAGAACTCCGCGCTGTTGAACAGTTTGATCCCTTCGGCGAAGCGATGTGGGTCCACACCCGATTGTCCCACAAGCATACGGGATTCTCCCTACAGGATTTCATAGCCCCATTTTACAATCTCTCCACATTCGCGTATCGCGCACAGAGCGTAAATGTATCCTGTTGTAATTGTTAGCTGTTAAAGAGCGATGTTTTGGAATGTCGTTTGCTCCATCAGTAGGCAAAGACTGATTGGAGAGTTGTACTCCTTGCACCAAAACCGTTTCGAGTTTTATCCCGATCCGCGCAATTTTCTGATCCTCAGGAGAGAATCAATGGCCTACGCGTTCCGTAACATATTGTCTCGATTTGTGCTTGTACTGGGCGTGCTCGCGCTGCTGACCACCATCGTCTGGGCGCAGGCTGGAACCGGCGAACTGACGGGGCTGGTCGCAGATCCTTCCGGCGCCGTAGTGCCAAATGCTCAGGTTACATTAACGAACAGCGCCACTGGGGATAAGCGCACGACGGTTACGACAGCGGCAGGCGTTTATCGGTTCTCAGCGTTGCCGATTGTCGGAACCTACACGCTGGAAGTGGCTCCAAAGGGGTTTAAGGCCGTCAAGGTCGCCAATCTCGTAATGAGCGTCGGAACCACTGTCACCCAAGACGTGAAGCTGGAGCTTGGTACAGGCAGCGAGCAAGTAACAGTGGAAGCCGGTGCAGAGGTAGTCCAAACCAGCGAGTCGTCGCTGTCACAGCTAGTCGATCGTCGCATTTGGCAGCAGATGCCGTTGCAAGTACGTAATCAGAATTCGTTCATTGAACTGGTGGCGGGCGCAGTTCCGCAGGACGGTACCAACAGCAACCGCGGCGCCGAGGTCAATGGAACGCGCTCCGGGGCTGGCAGCTACCTCGTAGATGGCACCGACAACAATGAGCAAGGGCAGGCAGGACGTGGACAGATCTCCTTCTATGACAAGGGAGGCGCCGCGACCAGCATTTCGCCCGACGCCATTCAAGAATACCGCGTTATCACCAACAGCTACTCGGCAGAATATGGCAAGGGTGGTGGCTTCATCACAGACACAGTGCTAAAGGGCGGAACCAACCAGTGGCACGGCTCAGCGTTCGAGTATAACCGCATTCAGAAATTAACTGCTAATGACTGGTTCTCTAACAATGCGACTCCTCGAATACAGGATCATTTGGTTCGCAATCAGTTCGGCGGGTCGCTGGGAGCACCGATCATAAAGGACAAGACCTTCTTTTATGGTGCCGGTGAACTCCACCGCGTTCGCCAGGCGCAGCCTATTACGGCGACTGCCACTACTCAGCAATTTTTGAACTTTGTGCAGAGCGGTGGCCTAGAGACATGGGCAGAATCCGACCCAAATGGAGTCTGCGTGCAATTTACGGGCGCGGCTTGCCCAGGGGTTTTTGGACCAGTCAACGGCATGCCGGGATCTTCCACGCTTGGGCCGATATTCACGGCGCTGCATTCGAATCCGGCTATGCACTATCCGGTGGTTAATGACACTAGCACGGTGTGCCCTACGACCTTCACACCTGGCAGTACCAGTCCTTGCTACGGAAGAAGCCTGTGGACAGGTATCATCGCGCCTTTCATAACAGCCACCGGCCAGCCATTGATCTATCCCGTTCCTGCATACGGACAGTTAACCTTGACTGATCCTCAGCGTCAGGATGAGTCGCGTTTCAGTCTCAAGTTTGATCATAGATTCGGCGACAGGGATCAGTTTTCGGCGATTTATCTATTCCAAGATTCCACATACAGAGACACATACATAGGCGGGGACAACTTCATTGGCCCAGAATATATTCAGACTGGTCGCGGGCAAAACCTGGGGCTAACCTGGAATCACACGTTTAGTCCGACAGTTCTGAACACATTCAAGGCAAGTTACCTGAGGCATCGAAACGATTTTCCGGCTCCGAAAGGAGCGTTTGGCACGCCAGCCTACTATACCTTGGATGGTGTCGGGGTGGACCTTGGTGAATCTACCGGGTCGCCGCAGTTCTTTACGGACAACCAGTTCCAATATTTGGATACGATCTCGGTCGTACGAGGGAAGCACAGCGTTAAGTTCGGCGGAGAGTATCGGCGCACACGCAATGGTTCAAGCTTTTTTAATGACGTTTTCCAGACCGCTTTGCCATGGGGCGTCGAGGACACCATGACAGACCTAGCATTTGACGACCAACTGGAGACGTTCCTTACTGGCAGCCACTATTATGGCGGCGCCTATTACGTTTCGGCTTCGGTCAATCCGACTAACAATCAGGCTCCTACGCTTTATCGCGGTTACCGGGCAAACGAAGTGGCCATGTTCGTCCAGAATGATTGGCGGGTAAACACTCGCTTAACTGTCAATCTAGGTCTCCGGTGGGTATATTTCGGGCCGCCACATAACTTTAAGCCAGGTATCGATTCGAACGTCTACTTCGGGTCATCGGTAACTCCCGTACCGACGGTAAATGGGAACCCATTCTTCCCGGGGGATAACCCCTTCTACGCAGGAGTTTCTACTGCGACGATCCAAACCCGTGACCACGAACTCTGGAATAAAGATACCAACAACTTCGGGCCTCGGGTTGGCTTTGCTTGGGACGTTCTGGGGACGCAGAAGATTGTAGTTCGCGGCGGCGGCGGCGTCATGTATGACCGGATTTACAACAACACATTTGAGAACATCCGCTTCAACCCTCCGTTCTTCTCTGATAACCAGATTGGTTCGCCGAGGAATGGAGTTCCCGTGGGTGCGGTCTCCAGCCCGGGATTATTTACTTATCCGTTTACCTCCAGAGCGCTTTACAACGCTCCAGGATCCGTTCCGTTACCGAACCCACGCCACATGGACCAAAATATAGTAACTCCCTATTATGAGCAGGCGCACTTCGGCTTGCAGTGGGAGTTCGCGAAGGGCTGGGTTTTCGAACCAGAGTATGTGGGCACTTTCGGTCACAAGCTGACTGGTCTAAGCGACATCAACACATACGATGGACGCGTGGCTTGCCTACCTCCGACCTCGACCACGCCGGAACGCGCGGCGTGTGTGGCGGCCGGCTTCCCCTTGGGTTTCTCGTCGACCCGAATCAATGCCACGAGCTTTGCGGCGGACAACTTCCGTAGCAATGGGTACGATTCGAACTATCACGCGTTTCAAGCGAGTGTCCGTAAGACCTACTCTTACGGGTTAAGCACGAATCTTAATTACACGTACTCGAAAGCCTTGGACGACGTGAGCGATCTGTTTCTCAACGGTGCGACCGCGTCCGGGCAGGGGCGGCCGACTGACAACATGAACCACCGCTATGATTACGGTGCGGCCGACTCCGATACTCGGCATCGGTTTGTCGCCTCGGTGAGTTACGACTTGCCGTTTCTGAAAGGAAATCGCTGGCTTGGTGGCTGGGGGGTCAACTCCATCATCGGGTATCAGACCGGACATCCTTGGACTCCATTCTCGCGGGCGGTCGACGTGAACCGGGACGGTGTTAAGTCCGACCGCATTCGGCCTGCCACCGGCAACATCGACAGCACGTTCCTTCACGGGAGCGCAAAGGCGAGGTCGATCGAGGGAAGCGGTCCTACTCTTTTGGATACCTCGTTGTGGAGTACTTTTACCTGCCCCACCAATGTGAATGACGGTCTGTGGTGTAATACTCCAATCAACCGGAACAGCGTATACGGCTTCGACGGGAAGAACGTCGATTTCAACGTAACCAAGACATTCAAGGTGAATGAGCGGGCAGGGGTGACATTCCAAGCCAACTTCTTCGACTTGTTCAATCATCCGAACTTCCTGAACCCGACAGCGGGCACAGGCGGCAGCTCCAATCAGGGAAGTGGCGATTTCAGCGCGTCTCGTGCGACCTGGGGCGATAACGGTGGCCACCGCGTGACCCAGCTTGCTTTGCGTTTTGATTTCTAACCAACTCTGGATCCCTTCAAAGCCGGCCGAAAGGCCGGCTTCCTTGTCTCGGGGGCAGTTGTCAGCCGCTGATCCCATTCTGCTAGACTAAATTTACTCGTCATGCGGCTTCTCTGGCGTTTGCTGTGGGTTTGCTCGTTTTCCGTGTGCGCTTTTGCCGTGACGGGAAGCCGCCCAAACATCATCCTCATTACCCTCGATACCACGCGCGCCGACCGCATGGGCTTCCTCGGATCGGATCGTGGCCTTACTCCCAACCTGGACAGTCTGGCGGCTGGTGGGATCATTTTCTCCCGCGCCTATTCCCAGGTTCCCCTCACTCCTCCATCCCATGCCGCTATTCTCACCGGAACCTATCCGCAATTTAATCACCTCCGCTACATGGGAGAGCCTTTGGCCAAAGATCTCCCTTACTTACCCGAAATCTTGCACCGCCGTGGCTATCACACAGCTGCGTTTGTCGGATCAATGATGCTCGACCCCAAAAACGTCACAGCCATTGGCTTTGATCGGGGATTCGATACCTATGGCGCTGGCTTTCACCGCCGAGGCCCCAACGAAGACCGTTATCACAGCGTCGAGCGGCGGGCTGACGAGGTGGTCGAGCATGCCCTTAGCTGGGTCCGCAAGCACCCCACCGGGCCGCTCTTTATGTGGGTGCATTGCTACGACCCGCACGGACCGTATGAGCCGCCGGAGCCATACAAGTCCCGCTTTGCTTCCGATCCTTACGACGCGGAAATCGCCTACACCGATGCCGCGATTGGAAAACTCATCGCCGGGCTCAAGGCGAGGGGCTTGTACGAGAACTCGATTGTTGCCGTCATGTCCGATCACGGCGAGGCTTTCGGAGAGCATGGCGAGCGTCACCACGGCATTTTTTTGTACGACGAAACTATTCACGTCCCATTACTGATCAAATTGCCCGTTGAGCGTTCCCGCGGAACACGAGTCGACGCCCGCGTCCGCTTGGTGGATGTGGCACCGACTATTTTGCAGGCTCTGAACATGCCAATCCCCGCGGCAATGCAGGGTAAGTCGTTATTGTCATTGATGAACAGGAGATCGCAAGACGAAGCTTCCGATCGGCCTGCCTATGCAGAAAGTATCTACGGTCATCGCGCTTTCGGTTGGAGCACGCTGCGGTCGTGGCGCACGGGGAAATACTTGTATGTGGATGCGCCCAAGAGGGAGCTCTATGATCAGTCTGCCGATCGGCATGCGGAGCACAACCTGGCCTCAAATGCTACCGCGGTTACCGATACGTTGTCCGCTCAATTAGATGAGTTTCGCAGCAAGACGAGCCGAGCAGGAGGCACGGAGACGAACCTGAATCCAGAGCAGGCGGAGAGCTTGCGAGCTCTCGGATATCTGCCCTCGAACTCCGGTACTCCCACGGGCAAGGAAGAAGCGAGCGGCACTGATCCCAAGGACAAAATCGAAGTTGCGAATCTACTCCACCAAGCCCTGTTCGAAGCCGAAGATGGAAAATATCAGGACGTTGTGCCCAAACTTGAAAAAGTCATCAAGGATGAGCCGGGCACGAATTTGGCATACCTCGAATTGGGCAAGGCCTACCTTCACTTGAAACAGTACGACAAAGCCGTTCCTTTGCTCAGAGAAGCCGTCGCGAAACTCCCAGAAGATGGCTTCGCCCATTATGAGCTGGGCCGAGCGCTCGTCGAAACCAAGCAGTGGGCCGATGCGGCCCCGGAATTTGAGGCTGCCGTCGCGCGCAGTCCGAAATCGGCCGAGCTGTGCTTTTATCTGGCTGTAGTCTACGAGAGGAGCAACCGCATCCCTGAGGCCATGAAAGAATTTCATAACACCCTCCAACTCGACCCGAACCACTTCCGTGCGAATTTGCTTTTGGGCCGTCTGTACGGCATGCAGCAGCAAGCCGCAGGGGCATTGCCTTTTTTGCGCAAAGCCGCGCAGCTCCAGCCAGACTCCGCAGAAGCGCATCAATTTCTAGCGAATGCCTACCTTGAACTTGGGCAGCAAGCGGCTGCCCGGCGAGAGCGTGCCGAGGCCGATCGGTTGAGAGGCTCGGAGCAGCCTGAGAACGCCCAATAAAAGCCCTCGCTGACGCGAGGGCCCTGAGTTCGCGAGATGGTCCCTATTTCCCCAATATCGTGTAGTGCGAACTGGCGGCCATAAAAAACAGCATCGGCACGGAGAGAAAGAAGTTTGTCCGCGAGGCCAAAAAAGCCTGACGGGCCAAGACGGCTGCATTCGCAGGCGGCGAGCCGGCCAGTGTTCCTTGAATAATTCTCTTATTGTTCCGCCAGATAATCCCCCAGACGTTCATCAGCATGATGATGCCAAATCCTCCCCCGATGCCGATTGAGAGAACGTGATTGTCATCCTGCCCGACGGGGGTAAATTTTACGAACAGCCAAGCGGCAATGACCACCACAATGGCTGTTACGACTCCAACCACATAACCCGGTGGGGTTTTCAAAACCACAAAATAGAGAACACCCCACGACACAATCCAGATCAGAAGAAACAGCAAGACTGTGCTCCCCGGGCTCACGCCCATGCGCGCGGCATCTGCGGCAACATAAATTTGCGCCCAATACCAGAAGCCGACAAACACAGTCAGCAGGGCGCTCCAGCGGAACCATTGCAGAGTGGGCAGCGTCATGTATTGGAAAACCTTTGGCTTCATGCCCGCGTCCACCTGCTTCATGAAGGGGACATTAACCAGGTTAAAAAAGTACAGCAGCCCGATCCAGGTAATACCTGCGAGGAAGTGAACCCAGCGCAAAAGGAGCGCGAGAGCTTCTGTCCACGTGTGCGTCGGCATGACTAACAACCCTGCGAAAGCTGTCAGATGATGCATTGCGATTCCTCCTCAACAACGGACGGCGAAGTTTGAGGCCCACACGCGCCGGACAGATACTCGCGCGCAGAAAAGAATCAGGAAAGCTCACATCGAAAAGGCATAGCACCTGAAGGACGCTATTGCTTGACGCGTGTTGCGTTCTTAAGGCGGAGAATGTTTGCACTTTGTCCGCTGTTCTGTCAACCGAAGAAATTCAAGTCTGCCTTGAAAAACTGAGCACTTAGGCCGTATTGTACGAACGTAGCCACTGCACTGCGCTGAGATGAGGAATCGAGGGGGCGCTCGCGGAGTGCAAGGCTAGTTGAGCTCCACGCGGTCTGTAAGCCGCCCAAGGAGCAAATTGCACATGAGAGCTAAGGAGATCGGCTATGGAAAATAAGCCGGCGCAAAATATTCAAGATTCCTTCCTCAATACGGCTCGCAAGGAGCGGACGAGCATCACCATTTATCTGCTCAGCGGCGTGAAGTTGACGGGCCGTATTCGCTCTTTCGACAAATATTCGGTCGTGCTCGAGACCAACAACCAGGAGCAGTTGATCTTCAAGCACGCCATCTCCACGGTGGCCATGGGCAGGACGTCGCATGGCCATAGTGAAAGGCCGACCGCAATCACTACTCCGGCAACAGCAACCGCAAAGAGCACGGAACCGATGCCCGAGTCGGACGTTTCCGGCACCGGGACAGAAGGTTAGGAAAGGATCAGCGGCCGGGAACTTCGCTTGAGCAGTTCGCAATCCAGAATCTCCCGCAACAGGCACCGGTCAAACCGCGACCGGCCTCTTGCGCCTAATAGCGTCCCCAAGGAGCGCGCCTTTCTTGTCGGGCTAGAGTATCGCTCGCGCGCGGGATCCAAGGGAGTGAAAAGCTCGCTCACCGCTGCCGCTCAGGCTGCTCGCGACACCACCGCGCTGGCGCTCTCGAAAACACCCAGGATTCCGGAGTTCAGTGCACAGGAATCTCTGGATGAGTTGCGCACTCTGGCTGCAAGCGCGGGAGCTGAAATCGCGGGAGAGTTTCTTCAGCGTCGCGATCGTCCCGATCCCGCCACTTTGATCGGGCGCGGAAAGCTCGAAGAGATTGCCGGGGCTGCGGCCTCAGTCTCGGCAGATCTCCTGCTGTTTGACCACGATCTCACAGCCTCGCAGCAGCGCAATATTGAGAAGGTTGTGAATACCCGTGTCATCGATCGGACCCAGCTTATCCTTGACATTTTCGCCAGGCATGCCCGAACCCGAGAAGGCCACTTGCAGGTGGAACTAGCGCAATTGGAATATCTGCTGCCGCGTCTTGGAGGCCGCGGAGTGGAAATGTCTCAGCTCGGGGGCGGAATTGGCACCCGCGGTCCTGGTGAGACTCAGCTTGAGACGGACCGCCGGAAAATTTACCGCCGCATCCGGCATGTTAAAGAACAGATTGAGAATGTGCGGCGGATTCGCGCTCAGCAGCGCCAAAGACGCGAATCAGTGCCGATTGCCACGATTGCGCTGGTGGGGTACACGAACGCGGGGAAATCTACTTTATTCAATGCCCTGACCAACGCGGCGGTGCTCGCGTCACCGAAAATGTTTGCCACTTTGGATCCAACGATTCGGGCCGTGAACTTGCCTTCAAAACGTCAGGCCCTGCTGTCCGACACTGTCGGTTTTATTCGGAACCTCCCGCACACTCTAGTCTCAGCCTTTCGCGCCACGCTGGAGGAAGTGCAGCGTGCAACGCTGATTCTGCACATTTCCGATGCCAGCAGTCCGCTTTCCGCCGAGCAGGATGCCCAAGTAGAACGCGTTCTGAAGGAATTGGATGCAGGCAGCAAACCGCGCCTACACATCATGAACAAGATTGATCTGCTGCCTCCGAAGCAGCGGGACTCGTTGCGGGATAACGCGAGCGCAGTTCATGTTTCGGCCGCCAAGGGAATCGGTTTGAGCACCTTGCTGGAAAGGATTGACGCGATGTTAGCCGAAGATCCGGTTGGCCGTGTGCGACTACGTGTCCCACAGAAAGAAGGGAAGATGCTGGCGCTGCTCGAATCGCGGGCACGGATCTATTCGCGTCAATATCGAGACGGTCTGGTTGAGATGGAGGCTGAAGCGCCGGAGTCCATCGTGCGGAGGCTGAGGGAATGGGTGGTTAAATGAGCCTCCCTGGGTGACTTGTGCCCAAGGACACACGACAAATCAAATGAGAAGATCTTTAGCTATGAGGCACGCGTGTGCGGGAAGTAATTGACACTGTGGCGACGCGGACATAATCTCTGCCAATAATGAACCGCTGATTCAGTAAGGCTGCCTTATTGTGCAGCAAGGCCAACAAACCACGAGAAAGCCGGCTTTGAATGAAACAATTTCTACTGCTCGTCGCCGTGATTGCTGTGGTCTTTGGAGCACTGTTGGTCAGTCTTTGGGTGCTCGACCTGATCAAACTGGCGGAACTGCAGAACGACTTGCGTAAAATATTCGGAGTTTTGGGCGTGGCCGCCGTCGCCGGGGTCTTGATCTTGTCCCTAGTCAAGATTGCACAGAAGGGATAGCTCGGCCGCCTTCCAGAGCTTGGCCAATCCAAATGGACCGGCAACCAAGAAGCGCTGACTTTTCTTGGCTGTCGGTCCGTTCCATCCTGAATTGCATCTCGTCGGCTTGACACGCGGCCCCCGCAACCGTATGGTCTGGTCCCGATGCCAACCGGCGAGGGCGACAAATGACCAAGAAGAAGACCGCTGCAGTCTTCATATTGATGAGCTGCACTTCTGGCGCGAGTCGCGGATCTAAGAGCACGAAGCTTCGACGCACGATCAGGGGTGACGAAGTGGCCGACCCATGGCTGGGCGAAGGGTAAGCCCTCCAGCGTAGGGCTCGACGAAAAGATTCTCTCGGAGTTGGACGGTGATCTGGCGAGTGGCAAATACTCTCTGGTGGACAGCTTTGCCGTGTTCCGCTGCGGGACGTCCGTCTACGAGCGCACTTACTCCCACGATTACGGACAGATCTACGGGAAAGAGGCGAAGACGCGCGGGCCGCTGAACGCGCATCTCACAGGTCCGTACAACTATTTCGATCCGGCGTGGCACCCCTACTATCACGGAACCGACCTGCACAGCATGCAGTCGGTAAGCAAGACGGTCACGTCGGTTATTCTCGGGATCGCCATCACGCGCGGTGATTTCAAGGCAGGCCTGGATACGCCTCTGCTCAAGTACTTCGACGTGGCGACGGTGAAGAATGTGGATGACCGAAAGCGGCGCATCACCCTGCGGCACGTTTTGACGATGACCACAGGGCTAGACTGGAACGAAGAAGTTGCGTACGACGATCCCAAGAACAATTCGAGCCTGATGGAGGCGACCGACGATTGGGTGCAGTACGTGATCGACCGGCCGATGGCCCAGGAGCCCGGAAAGGTTTTCAACTACAGCAGCGGCGTGTCGGAATTGCTGGCTTACATCTTCCAAAAGGAGACGGGGCAGGACGTTGAGAAGTACGGCGAGAAATATCTGTTCACTCCCCTGGGCATGGAGCATTACTGGAAGCGGACGCCGATGGGAGTGGTTGATACCGAGGGAGGGCTGTTTTTGCGCAACACCGACCTGGCGAAGATCGGATACTTCTATCTGCTCGATGGCATGTGGGACGGGAAGCAGATTGTATCCAAGGACTGGGTGAAGCAGTCGCTAACTCCGTTTATTGATGCCGAGGAAGGTTTCAAGTATGGATTCAAATGGTGGCTGTTTCCACGTGTGGAGGGGCAGCGGTATGTGTGGATGGCCAGGGGCTTCGGTGGGCAACGCCTGATGGTGTTTCCGGAGGAAGATCTGATCGCTGCGTTCACGGGATGGGACATCCTCAAGGATCCCGCGGGAGACGGCGAGTTGATCAACCGGATTCTGCGGGCGGTACACTCGCAAACCTGCAACTCCACTCACTAGAGAAGCGAGGGTGGGGGCCCGTATCGCAGGGGGAACGTCGGTTTTCACCCCTGGCTGACTCACCGAGGAAACCCCAAAAGTTAAAATGGGCCGGCAACCAAGAAGCGGTGACTTTCCTTGGCTATCGGCCCATTCGATCCTGAATTGGATCGGAGGTGATACTTCCATGCTAGACCCCTCTGCTCAGATGTCAAGCATTCTTTCCTTTATTTTTTGAAGGGCTCGCGGAGGGATTTCGGAAGCGGAAATCGCACCTGCTCGCGTTGACAGTAGTTCTTTTGAAATGTTAGCGTTAACAGTTTAAAAGCCCTCTTACGCTCGAGTACCTTATCAGCACACAATGGACGAGATACTGGCACAACTAGGCGGATTACTGCTTGGCTCCGTACCGACCATCATCTTCCTGGTCCTGCTTTATGCGATCTATACAGGCCTTATGCACAGGCCGCTGGTAAGGGTCCTGGCGGAGCGCCACGCCAAAACGGAGGGTGCCGTGGAAAAAGCGCGCGCTGATATTGCCGCGGCGGAGGCAAGAACCGCGGAATACGAACAGCGCCTCCGGGAAGCGCGCGCGGCCGTATTCAAAAGGCTGGAGATGCACCGTCAGCAAGCTTTGCAAGCACGTTCCGACGCCGTGGCCCAAGCGCGTGCGCGAGCCCAGGCGCGAGTTCAAGAAGCCAAGGCCGCGATCCAGAAGGACAAGCAATCAGCGCAAGCTAGCTTAGAGGCGGAGAGCGTGCGCCTAGCGGCAGTGATCATTCGTACAGTCTTGCTCTCGGCAGCGCAAGTGCCGGCGGTGGGTCGATGAGAGCACGGTCACATCTTTTACTCCTCATTTCGGTGTTGTTTTTGCTGATTACTGTTACTGCACAACAGCGCGCAAACGCGTCGACCGCGAAATTTACCGCTGAAGAAGCTGCTCAGTCATCCACGAATTCTGAGCTGGCCAAGCAATCCAGGGAAGCGGCTGGCGAGGATGATCAGGAGCAATTTAAACATTCAGGCTCGGTGCAATTCGTGTCGAGAATTACCGGCCTCAGCCTTGAGCATGCGTATTGGCTGAGCGTGCTGCTGAATTTTGCGATCGTCGCCGGCGTGATCGTGTGGGTATCAAAGAAGAATCTGCCTGCGTTGTTTCGCGATCGAACAGCTTCGATTCAGAAGGCAATGCAGGAGGCGCGGAAGGCAAGCGAGGATGCGAACCGGCGGCTCTCCGAAATTGAGGCGCGGCTTTCCCGGCTGGATGTGGAAATCGGACAGATGGCGGCCGCGGCAGAAAAGGAAGCGGCGGCAGAGGAAGAGCGGATCAAGGCTGCGGCAGAGGAAGACGCTCGCAAGATCGTGGAATCGGCGGACCAAGAGATCGCGGCTGCAGCCCGAGCCGCGCGTCGCGAGCTGACCGCGTACGCTGCGGACTTGGCAGTGTCGCTTGCGGCCAAGCAAATTAAGGTGGACACAACGACTGACCAGATGCTGGTGCGCAATTTTGCCGATGAGCTTTCGGCAACCTCGAATGGATCTGGTCCGAAATCCAACGACGGTGGGCAATAGCGCATGGCATCTGTCACGAACACCTACGCTCGTGCTTTCGCTGACGTGGTTTTTGATCAGCAGATTAATGCTGGGATGGCGCTGATTGAAGTGCAAGCGATTGCGCAGCTTGTGGCGGCAAGCAAACCCCTGCGCGAAGTCTGGGAAGCGCCATCGATTCCGGCGGAGCAAAAGCGAAACTTGCTGGACGCTATTGTTGCGCGCGAGAGAGTTTCTCGGCCAGTGCGGAACTTTATCGCCGTGGTGATTGATCACCGCCGCATCAAATTTCTGCAATCGATCGTCCAGCAGCTTGAGCGGGAATTGAATCAGCGAATGGGCTTCACCGAAGCACAAATTATCAGTGCGCGAGAGCTGAGTGAACCGGAGCGGCGGGCCCTCGAAACGCAAGTCGAGAAACTGACCAGCCGGAAAGTGCGAGCGCGCTACGCGCAGGACCGATCACTCCTCGGCGGCGCCGTGGTGAGAGTTGGCAGCACGATTTATGACGGCTCGGTGCGCGGGCGGTTGGAGAGAATCCGGCAGGCTATCAGCTCCTAGCTCTGTGCTCCTAGCTTTTAGCCCTTAGCTTCTGGCTGTTGCTCCTGGCGTTTAGCTTCTTGGAGGCAGCAGCGCCGCATAGCCGCAAAGCGGCGTAAGAATGCAGCCCAGGGCGTAAGCCCTGGGGTCAGACGTGAGAAACACGCTAGCCCCGGAGGGGCGAAAGAAGCAGCTGCGAATACGGAGGTCGTGCGTCTTTCAGCGCCTTGCGTGCTAGGGCGGAAACTCGGAATCTTAGTCGTCAGAATCTTTAACCGCAAAGCTCGCGAAGAGGGCGCAAAGGACGCAAAGAGAGCTAACAGCTAGAAGCTGAACTTATGCAGATCAAAGCAGACGAGATCACACAGCTAATCCGGCAGCAGATCGAGAACTACGAATCCAAAATCGCTGTCGATGAGGTCGGTACGGTCATCACGCTCGGCGACGGCATCGCCCGCGTGCATGGCCTGGACAAAGTCATGGCCGGCGAGTTGCTTTCGTTCCCGCATGACCTTGCCGGGATCGCCATGAACCTGGAAGAAGACCAAGTTGGTGTGGTCCTGCTGGGTGAGTACACCGAGATCAAAGAAGGCGACGAGGTCAAGCGCACTGGCCGCATCATGAGCGTGCCCGTGGGCAATGCGCTGGTCGGGCGCGTCGTGAATTCGCTCGGGCAGGCGATCGACGACAAAGGCCCAATTTCAACCAGCGAATTCATTACCCTGGAACGTCTGGCGCCGGGCGTTATTGACCGGCAACCAGTCCGCGAACCGATGGCAACTGGACTGAAGGCCATCGACAGCATGATTCCCATCGGCCGCGGCCAGCGCGAGTTGATCATTGGCGATCGGCAAACCGGAAAAACTGCCATCGCTCTCGATACTATTATCAACAACAAAGGCAACGATCTCATTTGTATTTATTGCGCCATTGGCCAGAAGCGCTCGTCGATTGCGCAGGTGGTAAAGATTTTGAGCGACTATGGCGCGATGGATTACACCATCGTAGTGGCGGCCTCTGCCTCTGAGCCCGCGCCTATGCAGTACATCGCTCCGTATGCTGCATGCGCCATGGGCGAATATTTCCGCGACTCGAAGCGCCACGCGCTTTGCATTTACGACGATCTTTCCAAACATGCCGCTTCGTACCGCGAAATCTCGCTGTTATTGCGGCGTCCGCCGGGTCGCGAAGCTTATCCGGGAGACGTGTTCTACCTACACTCTCGTTTGCTGGAACGCGCAGCCAAGTTAAGCGACAAGAAGGGCGGCGGATCGCTTACTGCGCTGCCGGTGATCGAGACGCAGGCTGGCGATGTCTCGGCTTACATTCCGACGAACGTGATTTCTATCACCGATGGCCAAATTTTTCTCGAGACTGATTTATTTAATCAGGGAGTTCGCCCGGCGGTGAACGTTGGTATTTCCGTGAGTCGCGTCGGAGGCAGCGCGCAGATCAAAGGTATGCGCCAGGTGGCAGGCAGTTTGAAGCTGGATCTCGCTCAATATCGCGAACTCGCCGCGTTCGCGCAATTCGGCAGCGATCTGGATAAGGCCACTCAGGCGCAGCTCAATCGTGGCCAGCGGCTGGTCGAGGTGCTCAAGCAGAACCAGTTCTCGCCGCTGCCATTCTCCAAGCAGATCTTGATTATTTTTGCCGGAACCAACGGATTTCTTGACGACCTCCCAGTCGATCAGGTGCGTGACTTCGAGGCCGAGTTGTACAAGTACGTGGATACGTCAAATCCCGGCCTGCTGCGTTCGATCATGGAAAAGAAAATTCTCGACGACAACCTGAAAGCAGAGATGACGAAAGTGCTCAAGGAGTGCAAAGAGACGTTTGCAGCCGAACGGCAAACAGTCGCTGCGAAGTAGATTTAGTCGCCTGAGAGCTGAAGGCATCGGAACGGTAGAAACTTATGTCGTCAGAGATGTCATCCTGAGCGAAGCGAAGGATCCATGCATTTGGTGTTGTTACGGAATGCATAGATTCTTCGCTACGCGTCAGAATGACATCGCTTTTGCTAACGGCTGAAGGCGCGGCCAAAAGCTAACGACCAAAGACCAACGACCGACACATGGCAAACGTTCTCGACATCCGGCGCCGCATTCGCAGCGTGACCAACACGCGGCAGATCACCAAAGCCATGAAGATGGTCTCGGCGGCAAAACTGCGCCGTGCGCAGGAACGCGCGCTGGCCGCTCGTCCCTACGCGCAGATGCTCACGAACGTGCTCAAGTCGCTCGTCTCGCGCGCAGAAATTTGCGATCCGGAAACTGGCGAGCCGCGCCATCCGCTTCTCGCGCAGCGTCCGGAAAAGAACGTCTTCCTGATCGTCGTTACCGGCGATAAGGGCCTAGCAGGAGCATTCAATACCAACATCCTCAAGGCCGCAACCAAGTTCCTGGAATCAAAACAAGGGAAGAATATCGAAATCGAGGCCATCGGACGCAAAGGAAGGGACTTCCTGCGCCGCCGCTACAAATCAGCTCCGCCTCGCCCGGCAGATTCACAGGAATCAGCGGGCACAACCATCGTAGGCGAGCAGATCGGAGTCTTAACTAAGCTTGAATACTCCATTGCTTCCGAGTTCGCGCAGCGCGTGATTGATCGTTACAGCGAACAAGGAGTTGATTCCGTCTATCTGCTCTACAACGAGTTCAAGTCAGTTATTTCGCAGCGGCTGGTTGTCGAGAAGGTACTTCCGATCGAACGTGTGGGCGAAGTTGGCGTGGCGCAAGCGGAAGAGATGACCGCGGAGGAGCGTCACCGCGCGCTCGAGGCGGCGAAGGGGGCCGGCGTTGGTGTCCGCCCGATCGACACTCGGGCCATAGACGCTGAAGCTGCCCGATTTGCAACCGCACAGGTGGACTACATCTACGAGCAGCCCCCGGAAGAGTTGTTCAACGCGCTCCTGCCGAAGTACGTGGGCATTCAGATCTTTCATGGGTTGCTCGAATCTGTTGCCGCCGAGCACGCCGCTCGCATGACTGCCATGGATGCGGCCACAAACAATGCCACAGACATGATTGATTCGTTGACGCTCGCTATGAACCGCGTGCGCCAGGCGAAGATTACTAAAGAGATTATTGAGATTGTGAGCGGAGCGGCAGCACAGTAGCTGAGGTCTTATGCCAGAAAACATCGGACATGTAGTTCAAGTCGCTGGGCCTGCCGTCGACGTGCAGTTCACCGAATCGGCGATGCCGCCGATTTATGAAGCACTCAAAGTTGTCGACGAGGGATTTCAGGTGCCCACAGCCATCAACGTCATCCTCGAAGTGCAGCAGCATCTCGGCGAAGGGCGCGTGCGCTGCATCGCAATGGAGCCGACCGACGGCATGGTGCGCGGCATGAAAGCCATCGATCAGGGTGGGCCAATTTCTGTTCCCGTTGGTCCGGGTACGCTCGGGCGCGTGATGAACGTGATCGGCGAGCCAGTAGACCAGCTCGGGCCAATTCAGTTCAAAGAGAAGATGCCCATTCATCGTCCAGCACCGCTCTTTGAAGATCAGGCCACCACCGCCGAAATGTTTGAAACTGGCGTGAAGGTCATCGATCTGATTCAACCATTTTTGAAGGGCGGCAAGATCGGTTTATTCGGTGGCGCGGGAGTCGGCAAGACCGTCATCATCATGGAACTGATCAACAACGTTGCCAAGCAGCATGGAGGTTTTTCGGTTTTCGCTGGTGTCGGAGAGCGCACCCGTGAAGGTAACGACTTGTGGCTGGAAATGACCGAGTCCGGCGTGATTAAACCGGGCGATCCCTCGAAATCGAAAGCTGCGTTGATTTACGGACAAATGACCGAGCCGCCCGGCGCTCGCCTGCGGGTGGCGCTCACCGGCTTAACCGTCGCCGAATATTTTCGTGATGTCGAGGGCGCGGACACGCTGCTTTTCATCGACAACATCTTCCGCTTCACGCAGGCGGGATCAGAAGTGTCGGCGCTTCTCGGCCGCATGCCCAGCGCCGTCGGCTACCAGCCGAATCTTGCGACAGAAATGGGTGAGTTGCAGGAACGGATCACTTCTACCAAGAAAGGCTCCGTCACGTCTGTGCAGGCGATCTATGTTCCTGCTGATGATTTGACCGATCCGGCACCTGCGACTACGTTCGCTCACCTCGATGCAACTACGGTGCTCTCACGCGCATTGACGGAAATTGGCATTTATCCCGCCGTCGATCCGCTGGCGTCCACGTCGCGCATTCTCGATCCGCGCATCGTCGGGCAAGAGCACTATGACGTTGCGCAAGCTGTGAAGAAGACTCTGCAGACGTACAAAGATCTACAGGACATCATCGCGATTCTAGGAATTGACGAATTAAGCGAAGACCAGAAGGTGACGGTCGCTCGTGCCCGCAAGATGCAGAAATTTCTCTCACAACCGTTTCACGTTGCCGAGCAGTTTACTGGCGCGCAAGGACGCTACGTAAAAATCGCCGACACGGTAAAGGGCTTCAAGGAAATTGCCAACGGTAAGTACGACGATATCCCCGAGCAGGCGTTTTACATGAAAGGAACGATCGACGAGGTGCTCGAGGCGGCAGAGAAACTGAAAGCCGCAGCGTAGCTAATGTGACTAGTTTCGATATGAGATGTCATCCTGAGCGAAGCGAAGGGTCTATGGACTGTTACCGTCACAATTCGAATACATGGATTCTTTGCTGCGCTCAGAATGACACCTGTTAGAGATATGTAAAACGACTAACGACCAACGTCCACATGCCCGACACCTTTCAACTCGAAATCGTCACCCCGGAAAAGATGGTCGTCCGCGATGTCGCGGAAGAAGCCCAAATTCCCGGCAAGAATGGCTATCTTGGCATTCTTCCGGGCCACGCCCCGCTCATTACCGAGTTAGCGGTCGGCGAAATTACTTATCGCAGCGGCGCGTCAACTCATCATCTGGCGGTTGCTTGGGGGTTCGCCGAAGTTCTGCCGGACAAAGTAACCATCCTTGCTGAAACAGCCGAACGGCCAGAAGAAATTGATGTGAAACGCGCGCAAGAAGCCCGCCAGCGTGCCGAAGAACTCCTCAAGAGCGGAAAAACTGAAGTGGATTACGAGCGGGCGGAAGATGCGTTGAAGCGTGCCGATACTCGCTTGCAGGTGGCAGAAAAGAAGACCTAATTTAGCGGTCTTTGTGCTCGCCGAGAACAATTACCCGATTAGAAGAGTTGTCATTCCGAGGAGCAATAGCGACGAGGAATCTGCAGTTCCTTTGTAGCGCTTCAACTGCAGATCCCTCGCTTCGCTCGTGATGAGAAAATAAATTGGATTCACTTTGTGGCGGCACAGGCCATATTTTCGGCTTCGAACCCTCACTGCAGTTCCACCACCACGAACCGTGCCGGTTGGGTGCCCTTGGTTGTGAGCTTCTCTGCCTTCTCTGATGGAATCCAAGCTACTCCGCCGATATCCTCTTGGATCTTTTCTTTTCCTGCCAACAATTGCACATCCGACAATGCAATCACGAGTTGGGCTATCCCTTTCTCGGGCGCCGGGAATTCGTCTCCCGGCAACAGCTGAACATCTTTCACGACCGCCTCGCCCAACGGCATTCGGTTAGCAAACTTGGCATTCGGATCGACTGGCGGCAGCAGCGTGTTGCCTCCGTACTGCCAGCGGCGCGTGTTGGATTGGTAGCCATAGGTGGTGACTTTCGGATTCAGAAACTCAACTGTTACGTTGCGATACTCAGAAGATGTGTCATTGCGCATTGCGCGCGCCCGTCCGCCAAAATAGAAATGAATGTCGTTCGCCCGGAAGCGGTACGTAAGGACCCCAGCCTCGCCTTCCGCCCAGGACGCGATCTCGTTGTCCTGAAATGTGACTACCAGGAAATTATGCTCGTGGCGCGTGAGTTCAGTAGCTTCGCGCGGCGGGATTGTAACGGCAAAAACGCGGACATTGTCGTTTTCGAGCAGCAGACGATGATGCGGCTCAGCCGCGATATCGATTGGAAGCTGCTGCTGCGCTAGCAGGACGCTGGCCGACAACATGATAAACAGGGCGGCGCGCTTCATGAATGAATTCTAGTCCGCCTTGCGAAACATCCTAGAGATCATCGAGGTTCGCGTGGAAACCACACTTCGAAAATAGCTTCAGCTAACGTGGCAAGCCTTACTTCTGCACTCTTACTTCTGCATTCTGAATTTTCTTCTCCGCTCTTCCTAGGCAGCCGGCCTTGAACGACCTGTTGTCGAGCCGATGCAAATTTCGCACCATGGCGGGAGTGATCAGCCGGTAATGATGAATCGTGAACAGATACTCGGCGATAAACCACAGTGGCTGGTCGGTAGTCATCCAGTGGCGATGATCGAAGCGAGCGAGATTTACTGGGCGAGAGAATGTGCGCAGCGAGCGCTCTCGCCGCAGATTGAAATACGTGTCGAAGTAACTCATCGCCAGCTCGCGCAGCGAACGGTAGACTGGCTCTCGATATCTGCAGCCGGTGTAATTGGATTTCGCAATCGCGCCCCAGTGGCCGTTTCGGCGATAAATCGCGACCACATGATCCGTGTCCTTATCCGCTTCGAGATCGAAGATCAACGGAGGATATCCGTTCGCCCGCAAGGCAGCCGCTGCCAGCATGGCACCTTCAAAGCAGTGAGCAGCGTTCTCGCACAGCACGCGTCGTGGTGACCATGCCGTGTCGGAAAGGTGATAAGGCATGTCGTCGACGAAGCGCTGAATGCCGTGGGGATTCTTCAGGCCGCGCAGCTTGCGCAGTTCCGCGGCGGAGAATTCGTGGATCGCGCTCATTGCTGAATCAAGTGTAATTGAGGGCTGCGGATCAGGACGTTAACCACAGAGGACACAGAGGTTCACAGAAATACGTGTACGGGAGTGTTCAAGATTTCGCGAACAGCTCTGCCAAATCTTTGGGCTCGTCAATCATCACGTCTGGCGGGGTCTCGCACAGTGTGTGTGGGGCAAATCCATATTTCACTCCACAAGTCCACATGCCCGCGTTCCTCCCCGTAGTTACGTCAACCGACGAATCTCCGATCATCACGGCTTCCCGCGCACGGGCCTTGGTCTCTTGCAGCAGCTTTCCTACCCCCTCGGGATCAGGCTTTTTTGTGGGGAAGCTGTTTCCGCCATAAACGTGAACGAAGAACTCGGCAAGTCCCAGCGCTTCCACAATAGCTCGCGAGGGGTTCACCGGTTTGTTCGACAGAACAGCCATTTGTCGCTGCACTCCGTTCGAGCTGCGAATCGCCGCCAGGGTCTCCTTAACGCCTTCATAAACATGCGTGTTATCTAATTTATGAACGCGATAATAACCGAGAAAATACTCCAAAGCTTCTTTAACAAACTTTTCGCTCTTAGGATCGCCCAGGGCCCTGCGAACCAGCATGGGAGCGCCATCTCCGACGTATGAAGCCACCACATCGCCGGGTAACTCGGGACGCTCGTAATGCCTGACCATGGCATTCACCGAGTGAATCAGATCCAGCCGCGAATCAATCAGCGTGCCGTCCAGATCAAACACCAGCAGCTTAATTTTATGAGGATCGAAGTGGCGGTTGAACTGGATCATTCTCGAAGGAAGTAATCCTCCCTCAAATCCAGTATATTCGGAACGCCGTATCTCGATTTACAATGCATTTGAGCATGGCGACCAAGACCGATCCCAAACCGGCCGGAGTAGCCGACAGCGACATTAAGCAGGCGGGCGAGACCTATGAAGGTCTTTCCCGCCAGCAACTGACCGAGGCCTACCGGATCATGTACACCTCCCGGCGTCTAGACGACCGGGAGATCATGCTGAAGCGTCAGCAGAAAATTTTCTTCCAAATCTCTGGCGCCGGCCATGAGGCTATCGGAGTCGCCGCCGCCTTCGCGCTCAAAGCGGGTTACGACTGGTTTTATCCTTATTATCGCGATCGCGCGCTTTGCCTCGGGTTGGGTGTTTCTCCCTACGACATGCTTTTGCAGGCGGTGGGCGCTGCTGACGATCCCAGCTCTGGTGGGCGGCAGATGCCTTCGCACTGGAGCTTTCCGCGGCTCCATATTGTGACCGGTTCATCGCCGACTGGAACTCAGATCTTGCAGTCGGTGGGCTGCGCCGAGGTGGCGCGTTATCTCACTGCTCATCCCAACGCCGCGAAAAAAGTCGAAGGCGACTATCGCCAGTTCAAAGATGTCGAGTTCCACAGCGACGAAATCACCTACGTTTCTCTCGGTGACGGGACCACCAGCGAAGGTGAATTCTGGGAGGCCATGAACACAGTTTCCAATCTGAAGCTGCCATTGATGTTTGTGGTGGAGGATAACGAGTACGCGATCTCGGTGCCGGTCGAAGTGCAAACCGCTGGCGGGAGCATTTCGCGTCTGGTGACGGGTTTCCCCGATTTCCACTTTGAAGAAGTGGACGGAACCGATCCGGTGGCCAGCTATGCGGCATTTATGCGCTCAGTGCAGCACTGCCGTGCCGGGCGCGGCCCTGCATTTATCCATGCTCATGTGATCCGTCCTTACTCCCACTCGCTTTCTGATGACGAGCGTCTCTATCGTCCCGACGTCGAGCGCCAACGCGACGCAGCGCGCGATCCGATCACGCGCATGCAGATGTTTTTACTGCGCGAAGGCATTTTGGATGAAACGGGAATTAACAAGTTGGAAAAGCAGGTGGACGACGATCTCCAAGCCGCAATCGACCGCGCCTTGCACTCCGCTCCGCCAGTGCCCGAGACGGTGACGCGATTCGTGTACTCGCCTGATCTCGATCCCACGTCTTCTGCATTTGAAACTCAACCAGCTCCTGCCAAAGCTGAACCAACGCCGTCTGATGGTAAAAAGCCTGCGGCGAAGACCATGGCCGACCTGATCAACGCCACGTTGCGCGATGAGATGAAGCGAGACGAGCGCATCGTGATCTTCGGGGAGGACGTGGCCGATTGCAGCCGCGAGCAATATTTGCAGCAGAAGATGGTCAAAGGCAAAGGCGGCGTGTTCAAGCTGACGTTTGGCTTGCAATGCGATTTCGGCTCCGACCGGGTATTCAACTCGCCTCTTGCCGAGGCAGCGATCGTCGGTCGAGCGACTGGAATGGCAACGCGCGGGCTGAAGCCGGTAGTTGAGATTCAGTTCTTCGACTATATCTGGCCGGCGATGATGCAGTTGCGCAACGAGCTTCCGCTGATTCGCTGGCGTTCCAATAATGGATTCTCTGCTCCCTGTGTAATTCGGGTTGCGATTGGCGGATACCTGACCGGCGGTGCAATCTATCATTCCCAATGCGGCGAGAGCATTTTTACCCACATTCCAGGGCTGCGCGTGGTATTTCCGTCGAACGCCCTCGACGCCGCCGGCCTGCTGCGTACCGCGATTCGCTGTGACGATCCCGTGCTGTTTCTAGAGCACAAGCGCCTTTACCGTGAAACATTCGGGCGCGCCGCTTACCCCGGCCCCGATTACATGATTCCCTTCGGCAACGCGAAGATCGTGCAGCCGGGAACTGATCTCAGCGTGATCACGTACGGGGCTGTGGTGCCGCGGGCACTTCAAGCCGCCCAAAAACTTGAGCGGGAGCAGGGCTTAAAGATCGAGCTTATCGACCTGCGGAGTTTGAATCCATTCGATTGGGAAGCGATTGCCGCCTCTGTTCGCAAGACCAATCGTGCGCTGGTGGCGTACGAAGATTCGCTGAGCTGGGGCTACGGTGCGGAGATCGCCGCTCGTATTTCCGACCAACTCTTTGAGCATCTTGATGCCCCCGTGCGCCGCGTCGCCGCCCTGGACACATACGTTGCTTACCAGCCGCTATTGGAAAATGCAATCCTTCCGCAGACCAGCGATTTGTACCGCGCGATGAAAGACTTGGCGGAGTTCTGATTCGGTGTCGCGAAATTCCTGTCAATCCCTCGATAGACGTTGCCAAAATCTGTATCATCATCATCCAACGAGTTGCGTGAGGTTCTGGTTCCGACATAGTAAGCTTTCTCGTCGTGACTACAGTTTTTCAGTGCTCCTGGCGTTGGAGGGACTATGAAAAAGTTGTTTGCGGTTTCCGCGTTGTTATTCGCGCTGTTTGTCCCGGTGCTGGCGCAGGCACAGCGGCAGCTATCGGCTGATGATCAGCGCCGTTTCGACAGTTACTATTCGCGCTGGCAGGAGTACCGGCATACCAACAACCGCGAGCAGATTGCCAGCATGGAAAAACGCATGCAGGATGTGTATGCGCACTACGGTATTCCCGCCGGCACGCCCTACTGGCGAGTGGCGTCGAACGCAAGGGGAGAGTGGGACCGCGACAACAACGAGTGGTGGCGTTGGAGGAATCGCTGGCAGGGGCGTTTGTCAGCCGACGATCAGAGCCGCTTTGACAGCTACTATTCACGCTGGCAGGAATATCGGCGAACTAATAATCGGGACGAAGCCGCCAGCATGGAAAAGCGCATGGGTGACGTCTATGCGCACTACGCTATTCCGTCCGACACTCCGTATTGGCAAGTAGCTTCGAATGGCCATTCTGACTCGGATGGAGATTGGGATGACCGTGATCGGGATGGGGATCGTGACCGCGATCGCGATGGCGACCACGACCGTGGATTACACCGCGGGTGGGATAAGCATGACCGCGACGATGATGGTGATCGCGACCGCAACCGCGGAGGCGGCCGCTGGCGCGGACGGCTGTCAGCCGGCGATCAATCGCATTTCGACAGCTACTACACGCGCTGGTTGCAATACCGCCGCGATAATAATCGCGAGCAGATCAGCAGCATGGAAAAACGCATGTGGGATTTAATGGATCACAATAATATTCCGCGCGAAGTGCCGTTTGGCGAGATTGCATCGCGGCGATAGCTCCGCTTC
>WNGE01001510.1_pt1 | contig 29288 bp, 24 predicted proteins | sample 5400651 | NCBI WGS metagenome assembly WNGE01 (sample SAMN13153370, study PRJNA577476) | soil metagenome | isolation source: 60 cm soil or saprolite under grassland replicate 2 | place: USA:California | collected 2016-06-15
CGTGGACGGAAGCTCAGGTCGACACGAAGAATCCCGAGCGTGGACCGCTGCTGATCATCTCGGGCGAGCATGACCAGACCGTGCCGTGGGCGATCGCTCATGCCTCTTACAAGCAACAGGAGAAGAATCCCGGCGTGACGGAGATCCACGAGATGCCCAACCGCGGGCATTCCCTGACCATTGACCACGGGTGGCGTGAAGTGGCCGAGACCGCGCTCGCCTTCATCGCGCAACAGCTGAAGATCGGCTAGGAGAGGACGGAGAGCTGGGCTCGGGAACGTATCTAAGGGCTCATTTGAGCGCTTCGTAGCATCATTACTAACCTCTCGAAACGTGCAGAAGGGAGACAACGAAATGAAAGCGATCCGTATTCATGGCCGTGGCGGTCCAGATCACCTCGTCTATGAAGACGCACCACAACCACATCCAGGTCCAGGAGAAGTGTTGGTTCGCGTCTATGCGACGGGGGTCATTGCAAACGAGTTGAGATGGAGCGAGACCTATCAAAGCAAAGCGGGGACTGTGCGTGCTCTGCCGATCCCGGGACACGACCTGTCAGGAGTGGTGGAGGAGATGGGACCTGGTGTCAGCACTCTCACGAGAGGATCAGAGGTTTATGCCCTCACGGCCTTTGATCGCGACGGTGCCGAGGCGGAATATGCCATTGCCTTGCCCAGCGAGCTGGCCCCCAAGCCACGCACCCTCGACCATGTGCAGGCGGCAGCCGTTCCCCTGACAGCTTTGACGGCCTGGCAAGCTCTCTTTGATCACGCGAGCCTCGTTGCAGGACAAGCCGTCTTGATCCACGGAGCGGCAGGGGGCGTTGGAGTCTTTGCCGTCCAACTTGCTCATTGGGCAGGGGCGCATGTCATCGCGACCGCCTCGGCACGCAATCGCGACTTCCTGCGTGACCTGGGAGCCAACGAGATCATCGACTACACCACCACGCGCTTCGAGGAGGTGGTTCATGATGTTGATCTCGTCTTCGATACAGTTGGTGGTGACACCTTGGAGCGATCCTGGCAGGTGGTGAAACCAGGAGGGGTGCTTGTCTCCGTTGTCAGCCCACGACCCTCTTTTGAAGAGGCGAAGGCACATGGCGTGCGCCCAGTCTGGTTTGTGGTCGAACCCAACCGGGAGCAGTTGATCCAGATTGGCGCATTGATTGATGCGGGACAAGTTCGACCGATCATCGAGACGATACTGCCCCTTTCCCAAGCGAGCCAGGCGTACGAACAAGGAGCGAGAGGGCACACACGAGGCAAGATTGTCCTGCGTGTGGTGGACTAATGGTCCGCTCAAAGAAGAAACAGAACAGATGGAGATGAGCGAAGGCACATTCATCTCTAAGACTTTTACAGCCACCGAAGCCAGAGCATACATGTCAAAGAGGAACAGATGTCATATATTGTGAAACCGCCGTGTGATGAGGCCGTGATTCAAGCTACACCTGCCCATGGTACAAAAGAATTGTTTGTAGTTCACTCAGTACGCTCTTGCTCATCGAAGGCAAGAAGCAACCCATTGACAAGAAGTCATCGTAAACAATCGGAAGGGAAATGACCTATGGCTACACAATGTACACATCTTGACCAGATACGACAAGTCACACCCAGTGCCAATGGGTGTGAGGATTGTCTAAAAACCGGAGATACGTGGGTACACCTGCGCCTCTGTCTCGAATGCGGGCATGTTGGCTGCTGCGATTCTTCCAAGAACAAGCATGCCACCAAACACTTTCACACGACTCACCACCCAATTATCCAGTCGTTTCAACCCGGAGAAGACTGGGGTTGGTGTTACATCGACCAGGTGATGCTTGAGTTTGCTTGACCGAGGCTTGATCCATGTTGATATCACCTCTGGAGTTTTTCCAGAGTACTTACGGAGCTGGAGCCACGCTGGTTCACTTGAATAGCAGGCCCCTGACGACCTTTCCGACTGCGTTTTTCGGCAGCTCAGTGCGAAACTCGATCTGGTGCGGCACCTTGTAGTCCTCCAGGCGCTCACGAGCATAGGCCAGTAACTCATCGGCAGTAACTCGTTGACCACGTTTGACGACAACAAAGGCTTTAATGAACGGAGCTGCCGGAGTACTGGTAGCTCCAGCAGTGTCCTTTTCTGCTAGCTGCGGCATGCTCACAACGGCCACCTCGAAGACTTTGGGGTGTTCGTACAAGGCTTCTTCCACCTCGCGCGGATAGATCTGGTGTGTGCCAGAAAGGGTCAGATTCTGTTTGCGATCAATGATTGTGAAGAAGCCATCCTCGTCCATCTGCGCCACATCGCCTGTATGCAGCCACCCGTCGCACAGTCCCTGGGCCGTCTCCTCTGGCATCTGCCAGTAGCCCTGCATGACCTGTGGCCCACGAATCAACAGTTCTCCCACTCCTCCTGGTGGGAGAGGTTCACCCGTCTCCAAATCGACAATCCGTGCATTCGTGCTGGGTAAGGGAAGACCGATACTGCCAACGCCCCTTTCGCTTTTGTAGGGATTGGCGTGCGTCAGGGGAGAGGCTTCCGTCAGGGCATACGCCTCGTTCAGGTGTCCGCGTGTCAGCTTCTCAAACGCCTCGTGCACCTCAACGGACAATGGAGCTGAGATGCTGATACAGATGCGAATGGCCGAGACGTCGTAGCTGCGCACGTTGGGATAGTTCGCCATCTCAAGAAGGAGACCCGGATAGCCGATGAGCATACTTGGCTGATAGCGCTTTATCGCTTCGAGGACCACATCTGTATGCGTTGTCGGTACCAATAGAAGTGAGCCGCCCAGGGCAATCGCCGCGTTCATTCCGGTAGTAATGCCGTAGATATGCGAGAGAGGGAACATCGAGAGGATTACCTCGTGTCCCCGTGAGGCATCGGTCATCAAATGGCACAGCTGAACCACGTTGACCACGAGATTTCCATGCGAGAGCATGACTCCCTTGGGAAGACCGGTCATTCCTGACGTGTACTGGATGAGTGCCAGGTCATTCGAGGTTGTTCCGCTCTCAAGTGGCGTCGTTGGCTGCCGGCGCAACAAGTCCCCAAACGAGGATACACGAAATGGTGGCCGCTTGAAAAGAGAACGAGAAGCCTCTCTGGCTTCCTTGTCTCTTGCTAATAAAGGGGCATAAAGTGCTTCAGCCAGGGGATTCTCCTTGATGAGTTGTATCAGCAGTTCACGCTGGCGCGTGGGGAGATACTTACGGACATCGGTATAGATCACCTGCGTGATACTCGTGCCGGCACACACCCGTTCGGCGACATCTCGAAGGGACTTCAGGGTAAGCAAGACTAGAACTCCGGTGTCTCGAAGCTGGCGCTGAAGCTCCTCTTCTTGCAAAAGAGGATTGCCAAAAACAATGACCGCTCCAGCCTTGAGCGCACCATAAAAGGCGATCACACACTGTGGTATGTTTGGCAGGACAATCGCAACACGATCACCCGTCTTGATACCCAGGCCGCGCAGGGCATGAGCAAAGCGCGTACTCAAGCTATCGAGCTCACGGTAGCGTATCTGATGATCAAAGAAGAAGATGGCGGGACGATGCGGAAAAGCGGCGGCACTGGTGCTGAGCATCTCATGGACGAGTTGTTTCGGCTGTGGGACCAGGGCTGGTACATTGCTATCATAATGGTTGAGCCAGGGCATGTCGCTGTGCTGTGCAGCGAACGAAACCTTGCGGGCAATACGCTGGAAGATGTTTTGCTGTTTCTTTCCGCCACCTTTGATAGTCTTAGCATCCAGCTGTTGTTTCTCAATAAAGCGGTTGATGGCTCGATTGACAGCATCGGGCCGCTCGAGTTGTACGAGATGTGCTGAGACCGGAATATCGACCAGTTGTGCGCCAGGATTACAGCGTAGTACATCTTCATACAGTTTGCGTCGGAAAACCCGGTCACGGTACCCTAGCACGACGAGTGTGGGAACGGCGAACGGTGGCATGTGCCAGGAAGACATGATACCATCATTTATCCCCTTGAGTGTCCGTTGTGAAGCAAAGAGCGCAACGCCCACTTTTTTTGCCGCGAAGCTAAAAAGTGGATCAGGAATGCGCAAGAGTCTGCCCAGAAGTGGGATCATGGTGAAGTGCGTGGTCACACCGATCAACACCAGGCTGCGTACCTTCTCAGGATGACGAACAACGTATTCAGTGGCAATGGCTCCTCCAAAAGAGTGTGCGATGAGATGGACAGGCTCCTGGACCTGTAAGGCGTCCAAGACCACCTCCAGATCATGGACAAAACTCTCCATCGTGTACGGGAGTCCGGTAGGATCTTCGCTTAATCCATGTCCACGTAGGTTGGGGGCAATGAGATGCATACTCTGTCCAAAGAAGCGCAACTGGTAGAGCCATTGCGAAACATTGCCCCCAAAGCCATGCACGAAGAGGAGAGTCTGTGTGGCCCCCTCAGGATGGATATCGATCACGCTGATGCGCCGGAGACTCTGGGTACCGCGTCTAGCAGGCACATAGACGGTGCGGCGGTAGAGCTCGATATCGAGTGCCATAAGGTACCTCCATTAGGGAACCGTACCGTTATTTTTGTGCTGCTGCTTGCGGTAGTCAAGCCAAAAGACTGAGAACATTTTTAGCAGCTAGAAAAATTTTACCATGTATGAATGGGAAATGGCTACACCCGCACCAGCACCTTCAACACGCCCCCCCAAGCCCCCCCAAGGTTGACCGCAAGGGTCAACCTCTTAAAAAAAGTACCTCCCCCTTGCTACTTAGCCAACACCATGATACACTTTATACAGAACAGTAATTACAACTTTGAAAGAAACCGTTCGTAATTAGTCATATATAACCTATTTTCTGTTTTTCTTACTTACACGTACTCATCGAATGAATAAAATAGAAACGAACGAGCGGTGATAAACATGGAATCGACGCTATCAGCTTCAAGTACGATGGGCGCTATCGGCTCAATTGCCCAGCCAGCGCGCAAAACACGCCGCAGAAATGCCACCGGCGCTCTGAGCAGCTCGCAGAGTACTTCAAGCACAGAGCGATCTCTTACTAGCCAAACAATAGTGGGGGCACAACGTACGTCTAGAGTCTATGCGCGAGAGGCTATCGTGGAGGCGATGAGCGATGTTGCGCTTGTCGAGCTTGTTCTTGCCGATGATCAGGACGCCTTCACGGTGCTCGTCGAGCGATATAAAGATGCTGTCCAAAATCTTGCCTACCGTATGCTGAGTAACACCGCGGAAGCAGAAGATGTGACGCAGGAAACATTTGTCCGAGCTTATACACAGCTTGCTACCTATAAACCTGCGCATAAATTCAGCACATGGTTGCTTTCCATTGCTTCTCACCTGGCAATTGACCAGCTGAGAAGGCGCCGCTTTCTGGCGCTGCCCCTCGAAGATGTTCCTTTCCTTGAATGGATTGTCGATTCCGGCGCCAGCCCCGAGCAATCTACCCTACAGGGTGAGCAACAGGACGAAATCCAGGTCTATTTGCAACGATTGCCGGGCAAGTATCGTGCAGTTATTGTGCTACGATACTGGTATGACTTCTCCTACGAAGAGATAGCCAGGACACTCAATCTGACGCCTGCCCTGGTCAAAGCTCGTTTACATCGTGCTCGCGAGTTGCTGGCTCGCTACATGAATCAAATTTCATCCAACGAGGAGGAGCAAACAGATGCGCTGCAGCGAAGCTAAACAAGCACTAGCAGCTCAGCGTGATGGCGAACTAGCGCAGTCAGATATCACCGCGCTTCAGGATCATCTCAGGCAGTGCCCGGCCTGCCGTGCTCACGAGCGGAGTCTAAGAAGTCTCAATACACTGCTTTTGTCTCCGACCCCGCGCTCGTCCTCCAGCATCTCGACGGATCGCATTTTGCTGGCAGTAGAGCACCAGAAACGGATTTCACGGCAGCTTCAAGACATTCAGACGCAACAGCAATCACGCATCGCACGCCTGCGCGTCGTCGGTCTACCTTTAGCCGCAATTGCCTTTCTTGCGCTAGGAAGCATCCCTCTACTGGTACTCGCTCTGACCATTATTCAACCTGATCTGTTGGTGAATACACTCTCATTTCTCGGTGATCTCGTTTCTGTGCTGGTCATCCTCGCACAATACGTACAAACAGCACTGATACTCGTCACACGTGATAACAGACTTCTGCTCGTTGTGGCTTTCGTCTTAGTGGTTATGATGGGGATGTGGCTTCGCTTGATGCGCCATCCACAAGAGGCGTAGCTTGCGAAGGTCATGGTCATTTGGAGAATCGACCGATCAAACCGTTGACCATGATAGGGAGTTCCAATATGCGACACGTCAGATGTAGACAATGGGTAATGCTTGCTCTCAGCGGACTTTTGATGCTGATAGCATTTTTCCTGGGCGGGGGCAGGGAACTTATTATAGGGATGATACCTATAGCATCCGCTGCTAACGGTAATATAGCTCATCCGGACAGCGACTGCACCCTGGAACATCATGGTCCATCATTTGGCGGTGCTGTTGTTGTCGATACAAATGAGGTCGAGTGCGGCAATCTAATCACCTTTGGAGGAACGGTCGCCATCAACGGAGTGGTCAAAGGTAACCTCACGGCCTTCAATAGCGATATCGTTATTGCGGGAAATGTCTATGGGAATATTGATCTGTACGGTGGCAACGTCACTTTACAGAGCGGTTCCTACGTTCATGGCGATATACATCTCTATGGTGGCCATTTCACACATGGGCCTGGCACCAGGCTCGACGGCTCAGTGATTGACCGCACCAGGAGTATAGACTGGCTGATTAATACCGAAGGTGGCTTTCGGTTTTCTTTCTGGTCTCTGGTGCTTTGGGTAGCAATCGGCATATTGCTCACCTCTTTCTTTCCAGAGCATGTAATGTTCGTTCGTACAACCGTAGTGCATAAGGCAAGAAGAAGTCTTGTCATTGGATTGCTCAGTATCTTACTCGCGCCACCGCTACTCATCGTACTGGTGGCACTCGTTTTATCTATTCCATTAGCAATAATAATAGGATTAGTTCTCTTAGTAGCCTGGGGATTGGGTACGGTAGCAGTTGGTTGGCTTGTCGGCGAATATGTCTTGCGCAAGATAGCGCCACAACACAATACACGCCTGTTACAAATAGTGGTAGGACTGACGGTGTTGGTACTGGCAGGATCTCTCCCCTATATCGGCTGGCTCATCAGTATTGGAGCAGGGTTGCTAGGGCTTGGAGCCGTTTTCTTAAGTCGCTTCGGAACACGGTTATACAGCCAGCCTAAACAACCACTAACACTTTAAAATTCGCCTATTCATACTTCGCACAGAGGTCTGGCTTCTTGTGTATGCATTCGGCAATCGGAAAGTAGGGACCCGATTTATCGCGTCCCGCGTGGGGTGGGGTGGGGCAAACAGTTGCACTGGGAATTGCTACAAAAATACGTTGGAAAGATGTGACGGACACCAACGACTTTCAAAATCGTCAGGTGGCCGCAGAGGGAAACATGAGTATTGACGTTGAACTAACAGACCTTGCCTACGGAGGAGACGCCGTAGGCCGATACGAGGGACGAGTTCTCTTTGTTCCTGGAGGTATCCCAGGAGAACGTGTACGTGTAGACATAGTCGAGGAACGTCGGGGACATGCACGCGCTGACCTCCTGGAAATTGTGCGTCCCGCACCTGAGCGCGTCGAACCGAGTTACCCACTACTCACAGACTGCGGCTGCCAGTGGCAACACATCGCCTATCCCGCACAACTCACCTGGAAAGCGCATATTGTGCGCCAACTCCTCGTACGTATCGGTAAGCAGTCCGATGCCGTCGTTCATCCGACACTTGGCATGCCGAACGGTATTTCTCCCTGGTACTATCGCAATATCGCCCTTTTCTCGGTAGGCCCCAACGGCGAAGTTGGCTTTAAATTGACTGATAGCCACGACGTACAGGATCTCGAAGACTGCGCCCTATTGCATCCCGCCCTGGATATGGTTTACCAGCGTGTCCGCGAGAAGCTTATGACCTATTTTGGCGAATCCCTGAGCGAAATGATTCAGGGCTTCACTATTCGCGGTGCCATCGGGACGGCGAGCAATGGGAACTCAGCGGGCGCCAACACAGCGAAAGCAGTGCCCACCCTTTTGAGTCTGCACGCCCGTCCAGGTTCAATGATAGAAGACCCACAGCAATTAGCAAACGAGTTGATGACAATCGCTCCCGGTATGGTCGGTGTCATCGTTGAGCGCGTTGGTGGCCGCTATGGTCGTGTAGTCGAGGGACAGGAGTTTTTGACCGATATGGTCCTGGGCCGCCGTTTTCGCGTCTCCTCCGACTCATTCTTCCAGGTCAACTTAGTGCAGACCGCCGTTCTCATCGAAAAGGTCTTACAGATGCTCGAGCCACAGCGCACCGAGATAGCCCTCGATGGCTATAGCGGCGTGGGTCTTTTCTCAGCCTTCTTAGCCGCCCGTTGCGCGCGCGTCGTTGCCATCGAATCGCAGCCAAGTGCGGTAATGGATGCTCGTGCCAATGCCTCGCTGAATAACCAGGAAAAATATATCACCACCCTCGAAGGTACCCTGGAGCGCATCCTTGGCCAGCTCCACTATCGCCACGAACGCCTTGATATCGCTCTAGTCGATCCACCCCGTGCAGGCTGCCATCCCAAAGCACTGCAGGCCCTGCAAATACTGGGACCGCGCAATATCTGCTACGTATCCTGTGATCCCAGCACCCTGGCTCGTGACATCGCTACCCTCTGCGCCAATGGGCGTTACCGCTTAATCGCAGCCCAACCCATAGATATGTTTCCCCAAACATACCACATCGAGTGCATAGCGTTGCTAGCCCGTGTCGGCTCCAGGTAATACAATGTGGAGGAATGCAAAATACATCATAAAAACCAGAATAGAATGCATCAAAACCAGTTAAAAAACAACAAACTTGCAACTTCCCACAACGAGATAAATCGGCCTCAAGCAAACCAGCTTGAAATGTTGCAAGAACAACTGAACACAATCCTTGCTACAAGCTCAGACGGCATTGCTCTTGTCGATGCCAAAAGCCGCTTTATCGAAGTAAATGCCGCCTTCGCCAACATCTTCGGCGTTAACCTCGATCAACTTGTGGGCACCGATTGCCTACCTCTCTTTCAAATCCAGGACAAAAACTCTCACGAATCCGATATCTCTCGCAATGCTTGCACCATACAGCAGGCACTTGAACAACACCAGCCATTGCCCTATCTAGAGCTCGATCTCAAAATCAAAGGCCTGCCACATACCGTTGGCCTGACGATAACCCCTCTTACCTCGACCCCTCCAGCCCAGCAGCTCCTTAGCTTAATCGTTGTCCACGACGTAACCGCTCTTCGCGATACTGCTCGCTTGAAAGCGAATTTCCTCTCCATGGTAACTCATGAACTGCGTTCGCCACTCAACGCCATTCATGGCTACCTCGACCTGGCCTTGACGGGTATGGGAGGTGACCTCAACGAACAACAACGAGAATTTGTGCAGCGTGCCCGTTCCAGCAGCGAGTACCTCTATGCCCTTATCGAAGATATCTTGCTCATCTCGCGCGCCGACTCAGACCAGATTCGCCTCAACCGTGCACTGATGAGTCTGCAAGAAATTGTTGACAATGCTGTAGAAGAATTGGAGTTGATGGCAATCGACCACAAAATCGCCATCAACGTCGAGATTCCCCAGGACTTCCCGCCTATCTATGCCGATCCCGTACGCATTCAGCAAGTATTGCGTAACTTAATCAACAACGCCCTGCGCTTCACACCTTCAGGGGGCAATGTCACCATTGCCGCGTCCATCACAAATCTCTCGAGTAGCGACAAGTTGGGTTCACTACCCGCTGCAAAGGGCGCCAGGCTGCTAAAGCTAGACGTGATTGATACTGGCTATGGCATTGCCCAGGAGCACCAACAGCGCATTTTTGAACGCTTTTACCAGGTTCCTCAGGCAACCTCTGGACGTTCAAGCGGAATGGGCCTTGGCCTCGCCATCGTCAAGATGATCGTCGAACTCCACGGCGGCCAGGTGAACGTTGCCAGTACACCGCAACAGGGCAGTACCTTCACCTGCTTGCTACCCTGCCTGCTTTCCTGACAAGCCTCTTATTACGCGCAAACCCAGTATCCAGAAACATGGACCTTGTTCGTCGACCCGTCGAGCGTAATATCCATGGTGCCAGATTTCGTATCACCATAAATAATTGCCTGAGCTGGCGCATTCCCGGAATTGCCCCAAACGGTCGTTGCCGATATAGGCTGCCGCGCAAAGACAACAGAGATTTGCCCTGCACTGTAGCTGGCCGGGCCTTTGTAGACAGGAATCCTGGCAACAAAGTTATACTGTACCCCATCAATCGTCCCGCTGAAATAGAGATCGTACTCCGTTCCCGCAGTCGATGGACCGCACCTGGCGAAGCTTGTTACACTCATAGATCCCTGTACTGCCCCAGAAAAGTTGATAAGAAATATAGCTTTAGTGCCCGTCACAGGCGTCGTGCCTGCTATGCGGGTAATACATGCACCTGTTGAACAGGTAGTATCAACTGGAGTGACACCAGAATTATTACTTGTGCCAGGGTTGGTTCCTATAGCAGGCGTAACTGTCGTCACTGATCCCTGGGAACGCAGCAAAAACAGCAGTCCACCCGCAATACCGGCCAGCACAAGCAGGCCTACGACCGCTATGATGATCCATCTCGCGGCAGAGCCACGCCTTGCCTTTGGATCAGGAGAAACAGGGTATTGCACCCTATCATCTTCACTGAACCCCGAGGGCACACTCGCCTCCGCTTCTGTTTCTTCTGCTTCAAGCCCCTCGGGCGCTTTGCCTTCTGCTTGTTCTCTCTCCGCGGAATGTGCAAGCCCCTGCGTGCTCAGTGCAGCTACATCATCAGTTTGCTTTCCATTCTTAGACTCTTCGGAATGCACAAGTCCTTGCGTGCTCGTCGTAGCCACATCTTCCGACTGCTGTTCATTTTCCACGCCTATAGATGTCTCCTTATCGATCGTGCTGACACTACTGAACTCATGGCCGCACTCCCCACAGAAATGAGCATTATCGGGTATCTCTGACCCACAATTAGTGCAATGTTGCAATGCTACCTCTCTTCCAGGTTCAGAAAATGCTACATGGAAGTATACCATAGTCCAAAAATTTGTATAGAGAAAGTGCCGGAAGCATGGCATGATTGTAATACTTCCGGCACTTTCTCTATAGAACAAAAACTATTCACGACGCCATTCTATTTTGGCTCCCATCCACGGGCGTCGCATTTCCCTTTAACCCGGCAGCTTTTTTCCGCTTTACAGCCCCAGGGCTGCTCTCGCCGCTCTCGCCGCTCTCACCGTTCTCAACCTGAATTTCTCGTTGATACTCTTCGCTGCGGCGATTGTATTCCTCCATCGCCAGCACATAAGCATTGTACATACGCTCAAGAACAGGTAGAGCGACTCCTCGCTGCTCCGCCATCGCCAGGTCGTACCACTTCTGCTGCATACGCTTCTGTGCAGACTCAAGCTGTGCTAAGGTCATACTATCTGCTTTCTAGGAGGCTTTGCTGCGACTCTGCCGGTACTCCTGGCTCAGTTGCCCGATCAATTCCTTGGCACTGGCAAAGCTCATACTCTTTGCATGCTCAGGTTCAGGCTTGCCCAGGTGTTCACAAAGCTTACGAATACTACTCAACTGCTGCTCCGTAGCGCCCGCATTGTTAGCAGCCTCGCCCGCCGTAGTAGCAGCGGACTGACCACTGTCATTAGAGACACTATTGCTCTTTGCCGCGGCAGGACGGACTGTTGCCAGCATCTTGCGCCCGTTGCCAGTATCGCTACCCTCAACCGGCGAAGTACCTCGCTCTACTGGTGAATCCACGATACGGTGCTCCTCGTCCAATTCTGGCGCAAATTGAGTTCCAAATCCCAACCCTGCCAATGCACGCCCTATAGCTCCTGTCTCAGCCTTCTCCCCGTAATCTTCAAAATTAGCTCGACACTCTGCCTTTGTACCTGTGGCTCGTCCCCCTTTCCCATCGGTAACTACAGCACGATAGCGTGCATAACCCTTGGCGGTTTTAACTACTTTCTCACTTCGCTTTTTCTCGCTATTCCAGACAAAAGCCTCAAGTGAGCACTCTTTCTCAGTATCGTACTCCAGTTCTTCTGTTTCGATAGTGCCGTGTGGACACTCCTGTCTGAACCAAACTAATCTCCATTGAACAGGCAAATAGTCAGATAAACCTTGCCTGCTTTTAATCTTCATCAGGTGGTCGCTGGGATTGAATCCCTGATTTACTTGCTGTTCTTCCTGCATTATTCACCTCTCTCGCGATACTCTATAATCTTTGCCTTTTTGCTAGTATTACAAGAAAGACAAAGGGGTTGAATAGTATCAATGAAATTCATTTCTCCCATTGCAATGGGAATAACATGCTCGACAACATGCTCAAACATCGCCTCTTTCACCCCATAATTTGGAAAATTTGTTCTAATTTATTATACAAGGTACAATATTTTCTGTCAAGTTGACACGGTTGTGGCTTTGCATCTACATATGTATATTCTTTTTAGGAGGGGAAAAGGAGGTATTTTTTGATTGCACACTTGTATACAAGTAAGTACTTGCAAGACCAGTGCGGTATAGTGCGTTACTAGACTATGGTACTGGTAGAAACCAGTTTGTGGTGTAATTAACTTGGAGAGATTATCACCTTTACCAACAAATTGTTATTTGGCTGGCTCAAGTCAGTTTCCAATCCTCTCGGGTTGGCAATATACTTATCGGGGTCATATACAAACGCAATCAGGGTTTTGCAATCAGGATGGCATTGATAGCAATTGATATCTATCAAGAGTTGATCACGGTTCACTCTATCAGAGATGCTCGGGGCAGGCAAGTCTTGTTCCTTTTTGGGCTATGGCCCTCACCCTTCTGGGTAGTTTTTTGAATTTTTGATTTCTTAAGTTTATACTACATTTCATACCGTCTTGTCATTTGCTTCACGTACAGTTATGAGGCAATAGAACTGTACACTGGTTCCTGCGATGGAAAGTGTTCCATCACAGGGCAATACGGTAGGTGTTGTTATAGCGAAAGCTACGCAAGAAAACAAAAGGAAGAACAGTATGGAACAGAAAATCGCGTCCCCTGTTTGGGTCAAGCCAACACTTGAAGTCATTGGAGTCAGTCTGGAATGTACAGCGTATGCCGGCGCCAGTGAACTCGAGGAGTAAGTCACCACTCGTCTCAACCTTTTAACGTCGTATTAAACCTCGGACTGCATGGGTGTCTGTTAAAACTGGCTTCCGTGCAGTTCGAGTGATTAGAGTGAAGAGCATGCGTGTACGCTTGTTGGGAACAGCAGCAGGGGGAGGCTTTCCCCAGTGGAATTGTAATTGTGTCAATTGTCGTGGCATGCGTGATGGCCTGATTAAAGCACGAGCAAGAACACAGTCCTGTGTGGCAATCAGTGTGGATAATCAACGTTGGTTTCTCCTAAACGCTTCGCCAGATATACGCGCTCAGATCGAATCTTTCCCACCCCTTACGCCTCCTGCCGATAGCCCAAGAGGAACAAGTATTGAGGGTATTTTACTCACCGATGCCGACCTCGATCACACGATTGGTCTCTTTATCCTCCGAGAGGGAAGTCCCCTCAATGTGTTTGCTACTTCAGCGGTACAACATGCTCTGACTACTGGTCTCACGCTTGGTCCAGTCCTTGAATGCTACAGTGGTATTACTTGGCGCGAACTGAGCAGCGAATTGACACCATTACCTTATTCCGACGATTCACCCAGTGCATTGTTGTACGCAGCCTATCCAGTTGCGGGAAAGCCGCCGCGCTATATGGAGGCTCACGTGAGCCCCCAGGCAGGGGACCGAGTAGGCTATCGCTTTGTTGACAAGCTAACCGGAGGACGCCTCCTCTTCCTACCAGGACTTGCCTTCTTTGATGAGAAAACCAGAGCCTACTTACAGGATTGTGATGCTCTCATGCTCGATGGAACGTTCTGGAGCGAGCACGAAATGGAGCAGCGACATGTAGGTACAACCTCTGCGACACAGATGGGACATTTGCCGATTGACGGTCCTGATGGAAGTTTGAGCCACATTGCCTCGTTACCCATTTCACGCAAAATTTATACGCATATTAACAATACTAATTCGATTTTGATTGAGAACTCCCCTGAAGCTATGACTGTCAAAGCCGCTGGGGTGGAAATCGGCTGGGATGGATTAGAATTCGTCTTGTAGGAGTTGACAACTATGGAAACTTTAACGAATACCGAGCCTTGGGACAAAGAGACGTATCTCGCTAATTTGCGAGCCATCGGCATGACCTGTTACCATAATAAACATCCCTTTCATCAATACATGAATGAAGGCAGCCTGACGCCAGAGCAGGTGCGTGGCTGGGTTGCTAACCGCTTCTATTATCAGAAAAATATTCCCCTTAAAGATGCGGCGATTATCTCTAATTGCCCCGTCCGTGAAGTGCGCCGTATCTGGTTACACCGCATCACCGATCATGATGGTCTGCGTGAAGGAGAGGGCGGTATTGAAGCATGGTTCAAGCTGGCAGACGCTGTTGGTCTCAGCCGGGAGGAAGTGTCGGACGAACGTCATGTCCTGCCTGGTGTGCGTTCTGCCGTAGATGCCTATGTTAATTTCACGCGTACGAAGCCGTGGCCTATCGCCATAGCCTCTTCGCTTACAGAGCTATTTGCACCTGACCTGATGCAAACACGACTCGCGGCTTTCGAGAAGTACTATACCTGGGTTGCACCGGGGGGACTCGAATATTTTCGTTCTCGGATTACGCAGGCACGTGTCGATTCTGACCAGGGACTTGAACTGACACTCCACTACTGCAATACCAGGCAAATGCAAGAAGAGGCGGTCAAGGCATTGTCATTCAAGTGTGACCTGCTCTGGGCCATGTTGGATGCAATGATGATGGAATATGGCGGCCTGCTTTCTGCTACGATAAAAGCAGAGTAAAGCATATTATCCGTAGAGAGGATTTGGCATGGATAACAAACAATCTCAACGACCTTTACTCACACCGACTGTCCGGCCTCTGCTGGCACAAAAGGCGCGCGTACAGACTGACAAAGTGAGTGGAGAGCCAGTTCTTCTCTATCCAGAGGGCGTCGTGATGCTTAATGAGACAGGGGTAGCCATTGTCAAGTTGTGCGATGGGCAGCACACTTTGACAGAAATTATCGCTGAACTCGCGCAATATTACCAGGTCACACCGGATGTATTGCAGGACGATGTGGGCGAGTATATCATGCGTCTTTACAAACATAGCTTGATTGATCTCCGCCATACTGAGGACTCCCAGTAGTAAATGACTGTGAAGGACAAGAGATGGAAAAGCAGAACCAATTGCTCATGAAAGTGAGTACCCCCAAAGTCCGCTACCGTCCATTTGGGCTACTTGCAGAACTGACCTATCGTTGCCCACTTCACTGTCCATATTGCTCTAATCCAGTTGAGCTAGCACACACGAACAGCGAGTTGACGACTGAGGAGTGGAAGCGCGTCATTCAGGAGGCAAGCGACTTAGGGGTCCTTCACATTTTGTTCTCTGGTGGTGAACCACTTGTGCGGAAAGACCTGCCTGAATTGGTTGCCTACGCACACGAGCTTGAGATGTACACTAACCTCATCACCAGTGCCATTGGCTTCACGCGTAGCCGCGCACTAGAGCTGAAAGAGGCAGGCCTTGATAGTGTACAGATCAGTTTTCAGGCTGATGAGGCGCAGTTGGCCGACGCAATCGCAGGAACGAAAGCGCACAGCAGAAAGCTAGAGGCGGCGCGTATGACGCGTGAACTCGGCTTTCCACTCACCATCAACGTCGTGCTACACCGCGAAAACATCGGACATCTCAGCAGGATGATCGCTCTATCTGAGGAGCTAGACGCGCAACGTCTCGAGCTAGCAAACACGCAGTTTCTCGGCTGGGCCTTTAAGAACAAAGAAGCCCTGCTACCGACTCGTTCCCAGGTGAAAGAAGCACACGCTATTGCTGAGGCAGCTCAGGTACGGTTGCGTGGCAAAATGGAGGTGCTGTACATTTTACCCGACTACCTCGGGGATCGTCCTAAGCCCTGTATGAACGGCTGGGGTAGACGCTTCCTAACGGTGAATCCTATGGGAGAGGTGTTACCTTGTCAGACTGCAGGAGTTATCCCTTCATTACTATTTGACAGTGTTCGCCAGCACTCATTACAGTGGATTTGGCATGAATCACCAGCATTTAATCGTTTCCGTGGAACCGAATGGATGCCCGAACCATGTCAGAGCTGCCCACAACGAGAGATCGATTTTGGAGGCTGTCGCTGCCAGTCTTTCTTGTTAACAGGTGATGCTGCAAATACTGATCCCGCTTGTAGTCTCTCTCCCTACCGAAATCAGCTCACGGCGCTCGTAGAGAACATCGAGCAACACTCCATTACCCCGCCTGCCTTCACAGCTACTACTACTCATACTCGCCCGATTCACTTTCGTACCAACCCAAAGGGCCTGCCAGTGCGATTGGCACAACCCACGGCACCTTCTCGGGACCGAATATCGACGGGCGGGTAGCCCATGAAGCAGCACAGGAAGAAGTGCCCGCCGAAAGCAGGTAGCACCCTCCTACAATTATGAGCTGCGCACAGCTCATAATATTTTTTAGGTGAGCGACTTGCTGGTAACTAAAGACGGCCAGGAATTCTGAACTAGGGCAATTCCTACCTCATTACTCCTCCCACGTATCTTCATAGTTCAAGTTCGGCTCTCACCAACTTCTCTCCGGGCAAATCCTGGAGGTGGAAGCCCAGCTTCTTACAAACCGCTTGCATTTCCAGGTTTTCGGCAAGGATATTACCCGTAATGCGCTGGATTTTTTCATCACGCCCGAACTGGAGCATCCGGCGAAGTAGTTCCGTTCCCAAGCCCCGGTGCTGGAACTGGTCGGTGACAAGAGCGGCAAACTCGGCGCTATTGATGCTCTGATCTTTGATTAAGCGACTCACGCCAATAATCTCGTGCTGTCCGGTCTGTGGGTTTTCGTAGTCGGCCACCAACGCCATCTCGCGGTCGTAGTCAATGAAACACAGACGGATCAATTGCTCGTGAGCAGCCCGCTCGCTCAGGCTCAGCATGTTCATCCAGCGGTAGTAGACGCTGCGCTCCGAAAGCGATTCTATCAACTTGAGTATCAACGGCTCGTCCTCTGGGCGCATGGGGCGAAAAGTCACTGGGGTGCCGTCGGGCATCGTCCAATGTTGCACATACTGTGAGGGATACGGGCGAATGGGGAGCTTGGGCAGATTCTCCTCGCTGACCTCTGGCCCATGCAGCACCACGCGTGCATCCAGGACAATCAGCCGTTCCGCAGAGGCGAGCAACGGGTTGATGTCGATTTCCTTAATCCAGCGGTGCTCTACCACCACGTAGCTGAAGCGAACCAGCAGTTGCTCAAGGGCGGCTAGATCAACGGACTGGCGTCCCCGTACTCCTTTGAGAGCGGTAAAGATGTGGGTCTGTTCCATCATTTGTCGCGCCAGGGTGGTCGTGAGCGGTGGGAGTGCCAGGGCGCGGTCCCGGAAGACTTCTACGAGTTGTCCACCCGAACCGAAGAGCAGAACCGGGCCAAACTGTGGGTCCAGGCTGCTGCCTAGGATGAGTTCGTAGCCGTTGAGCGGGATCATTGGCTGGATAGTCACTCCGAGGAAGTGCTCGGCCCCGACTTTCTCGCGAACCGAGTCTTCAATAGTCTGATAGGCAGTGCGCACCGCATCGGCTCCAACCAGATTCAACTGCACGCCGCCCACATCCGTCTTATGCGTAATCGTTTCTGAAAAGAGCTTGAGTACGACCGGGTAGCCAATTTCCTCCGCATGTTTGACGGCCTCGTCCTGGTTGGTGGCTACCCGCGTCTCGACGATTGGGATGCCATAGGCAGCCAGCAGTTGCTTGGCTTCGAACTCAGTGAGAAGAGTTCGGCCTGCCTGGCGGGCATTGTCAATCAGATTCGTCACCACAGTCTGGTTCGGCTTGTCTTTCACGAAGTCCAGGGAAGGTTGCGGGGTTTCGTATAAGCTACGCAGGTTGGAGCTGTACTGCCACATATAATCAAAGACCTGGGCAGCGGTGTCGGGATAGGAGAAGGTGGGGATATTGGCCCGGTTCAAAATCGTTGTGCCACTAGCCACTTCCGCCCCACCCATCCAACTGGCCAGGACGGGTTTGCCGGTACTGGTAGCGTAGTGCTTCACCAGTTCAGCAGTCAGCGTGGGGTCGGTCATCGCCTGCGGAGTCAGGATGACCAGCAAGCCATCGCTGTTGGGATCCTGTGCCGCAATCTCAAGCGCTTTGGCGTAGCGTTCTGGGTCGGCATCGCCGAGAATGTCCACCGGGTTGCCGTGGCTCCAGTGAGTCGGGAGTATCTGGTTGAGTGCATCGAGGGTGCTGGGTGCTATGTGAGCCAATGCACCTCCGTCGCTTATCAAGGCATCGGTGGCCAAAACTCCTGGGCCACCCGCATTGGTCAAGATAGTGAGGCGTGGCCCCCGAGGACGAGGCTGTTTGGCAAGCACTTCGGCCATGTAGAAAAGTTCGTCGATGCTGTTGACGTACAAGACTCCACAGCGGCGGCATGCCGCCTCGAAGACTTCGTGGCTGCCGGTTAAGGCACCGGTGTGCGAAGCGGCCGCCTGCGCCGCCGCCTGCGTGCGGCCAGCTTTAATAACGATAATCGGCTTAGTCAGGGTAACTTCGCGAGCGGCCGAGAGGAACGAGCGTGCATCTCCGATAGTCTCCATATAAATGACGATACAGTTGGTCTGAGGGTCGCTCCCCAGGTAATTAATCAGGTCGCCCCAACCGACGTCTACCATCGAGCCAATGGAGACAAAGGCACTGAATCCAACGTTTTCGCTCAAGCTCCAATCCAGCACGGCGGTACACAGAGCACCGCTTTGGCTGATGAAGCCAACATGTCCGGGTGAAGCCATGGCACCAGCAAAGGTGGCGTTGATGCCGGTCGGGGGACACATCACGCCAAGGCAGTTGGGCCCGATGATGCGCATCTTCCCCCGGCGTGCTTGCTCCAGGATTTGCTGCTCCAACTGGGCACCCTCAGCACCGGCTTCCTTGAAACCGGCTGAAAGGATTATGGCCCCTTTGACGCCAGCTTCGACACACTCAGCAATAATCCCTGGCACGGTCGGTGCCGGTGTAGCAATGACAGCCAGTTCGACTTGTTCGGGCAGGACTGCTAAGTTGGGGTAAGCTTTGATGCCCAGGATGCTAGAGCGCTTCGCATTGACTGGAAAAACCGTTCCTCCAAACGGGTTGCTGATCAGGTTCCAGAGAACAGTACGGCCCACGCTGCCTCCTTTTTCCGTCGCGCCAATGACCGCGACGGCCTTGGGTGCAAAGATGGCATTGAGGGGATGCTGTTGCTTGGGGGAAAATACAGTGGTGGGAGTTACTTGGTCAGATGATGGTTCTCCAGTTCTAGTTGTGTCCATTTGCATTCAGGTCCTTTCATTTCACTAGCCCGATGCGAAAAACACTGTTATGCAAGATTCAATTTAGGGTCAATCAAACCTGACGTCTGAATAGAATAGCCCAAAAATAAATGCTACTATAGTAGAGTACGATTGTGGTAACAATTGAGTTGCAGGAAATTGGGTTCTTCCACAAATTCGGGGCAAGATCACTCCCTTGTCCATTTTATGGTATAGTAAATACCATAATTCATCGAAAAGCGGCAGGGAGACCCGTCTCCCTTTAGGGGACGGGAGGAACTGCCGCAAAAGTTCCCTTCTCACCCTCTTGGCTTCTCACGCCTACTGTGGTAAACTACCTGTGTGAAACAAATACTCTCGGCAAAACTTCAATTGAATACGAGTCCTGAGCAATTTCAGGCACTTCGTCGCACGCAACTTGCCTACCGCGATGGCCTCAATGCCGCGAGCAACTATGCCTTTGCGCATGGCAAAACCAGTAGCAATCAGACCTTACACCGGGGGATGTATGCAGCATTGCGTGCGACGTATCACCTTCCCTCACAGTTAGCCTGTAGCGTCGAGCGACAAGTTGCTGCTACCTATAAAGGACTGTGGACAAAGGTCAAGAAGAATGCCGCCGCACGCAAAGCTGGGATGACCAAGAAGCGGTACAAAGGACTGGACCAGGCTCCCAAGTTTGTTTCACCTACGATGCCGTATACCTATGAGCGTGATTACACCTTCAAGACGAAGCACCAGGTCAGCCTGAAGACGCTTGAGGGACGTCTGACCCTCTCCTACCAGGGCAAGGACTCGCATGTGGCGCTTATTCAACACGGAGCCACTCTTGGCGATGCCAGGCTCTGGTATGATCAACCAAAGAAACGGTTCTACTTGCTCGTATCCCTTGAGGTCGAGGTTGCAGATCCAACCTTTGAGAGCCACAAAGAGGTCGTGGGGGTAGACGTAGGGATCCGCTATCTTGCGGTCACTTCCACTGCTACCGGCAGGCCTACCTTTCACTCAGGAAAACACGTGCGCGAGAGAGCCAATCACTATGCGAGACTGAGGAAACGCTTGCAGCAGAAAGGCACTCGCAATGCAACGCGGCGGTTACGTCGGATTGCATTGCGAGAGAGACGGTTGAAACAGCAAGCCAACCACGTCGTCTCAAAACACATCGTGATGACCCACCCACAGGCCTTGATCGGCTTAGAGCAGTTGACCGACATCCGTGAACGCACCAAGCGACGGAAACGACGTTGGAAAAAGAACGGCAAAGGGACAGAACCCGTCTCCCCGAAAGCACGCAAAGCCAACCGGAGCTACTCGCAATGGTCTTTTGCTGAACTCCACCACATGATCGCGTACAAGGCCACGCTTGCAGGTTCGATGGCCATCAAAGTGGATGCCAACGCAACTTCCAAGGCCTGTCCCAAATGTGGCTATAGCAGTGACAAGAACCGCCCACACAAGGGACTGCGGTTCCATTGTCAGACCTGTCACTATGAGTTGCATGCCGATTTAGTGGGTGCGCGGAACATCACGATGCGAACGCTCTTGCTCCGACAGGATTGGGGCAAGACGGGGCACTTGTCAGTTGCCCCTGATGCGTCGGACAAAGAAGCCAAAGCAGTGCGTCTCACCAGATACGCTGAATTGCGGTGGAGTCCAGATGCAAGCTCATCCCCTTCTAGGGGATTGAGTCACTGACACTCAATCACTGAGCACAACCTTCAAGGTTAGAGGAAAACCAATGATCGCCACATCCATCTACAACGAATTACAGACATCCTTAAAGAAAGGCGAACGCGTCGCTGTCGTCACCGTCGTCAAAACTGTCGGGGCCGCGCCCTGTGGAGTCGGCACAAAAATGTTAGTGCGCGCCGATGGCACAACCTACGGCACCTTCTCGGGACCCAATATCGACGGGCGGGTAGCCCATGAAGCGGCACAGGCACTCCATGAGGGCCGCACCTATGTCACCCACTTCCACCTGGACGCCGACCAGGGCGAAGCCGTAGGCAGCTGTGGTGCGACACTGGAGGCGTTCATTGAAGTACTGCGCCCAGAACCACGCCTCATCCTTGCCGGAGCAGGCTACGTCTCCCAGGCACTCTCCCGTATGGCAACACCACTCGATTTCCGTATCGTCGTCGTAGACGATCGCCGCGACCTTGCCGATCCCCTCGTCTTTGGCGACAAAGTGCAGCTGGAGTTTGGTGACATCCCCCAGACCATTCGCGATATGGAACCCGACGAAGCAACCTGGATCGTTATCGTCACCCGTGGCCACCACCTGGACAAAGACGCCCTCCGCGCCGCCCTTGAAACCAACGCCAGATACATCGGCATGATCGGCAGTCCCAACAAAGTCAAACACATCTTCAAAGACCTGCTCAAAGAAGGCTTCACTCGTGCCCAGCTCGCCCAGGTTCACGCCCCCATCGGCTTAGACCTTGGCGCCGAAACACCCGACGAAATCGCCCTCAGCATCGCCGCCGAAATGGTCATGCTCCGCAAAAAAGCCACCGGCGCCTCCCTCAACACCCTGCACCAGCTCATCCCTGAAGAAGATGAAGAGGAAGTGCCCGCCGAAAGCAGGTAGCACTCATATCAAGTGATATACTATAATTGTCCGTCTTGTCGTGCACGTGAACCCTGGGAAGGACGCTTGAAAAGCTACGATTACGCACACCGGCATGGTGGAAGGCCCATTTCGTGGGACGAATTTGCGACCCTATCCGCGAACTCGTCATCTTCCCATGAGATCAACAGGTGCTCATAGTTGGTACATGGCAACCACCCCCGGAAATTGTGGCGGCCATTGAAGCCAAATCGGCACCCAAATAATTACGTACAATCACAACCAGCTAGCATCTATTTACAAGGAGAATTATGTCAAACTACCAAAACATTCTCGTAGACCGCGACGAGCGTGTCGGTATTGTCACGCTCAATCGCCCCAAAGAACTCAATGCCCTCAACCTCCAACTGGTGAGCGAACTCGCCGACGCCCTGGAGGCCTTCGATAAGGATGAGGAGATCGGCTGCATAGTCATCACGGGCGCAGGTGACAGAGCCTTCGCCGCCGGTGCCGACATCAAAGAAATGTCGGACAAGTCGCCCATTCACATGATGCTCGGCGGCTTCGAGGCCTGGGAGCCCATTCGCCGCATAAAAACCCCCATGATCGCTGCCGTTGGCGGCTACGCCCTCGGCGGTGGCTGCGAACTCGCCATGCACTGTGACATGATCATCGCCTCCGAAAATGCCCGTTTTGGTCAACCAGAAATCAAGCTGGGGGTCATTCCTGGCGCAGGTGGCACGCAACGCCTCGCCCGCACCTTTGGCAAATACCGCACTATGGAGATGGTGCTGACCGGCGCGAATTTTACGGCACAGGAAATGGCCGATCACGGGCTGGTCAACCACGTTGTGCCAAAGGGTGAGCATCTCACCGAAGCCATCAAACTGGCCAAAGTAGTCGCCGCCCAGCCTCCCATTGCTGCACGCCTTGCCAAAGACGCCGTCCTCTCAGCCTTTGAGATGTCACTGGAGCAGGGACTTGCCAACGAACGCAAGAATTTCTTCCTCCTTTTCGCCACCGAAGACCAGAGCGAAGGCATGAAGGCTTTTATGGAGAAACGGGACGCAGAATTTAAGGGCAGGTAATCAAGAAACCACGGCAGAAATGCAGGCTAAGCGTTTCTTCCACGCTTAGCCTCCTGTCTCGATTGACAATATGATGACATTCTTGCAAAAATAAACACCAAAAAACATGCTTGAACGAGCATTGTTGTAGACCCGAAAACAATCAGAAAGGTGCCAAATGGCCATGGAAGATGCGGTTATCATCTCCGCCGTACGCACTCCCATCGGACGCTACGCGGGAAGCCTCAAAGATGTCCGACCCGATGACCTGGCCGCCCTCGTCATCACGGAAGCGGTACGGCGTGCCAATATCGACGCGGACAGCATAGAAGACGTCATTTTGGGCTGTGCCAACCAGGCCGGTGAGGATAACCGGAACGTCGCGCGTATGGCCCTACTCTTAGCAGGTCTCCCTCTTCATGTTGCCGGGCAGACCGTCAACCGGCTCTGCGGCTCAGGCCTGCAAGCCGTCAATAGCGCGGCCCAGGCCATCCAAACGGGCATGGGTGATACCTTTGTCGCGGGCGGCGTCGAGAGCATGACCCGCGCCCCCTTCGTACTGGGCAAGGCCGATTCCGCCTTTAGCCGCAATATAAACATGCATGACACCACCATCGGCTGGCGTTTCATCAACCCCAAATTATCTGCCATGCATCATCCATATAGCATGGGGGAAACGGCTGAGAACGTCGCCGGGAAGTATGGCATCAGCCGCGCCGACCAGGACGCCTTCGCGCTGCGCAGCCAGCAGCGAGCCGTCGCCGCCCAGCAATCCGGTCGTTTCGCCGCCGAGATCATCCCCGTGACCATCCCGCAGAAGAAGGGTGAGCCTACCGTCGTTGCCATCGACGAGCATCCACGCGCCGATACCACGCTCGAAAAATTGGCTGCCCTGAAACCGGCCTTCCACAAAGATGGCAGTGTCACGGCCGGCAACTCTGCCGGCATCAACGATGGCGCCGCCGCCCTTGTCATGATGTCGCAGAGCCGTGCCCAGGAACTGGGCCTCCGTCCCCGTGCGCGCATCGTCGCCTCAGCCGTCGCGGGCGTCGATCCCGCCTACATGGGCCTCGGCCCTATTCCCGCCACGCGCAAAGTCCTGCAACGTGCAGGCCTGAACATCTCTGATATGGATCTCATCGAACTCAACGAAGCATTCGCTGCCCAGGCACTCCAATGCGTGCGCGAGTTAGAAATAGACCAGGAGAAACTTAACGTCAACGGCGGCGCCATCGCCCTTGGTCATCCTCTTGGTTGCAGCGGCGCGCGCATCGTCGTCACCTTGCTGCACGAGTTAGAGCGGCGCAACGGCAAATACGGCCTTGCCACCATGTGTATCGGCGTCGGCCAGGGTATCGCCGCCATCATCGAACGACTCTAACAAAAAACGCATATAATCTTTGAAAAATACAGTCAGGAACAACCACATGCCAAACAAACCACTCTTCGGTCTGAACATCGACCCATCGGCCAACAAACTGCAGCTCGCCTACAAACTGGCAGAAATCGCCGATAGCACAAACCTGGATTTTATCGGCATCCAGGATCACCCCTACAACACCCGCTTCCTCGACACCTGGACACTGCTCACCTTCCTCGGCGCCCGCACACAGCATGTACGACTCATGCCCAACGTCCTCAACCTGCCGCTCCGGCCTCCCGCTCCACTGGCCAAAGCCGCGGCCTCCCTCGACATCCTCACCAATGGCCGTGTAGAAATTGGGCTTGGCGCCGGAGGCTTCTGGGAAGGCATCGTCTCCTACGGGGGTATACAGCGTACACCGGCAGAAGCCGTCAGCGCTCTCGAAGAAGCCATCGCCATCATGCGCGCACTCTGGCAACCAACCCCGTCCGATCAAAAAGTGAGCTTTTCCGGAGAGCACTACCAACTGGTCAATACACTCCCCGGTCCCACACCAGCGCACCCCATCGGCATCTGGCTCGGCGCGCTGCGTCCCAAAATGCTCCGCCTCACCGGCCAAAAAGCCGACGGCCTCATCATCTCCAGCAGCTACATCCCACCTGAAGAAGTACCTCCCATTCAACAAACCATCAACGAAGCCGCCCAGCAAGCCGGGCGCGACCCATCAGCAATCCGCCGGGCATACAACCTCATGGGCACCATCGTCCAGCCAGGAAGCAGGCCAATGGTAGCCCGCCGAAAAGGCATCATCATTGGCGCCGCCCAGCACTGGATTGACGAACTCCTGCGCTACTACCACGAACTACAAATGGACACCTTCTTTTACTGGCCTGTCATGGGCGAAGAAGAAAACCAATCCCACCTCTTCGCCGAAGAAGTAATGCCCGGAGTACTGGAACAACTATAATTAACACTACTCTACTGCTTTTTGAACAGTCACCCAGAATTCGTGCTCTTGACAAATAATAGTTGGTTGAGAGGACTAGAGAAAGGGAAGGAATATGCCACAAATAGTCGTCACTACCCAGCATAATGACAATTCCCGCACGGGGGCCAACCTGCAAGAAGAAGTGCTCAACGTGCAAAACGTGAACTCACAGCAGTTCGGCATGATATTTAAGCGTCCGGTGGATGGTCAGATTTTTGCACAGCCGCTCTACGTGCCAAACCTGAACATTCCAGGCAAGGGCGTCCACAACGTGGTGTACGTCGCAACAATGCACAACAGTGTCTATGCCTTCGATGCCGATGACCCGGCTGCCTCCACACCACTGTGGCATATGCCACTGGGACCATCGGCGCCTCTCCCCGATAGCAACATTGGGCCTCCTACCTATAAAGACATCTCAACAGAAGTAGGCATCCTGAGCACGCCCGTCATTTCGCTCGAACAGAACGCTATCTACGTTGTAGCCTTCACCAAGACCTCCACGAGCACCGGACCTCAGTATTTCTACAAGCTACACGCTCTCGACCTGACAAATGGAGCAGAAAAATTTAACGGACCAGTACAGATACAAGCAAGCGTAAAGGGAAGCGGCGCTGGCAGCGTGAATGGGATGGTTACCTTCACTGCTAACCGGCAGATCCAACGAGCCGCCTTACTACTGACGAATAACATCGTATATATTGCCTTTGCAGCTTTTGGTGATAAAGATCCCTACCACGGCTGGGTATTTGGCTACGACGCAGTGACACTGCAGCCAGTTCACGACCCTTACAATACCACGACTAACGGTGGGCGTGGAGGAATCTGGCAAGCCGGTCAAGGGCCAGCCGCTGATGATGGCAACAACCTGTATTTCTTCACAGGCAACGGCGACTTTAATGGTGATCAACAGAATCCACCAACAACTCTGGGCGATAGTAGTATTAAGCTCAGGCCCGATCTCACGCTTGCAGATTGGTTCACGCCTAAAAACAATGCGGCTCTAAATAAAGCAGATTATGATTTGGGTTCCTCGGGGCCACTGCTGCTTCCCGGCACCAATCTGCTCGTTGGGGGAGGGAAAGAAGGCAAATTTTACCTGTTAGATAGAAATCAACTGGGCCACATTGGTCGGAGTGTCCAAGACTTCTACGTCTCTCCCCCCGATGATCCCAACAATCCGTACCCCGGGGATCCCACGAAGTCTCATCATATCCACGGGGGGCCAGTCTACTGGAACGGTCCCAACGGAGCATGGGCCTACGTCTGGCCAGAAAATGAGTTTCTGAAGGCGTTCAAGTTGGCCAATGGGGACTTTCTAACGAACCCGGTTTCACAGAGTAGTACCATTGACCCAACAGGGGCACCTGGAGGATCCCATGGCATGCCAGGCGGCATGCTGTCCATTTCTGCCAACGAGAATACACCCGGTAGTGGAATCCTGTGGGCTTCGCACCCTTTCAATGAAGGCGCGAACCACGCGGTTGTGGAGGGGATAGTACGCGCCTATGATGCTTCCGATCTGTCAAGAGAGTTGTGGAACAGTAAACAGAAACCTGCCCGCGATGATATAGGCAACTTCGCGAAGTTCTGCCCGCCCACAGTTGCGAATGGGAAGGTGTACATGGCCAGCTTCTCAGATTATCTGGCAGTGTACGGCCTGTTACCATATCAAAAGGAAGTGCTACAGGAGACAGCAATAGGTGGCCCAGCCCTGATGAATATGAATGACACGAACCTGTCTTTAGCGTGGACAGGAACTGACCCCCAGCACCATCTGAATGTAGCGCTCTCCAACGACGGGCTAACCTTTGACAGGCAGGCTACACTCAGCGCGACCAGTAGCGACGGCCCCGGTTTTGCCTTTGGCAGCGGTCTTAGCTTTCTGGCGTGGACAGGAACTAACCCCCAGCACCACCTGAATGTAGCGCGCTCCAACGACGGGCTAACCTTTGACAGGCAGATTACGCTCGGCGAGTCCAGCCCATTTGGACCCGCCCTGGCATTCGGAAACGGAAGGCTGTACCTTGCCTGGGCTAGCACCGATACCAACCATTCGCTTAATGTGCTGTCCTCGATTGATGGTGTCAACTTTACGAATAAAGTAACCCTTGGCGACACCAGCGTATCCGCACCGGCGCTCAGCTTCATCAATGGAATACTATACTTGCTGTGGTGTGGCAGGGATAACAACCACAGTCTGAACATAATGGAATCAAAAGATGGGATGACCTTCACGAACAAGGTAACCCTTAATGACAGTAGCGACGTACATCCGGCCATGGTGGCGATGATAAAGCAAAGTGGCCTCCTTTTAGCTTGGACTGGACGTGATTCCAAGCATCACCTTAACCTCCGATTCGGTGGTGATATTCACAGTCTTAGCAACAAACTGACCTATATGTATGGGGAAGAGAGTACGGCCGGACCAGCGCTCGCTACCTTCAATGAGAAGATCTACGTTGGGTGGACGGCTACGGACAGTGCACATCACATCAACATTGCGGTTCTGTCCTGATGGAATGGTTGGTAATGTCAACCAGGGTTTGGCAGACTTTGTCTGCCAAACCCGCAACATCACAATTAAAAATTTGCGAAGAGCGCAGCGATGAGGCCGCTTCCTGCCTAATCCTGAGGATGCAGAATCACCAACGGAATTTCCCGCGTCGTCTTCTTCTGATACTCCGCGTACTCACCATACATCGCCACCACCAGCGGCCACAGGCGTTCCCTCTCCGCAGCATCCGCCTGCCTCGCAATCACTCGCAGCTTCTTCCGCCCAATTTCCACCTCAGCTTCCGGCTTCGCCTGTAAATTCAACCACCACACAGGATGTTTAGGAGCGCCCCCATAAGAAGCAATAAGGATCAAATTGTCCCCATCTTGCAGATACAGCAGCGGCGTCGTGCGCTGCCGACCCGTCTTGCGCCCCGTCATATTCAGCAGCAAAACAGGACTCTTGCCAAATCTCCCACCAAGCTTCCCACCCGAGAGGCGATAAAAGAACACATGCACTCCCGTAATGAACCGCACTGCCCAATTTTTTGGGTTTCTTACATGACCGTTAGTATCAACCGTTTGTTGTTCAACTGACATTTTGAAATTCCCTGAGTTTCTAAGTGCTCTGCGTTTTCAAGCTTGTTTTCCATTGTTGAAGCAACTGAATGACCTCATGCGTCGGGCTAGAGCCAAGCCCGATCACCAGGCCTGTGAAGACAACCCCATAGTGAAAAGCTATTGTAGGGATTTGGAAGATTGCTCTCAAAAGGTCGAGTCCGAATACCCCTGCAATCACTACTCCTATGATCATGCCCAGATAGAGACTGATGAGGCGACGTCCAAGAGTGTCGGAGGGTGTAACGATAAAATAAGCAAAACCGCTAATAGCCTGGTCCGCAAATGTCGCAACAGTATCTAACGTAGTATATTTCTTTTTAAACTCACTGACCAGTTGAGAAGCCGTGCTTGCTATTGACAGCGCCAACTGATTACCAGGTGCTAGCTTTGTGAGCTGATCGATGGATGCCTGGAAATCTGTAATCTCTTTCTTCGCCGCGGTGTATTGCTCGTCTGTCCATTTCTCTGCACTTTTTGCATCTTCCACCGCCTGTGTCAACTGTTGATAAAATGGTGTAAGTACCTTGTCAAGATCAGAAACCATGTTGCTGATATTCTGACTGATCGTATTGAAGGGCCACCATGAATTTTTGGTAAGGCCAATATAGGTCCAGAAGCCTTCGATGACACGTTCAATGCCAACAGAAGTAAGAGTGACGATAGTTATTACTGCTGTTGC